>Ga0255182_1000315_pt1 | contig 36399 bp, 37 predicted proteins | sample Atl_UVDOM_RepA_8_FD_188420 | JGI IMG/M metagenome (GOLD analysis project Ga0255182, IMG submission 188420) | Freshwater microbial communities from Altamaha River, Georgia, United States - Atl_UVDOM_RepA_8d | ecosystem: Environmental > Aquatic > Freshwater > River | place: USA: Georgia...
GGTCTAATTGCGCTTGCAATTAAAATCGTCCATTATTCATCTGTTAATTCAAAAAAATTCCTCACTAGGAATGTTCGTTCAAGTCGATAGGAGAAATTTCAATGCTTAAGTCCCTTACCCTTGCCGCGATGGTTGCCGGTGCCGCTCTGATGACCGGTTGCTCGAACGTCACCCCGGAGCAGCTGTCCGCTGTCGAAGCCAAGGCCAGCGAAGCGCTGTCCAAGGCCAACTCCGCGTCGACCGCCGCGTCCGCCGCGCAGAAGACGGCTTCTGAAGCCGCCGCTGCCGCTGCCGCTGCCCAGGCTGCTGCCGATGCCGCGCAGGCCTGCTGCAACGACAACAAGACCCGTCTCGACAGCATGTTCGAGAAGGCGATGCACAAGTAAACGTCGCGCAAGCGATGTTGAAGAGAACCCCGCGCAAGCGGGGTTCTTTTTTTGTACCCCCGGGATCAGGGGGTGGTGGCGGCCAGTTCGTTGCGGGTGGCAGTCGCCATGCGGGGCGCGACCCGGCCGACGGCTACGGGCACGCCGTCCTTGCGGAACAGGGCCGAACGCAGGCTGTGCCAGTCGAGCGTGACGTCGTTCTTGACCGCGTAGGGGACGATCATCGCCATCACGTGCGTGAATTCCTCGGCGTACTTGCCGGAGCTCACGTCCTCTTCGAGTGCCGGATGCACCTCCAGCATCAGGCGCGAGCCGCTCATGCCCACCTTGTAAGGCTGGTTGACGATGTGTACCGGAGTGCCGACCGGCACCGTGTGGAACACAGTCTCGATATCTTCCGGATAGAGCCGCATGCAGCCGTGGGTGACGCGCATGCCGATGCCATAGGGCTTGTCGGTCCCGTGGATCAGGTAACCGTCGAAGCCGAGGCGCAGCGCGAAGCGACCGAGCGGATTGTTGGGACCGGCCGGCACCACGGCCGGCAGGATGTCGCCCTGCTCCGCGTGTTCCCGGCGGATGGAGGCCGGAGGCGTCCAGCTCGGGTCCTTCACCTTGCTGACGATCTTCGTCGCGCCGTGGGGCGTGGCCCAGCTCTGGCGTCCGATGCTGACGGGATAGGTCGCGACCTCCGCCGGCTTACCCTTGCCCGCCTTCGTGAAATGGTAGATGCGCATTTCGGCGACGTTGATGATGATGCCGTCGCGCGGCGCCGCCGGCAGCACGTACTGGCTGGGGATGACGACCTCGGTGTCCTCGCCGGTCAGCCAGGGATCGACATTCGGATTGGCAAGGCGCATCTCCTTGTAACCCTGGCTGTAGGTCCGGGCGATGTCGGCGATCGTGTCGTCGCGCACGGTTGCTGTCAGCGCCAGTTCGCCGATGACGTCACCGTTGAGCGGGTAGGTCCGTGCGGCGGCCGGTCCCGCCAGCACCAGTGCGAGCCCCAGGCCGGCACAAGCGGCGCGCCACAGTCCATGCATCATCGACATCTTCGGTCCTCGTTCGAAACAGGTGTCAGTCGGCGTTCGACGGGCGCCGCCACGCGCCCACTGCCAGCGCCAGCCAGCCGGCGATCATCGACATGCCGCCGTAGGGAGCAAGCGCTTTCAGCGACTGCGCGCCGAGTATCGTCGCCACGATGAGACTGCCGCTGAACAGAATCATTCCGCAGGTGAACAGCACGGCCGCCAGCCGCAGCGGCAGCGCGACCGGCCGTGCGTGGCCCCGATGAAGCGCCAGCGCCAGCAGCGCAACGCTGTGCAGGAGCAGGTAGATCACGGCGATTTCGTAGCTGCGTCCCGCGCTGCTCGCCGGGTCCAGGGCAAGCGCATGCGAGCCGACCGCCCCCGCCACCACGGCGGCGGCGCCGCCGAGACCTGCCACACCCAGGGTCCAGTTTTTCATGCACCGCATTATAACGACTGACGCAGTCCTTGCTGTAAGGCGACATGCGCGCTGGTGCACATTGTTCCTTGCCGTGATGCTCGCGCCACGCGGGGACGCTGCGCCGCTCGAGATCTCGGAACCCTTCCACTTCGCCCGCCGCGAAGCGCCGGGCGACAGCCGCGCCGGTTCGTTGGATATCCGTGGCGCCCTCGCGCTGCGTAACGAGGTCGGCACGACGCCGATCCCGCGCGAGATCTCGGGCCTCGCCTGGAGCGGGGACGACAGGATCCTGTATGCGATCACGGACGACGGACAGCTGATGCACCTGCGTCCGCGCTTCGACCACGGGCAACTGACGGCGCTCGACCTGCTCGCGGCCCACAGGCTCACCGACACCGCCGGCGTGGCACTGGGACAGGGCGCGAGCGATGCGGAGGGCCTGGCCTTGCTGGCCGGGGAGGATGGACACCCCGGCAACTCACGCCTGCTGATTTCCTTCGAGGGACGTCCCGTGCTGGCGGAACATCGGCCGGACGGCCGGCGCCTGCGCGTACGCGCGCTGCCGTCGCCGCTGGCCGACGCGCGGCGCTATACGGGCACGAACCTGGGCCTGGAGGCCCTGGCCTGGCACCCGGTGCACGGCGCGATCCTCGCGCCCGAGCGGCCGCTGCGCGGTGGTGGGTCCAGCGCCGTGACGCTCTACGCCGATGACGGCGCGCGCTGGCGTTACCTCGTCGACGTCGCGGCCGAGCAAAGCATCACGGGCCTGGACAGCCTGCCGGACGGCTCCCTGCTCGCGCTGGAGCGGCGCTACACGCGGCCCTGGCTGCCGCTCGTGATCACGCTGAGCCGCCTGCACCTCGCCGCCGACGGGTTGCAGGTCGGGCGCCTCGCCCGCTTCAGCTCGGCGGACGGCTGGCCGGTGGATAATTTCGAGGCCATCGCCTATCACCGGGACGGCTGCTTCTTCATCGCGAGCGACGATAATGCGAGCCGGTGGCAGCGCGCGCTGGTCGTCTACCTGTCACTGCGCGAGCCGGACGCGGGCGATCAACGCTCGAGCAGGCGCGGCATCAGCTCGACGAGGTTGCACGGCCGCGTCCGGTAGTCGAGTTGTGCGCTGATCAGCATGTCCCAGCCCGTCGCGCAGGCGCTCGGCGAGCCCGGCAGGCAGAACACGTAGGTTCCGTTGGCGACGCCCGCTATCGCGCGCGACTGCAGGGTCGACGTCTTGATCTGCTCGTAGGACAGCACGCGAAACATCTCGCCGAAGCCGTCGATGACCTTGTCGAGCAGCGGGCTCACCGCCTCCGGCGTGCCATCGCGGCCGGTCACGCCGGTGCCACCGGTCGTCAGGATCACCGAACACTGCGGGTCGGCGATCCACTCAGAGACCACCGCCCGGATGCGGTAGATGTCGTCGGGCACGATTCTCCGCGCATGGAGCCTGTGGCCTGCATCGCCCAGACGCTGGGCCAGGACATTGCCCGACCGATCGTCCGCCTGCGTGCGGCTGTCGGATATCGTCAGCACTGCAATCGGCAGCGGAATGAATTCGCGTTCTGTGCTCATGGCGGCGGTCCCCGTGGTTCGGTTGCGATGCGGCCGCGGCGGTCGCGGCGCGATGGATGGCCTGAAGCCGGCATAGATTCTAAGATGCCGCGCATGGACGACCAACGCCTCGACAAGTGGCTCTGGTGCGCGCGCTTCTACAAGACGCGCGCGCTGGCCGTGGACGCCATCAAGGCCGGGCGGGTCACCGTGAACGGCCAGGTCGCGAAACCGGCCAAGACGGTCAATCCGGGCGACTCGCTGGTCGTCCGCCAACCTCCCTTCGAGATCGTGCTCGAGGTCCGTGGCATCGCCAAGCAGCGCGTCGGCGCACCGCAGGCCCGAGCGCTGTACGAGGAAGACGCCGCGAGCGTCGCGGCCCGGGAACGCCTGCGCGAGCAGTTGCGCCTCTCGGCCGTCATCGAGGAACCGCGCAGCGGCAAGCTGAACAAGAAGGATCGCCGCGAGCGGGAGGCCCTGAAGCGCGGCGCGTGGACCACGGAATGAGCCACGGCCAGGGTCGCGCTTGAACTCCGCCTCCCGCCACGGGGCGGCGACGATCGCAGCCGTCACCACCAATATCGCGCGCGTGGTGACGACCGGCAGCGACGTGGTGCGCCACCTGCTCGCCGCCTTCTTCGCCGGCGGTCACGTGCTGCTCGAGGATTTCCCCGGCACTGGCAAGACGACGCTGGCCAAGGCACTGGCCGCCTCGGTCGGGGCTCAGTTCAACCGTATCCAGTGCACGCCGGACCTGCTGCCATCGGACATCGTGGGCGTGTCTATCTTCAATCCCCAGACCAACCGCTTCGAGGTCCACCGCGGTCCGCTGTTCACCGAGATCCTGCTCGCCGACGAAATCAACCGCGCGTCCCCGCGGACGCAATCGGCGCTGCTCGAAGCGATGGCGGAAGCCCAGGTGAGCCTCGACGGCGCGACGCACGCCCTGCCCTCGGCCTTCTTCGTGATCGCGACGCAGAACCCGGTCGAGTTCGAAGGCACCTACCCCCTTCCCGAGGCGCAACTGGATCGCTTCGCCTTGCGCCTGTCCCTGGGTTACCTCGACATCGCGCACGAAGTCAGCATGCTCAAGGCGCGCGCACTCGACGATCCCCTGTCGACGCTGACGCCTTGCGTGTCGATTCGCGACGTGCTCGCCACGCGTGAAGCGGCCCGCCACATCGTGGTCGCCGACGAACTGCTGCACTACGCCGCGTCGCTGTGTGCGGCGACGCGCAACATGCCGGAACTGGCCGTGGGCGCGAGCCCGCGCGCCTCCCTGACGCTCGTGCGCTGTGCGCAGGTGCTCGCCTGTGCCGATGGCCTGCCCCACCTGCTGCCCGAGCACATCCAGGAGCTCGCCCACGCGGTGCTGGAGCACCGGCTGCTGCTGCGCGCCGCGGCTCGACACGGAGGCGTCCTGCCCGCGTCGCTCGTGGATCGCGCATTGGAGACCGTGCCGGTCCCCCGCTGATGCGTCACTGGCCGTTGCGCTGGTTTCGCTTCGCTTCGCGCGCCGGGCGCCGCCTCGACGAGCGCTTCACGCCGTGCGGAAAATGGCTGCTGTCGACCGCCGGCTTCGCGGGCGTGTTCGGCGCCGATCCCGAGCGCACTCACGCCTGGCTGATGTTCACGTCGACCGTCGCGCTGCTCGCGGTGTCCCTGTTCGCAAGCCGCTTGTGGCGCCCCCGGCTGAGCGCACGCCGCCTGCTCCCGCCGCACGTCACCGCGCTGGCCCCGGCGTCCTACGTCATTGCCGTGCATAACGAGGGCGATGCCCGGGAACAAGGCATCATCGTCGTCGATCGGCTGCGGGACGCGTGGCCGTCGGCGGCGTCGCTGGCCGCCGACACGGCCGCTGGCGGCGGTGACAACTGGTTCGATCGTCGCGTCGGCTTCCGTCGCTGGCAGCGGCTGTGCCGGCACCTGCGGGGCGCGCTGCTTGCGCCGCTGGACCTCGCCGAACTCCCGCCCCGGACCGAAACCCGAGTGACGACGACCGTGACGCCGCTGCGTTGCGGCTGGCTGGAATTCGATCGCCTGCTGGTCAAGAAGCCCGACCCACTGGGCCTCTGCTACGCCATTCGCGAGCTGCCGCTGACGGACCGGGTGCTAGCTCGACCGCGCTGTGTGCCGGTCGGGCACCTGGCCCTGCCCGCAGCGCCCATGGCGGACGCTGCGCAAACGCCCTCCCGCACGCGCGGGGACGGCCAGGAATTCTTCGCGCTGCGCGACTACCGTCCGGGCGATCCGCTGCGCCATGTCGACTGGCGCGCGTTCGCACGTCGCCGCCAGCCCGTCGTCCGCCAATTCGCGGCGCCGGCCGCGCGCCCGCCGCTGCTGCTGCTCGACGCGAGCGCAGCGCCCGGCCGCGCCGAAGACTTCGAGGCGCTGCTGACGATCGCGGCATCGCTGCTCTCGTCGCCGCAGTCGCAGGCTGCGATGACGCTCGCCATCGTGCGCGGCCCCGATCTGCCCGCGGAGGTGGCGGCGGGTGCGGATGCGCTCGACTGCCTGGCCCTCCTCGAGCCGGCCACGGGCGACCTGCTCGACAGCTGCGCGGCCGCGTTGGCGAGCGCGGCGGGACGACGACCCGTGCTGTTTCTCACCGCGCAATGGGACGCCCGTCGCGTCGCGCTCGCGCGCGCGCTGGACGCCTGGCCGGCACTCGCGATCGTGGCCTGCGACAGCCGCGCCGTCGGCGACGCGTGCGCCCGCGCGCTGGTGCTGCGCGACGGAGCGCGCTCCCTGCCGTCGCTGGCCGGGGGCCTTGCCGCGCTGTTTCCGGCAGCGGCAGGCGCACGATGACGCGGCCAGGCTGGACCGGCGCGTGCCTGCTGCTGTGGGGTCATGCGACCGGGCAACTGGCGCTGGCGGCGATCGCCGCCGTCGCGCTGGAAGCGTCTGCCGTGAGCCGCGTGCGCTTCGAATTCGAGCAGCGCCAGTTCGAGCGCTGCGCGGATGCGAGCAGCATCGCCTTCACGCTCGTCGCGCTGTACGCCTTCGGTGCCCACCGCCTGTTCGGCATCTACGCCCTGCTCGCACTGTTGCCGTGGTGCCTGGTGCCGCTCACGTTGATGCAGGCGTACAGCACGGCGCAGTCCGTGCCGCTGAGCGCGCTCGTCTACGGGATGCGCTCCGCCGGCGTGTCCAGGACTGTCGACCTGCGCCTCGCACTCGGCTTGAACGCCCTGCTCGCCGCGAGCGTCGGCGAACTTCCGCGCCATCATTACGCGCTCGGCCTCGCCGTGATGCTCGCGTGGCAGCTGTGGAACCAGCGGCCGCGGCAGGAGCGTCACGTCGCCTGGCTGGCCATGCTCGGGGTCGCCGCGGGCGGCGCCCTGCTGCTGCAGACAGTCTTCACGCAGCTGCACGCGACGCTCGGTGACGTCGTGTCGCAATGGCTGCGGGACCTGCCACTCGCGAGCGTGGACCCGCAACGCGCGAGCACGGCGATTGGCAGCATCGGCCGGCTCAAGCTCTCCGACCGCATCAGGCTGCGCGTGCGTGCCGCGGCCCCGCCAACGCAGGCATTGCTGTTGACCGAAGCCACCTACGGCGACTTTCGCCTCGGCACCTGGTCGAACTCTTCGGCGGCATTCACCGCGCTGGACGCCGTGCCCGGACGCCGGGAATGGCCGCTGGACACCGCCCCTCCCGACGGTAATCGCTACGAAATCTCCCTGCGGCGCGAGCGCGAACTCGGCGTGGTGCCGCTGCCCCCCGCAGCGGTCCGCCTGCGCGGCGAGCGGCTGCTCGAAGTGCAGCGGAGCGCCGCGGGCGCGCTCCAGGTCGAAGCGCCGACCGGCCTGCTCCAATACACGGTGGACACCACGCGGCACACGCCGGCGACGCGCGCACCGACGCCGGGCGACCTCGTGATACCGCCGGCCTACCTGCAGGTGATCGAGCGCGTGGCCGGGGAACTCGCCCTCGAGGGCCAGGCGCCGCGCGCAGCCGTGGCGACGATACGCGGGCACTTCGCACGGCATTTCTCCTATGCGCTCGTGCAGCCCGCCGCACTTCACTGGCGCGTGCCGCTCGCAGGCTTCCTGACCAGCTCACGTCGTGGCCACTGCGAATACTTCGCGTCGGCCACCGTACTCCTGTTGCGCGCCGCCGGGATTCCCGCGCGGTATGCGGTCGGCTACTCGGTCGACGAGTACAGCGGACTCGAGGACGCATACATCGCCCGCGCACGCGACGCCCATGCATGGGCGGTCGCCTGGCTCGATGGACGCTGGGAAGTCGTCGATACGACCCCGGCGCGTTGGTCTGCGCTGGAGGATGAAGCGGCGCCGTCCCTGCAGTGGCTGGGGGACACGGTGAGCTGGCTCGCCTTCACGCTGCAGCGCCTGCGCGCAGGCGACGCCCCGCGCCTCGCGCAGGCGCTGCAGGCGGGCGGCGTCGTGCTGCTGGCGTGGATCGCCTGGCGCCAGCGCGGCAAGGCGCGTCGCACGCCGGCGGCCGCGCCACCCGGGACAACGGCGGTCGCGCGAACGACGCTGACACCGCTACTGGAGGCGCTGCGTCGCCGTGGCGCGCAGCCGCGGCCCGGCGAGACCACCGCGGGCTTCCTGCGCCGCAGCCTGCCGCCGCGCGCGGGTGATCATGCGCTGGAAACGCTGATCGAGCTTTATTACGCGCAGCGATTCGGTGACGTGGCGCTATCGGGCGCCGACGCCCGGCGCCTGGAGGCCTGCGTCGGCGCGTGGCTTGCCGTGATTCAGGAGTCCCGCAGCGCCGCGCGCAGCCTGCCGTCTGGATCGCCGTCCGGACGTTCGGAGAGGTAGGCCTCGACTTCGCCGCGCGGAATCAGGTTCTGGAAGACGCCGCGCGCCTTCTCGTCGATGCTGACTCCCGGGTGCCGCAGGAATGCACCCGGTGCGACGGCGCGGATTTCGAGCATCAGCATGCTTTCGTTCGTGATGTCGCGCAGCACCGCGTAATTGGCGTCGAGCCGCGTGTTGATCAGGCTGGCGCTGGCCAGCCGGTGCTCGTAGACGGCGCGAACCTCGAGCTTGTAACCCCCGATCAGCACCGGGTTGATCGTTTCCTCCAGCTGCGCCTCGATGTTGTTGAGGCGGCTCATCACGAGGTCGGACCATTCGCCGGCCGCTCCGCCTGACCTGCCGAGCGCGGCGTAGATCTCGACGACGTTGCTGATGCTCAACGCGCGGTAGCGGTCGTGTATGAAGAAATAGTTGCGCTCGGCGAGCAGCGCTTCGCGCGAGGCGAAGCCCATGAATTTCGGCAGGTCCGGAATGCGCGGGAGCTCGACGTTGAACCCGACGCCGGAGACGAGCTGCGCGGGGTTGACCCCGAGCAGTTGCGCGATCTGCCCGCGCCGGGCATCGCCGTCGCCGCGCAGCTTTCCGCGCAGTGGCGAAAAGATTGCCGACAGCTCGTTGGCGGTGGCACGAATCAGGTTTTCGAAGGATTGCATGTCCGGTATGCCCGCTCCTCACGGGCAGCCACGTTACCTCGTCGCGCGGCACGTGCCGCTTCGGCTCGAATGCGTGGCGTCAATCCTGCCGGAGGTTATCACGAACGGCGATCGGAGTTGGATATCTCAGCACGATGAAATAGCTGGACGCGACGAAGGTCAGCACGGTCGCGAGCTGGATTGCGTTTGAGGCAAGCTCGCCGATGAATTTCGTGTCGAGCGCGAGCATGACGACGAGCAGGCTGAACTCGCTGATCTGCCCGAGCCGCACGCCGGTCTCCCGCGCGAGCCGCTCGGGTTCCCCTGCCCGCAGCAGCAGCCAGCGGAAGACCACGGGCTTCACGACGAGGGCCGCCACCGCCAGCACCCCGGCCGGCAGCAGCGCGGACCCCATCAGGGACGGATCGAGACGCGCGCCCAGGGAGAAGAAGAACAGGATGAGGAAGAAATCCCGCAGCGGACGCAGCGCATCCGCGATGAACAGCGCCGCGGGGCAGGTCGCGAGCACGACACCGGCCACGAAAGCGCCAATCTCGTGCGACAGGCCGAAGAAACGCGCGAATTCGGCCAGCGCGAGACACCACGCGATGACGAGCAGGAACATGTATTCCTGGATCTGATCAAACCGCCGCAGCAAGGGTTCGATGACGAAGTGCTCGACGAGGTAGGCGACGCCGACCAGCAGCGGGAGGCCCAGCAGTTGCCGCGCCATCGGCCAGTAGCTCTCGCCGGCATCGGCAGCGCCTTGCAGCAGCAACAGGGCCAGGATGGCCAGCAGGTCCTGCAGCAGAAGGATACTGATGATCACCTGGCCAGTGTGCTGGTGGTGCAAGGCCGTGGTCGGCAGCAGCTTGAGGCCGATGATGGTGCTGGAGAACATCATCGCGCAGCCGGCCACGGCGGCCTCGTGCGGCGGAAAGCCCAGGGCGAGGGCGAGCCCGGCACCCGTCGCCATGAAGGCCGCCGAACTCAGCAGCATCACGCTGGTCGCCTCCCGGAACATGCGCCACAGCTGCGCGGGCACCATGTTCAGGCCCAGCAGGTAGAGCAGGAACATGATCCCTATCTCCGACACGTCGGTGACCCACGCCGCGTCCTCGACCAGCGCGAAACCGCTCGGACCCGCGAGCGCACCGACCAGGATATAGGCGACGATCATGGCCTGGCGTGCGAACAGGGCCGCCGTCGCCAGCACGGCCGCGCCCGCGAAAACGACGAACACGGAGGATACGATGCTGCCTTCAGCCATCGATGCGCTCCGCGATTTCCTCGAGCATGCTTTCCATTCTCCTGACCGATATCGATTCGGCGGTGCGCACTTCGGGCGCGAACACGGCGACACGCAATTCCTGCAGCAGGTAGGATAACCGCTCGCGTCGCGCCTGCGTCGTGCGCGGCAACAGCAGCGCGGCCCGCGCGAGCAGCGCGCTCAGGGTCGCGAACTTCCGGTAATCCTTGTCGGGGTCCAGCGCCAGCCGTTCGAGCCTGCGCTCCATCGCGCGCAGGAAGCGTGCGATGTGCAGCGGCGGCCGCCGCAGCGCATCGGCCACGGTCGCGGGCGCGAGCAACTCATGCAGTTGGGCACGGAGGTCGGCCGCCACTTCCTCCCGGAGGCGCGGAGCGATGCGCTCGATGAGCTGCTGGATTTTCACCGCCTGCGCGCAGAGCTCGGCGCACTGCCGCGCGGCGTCCTCGAAACGGGCGGTGACGCCGCGCCGGGCCGCGGCCAGCAGTTGCGCGAAAGCCTCGGCGTCGCGCGGCACATCCTCGTCGACACAGGCTGCGACGGCCCCGCGCAGCAGCCACTCGTCGAACGGAAGCGTCCAGCCGAGCGCGCGGGTCTGCAGCGCGACGCGCGCAAAATCCGCCAGGCGACGGCGCAGGCCTTTCAACTCCCGACCGAGATTGAGCATGAGCAACGCGACGACCCCGGCCCGGTGCGTCGCGAGGGCTTCCCCGGCATCGGACAGCACGACCAGCATGACCTCACCACCCTCGTCGCGCAGCGCCGGGTGGCCCAGCACCGCATGACCTTGCGCCACCGTGCTGACCTGCGGCGGCAACGCGCCGAAAATCCAGTCGCCGCTGCTGCGCGCGCCGCTTTCCCAGCGGGCCTGCTCGAACGCGTCCTGCGCCGCGCGCGCGAGCTGGCGCGTCAGCGTCGGCAGGTCCCGGCCCGCGGCCAGCATCTCACCGTCCACCCCCGTGACCCGGTAACGCATCATCAGGTGCGCCGGCAGGTCGTCGACGCGCCAGGCGGCGGCCTCGATACGCTGGCCGGTCATGCGCAGTATTTCCCGCCCGAGGCACTCGGTGAGCGGCCCATCGAGGCCCTCGACGGCCGCAGTCAGACTGGCCGCGAACGCATTGAGGGGCGATACCACGCGCCGCTGCGTCTTTGGCAGCGACTTGAGCAGGGCGTGGATCTTGTCCCGCAGCAGGCCCGGCACGAGGCGTTCGAAGTCCGCCGCCACCACCTGGTGCAGCACCGACGCCGGCACATCGACGGTCACGCCGTCGTCCTCCGCGCCCGGCTCGAAGCGGTAGTGGAGACGCAGCGAGAGTCCCGCCACCGCCAGCGTCTCCGGAAACAGGTGACGCCCGAGCGAGGCCCACTGCGCCTGTGTCGCGTCCGACTCGCGCATCGACAGCAGCGCGTCGCGTCCACGGTCTTCGCGCAGCCATGCGAGCAGCTGCCGGCGGCTGCAGATCTCGCCGGGCAGACGCTCCCGGTAGAAGTTCGCAAGCTGCACCGGATCGGCGAGGAGGTCATGCCGCCGTACGCGCTCCTCCCACTGCCGCACCCGCGCCAGGAGTTCGCGGTTGCGGACGAGGAACGCCGGGTCGGCGCCCAGCTCGCCTTCGACGAGTGCTTTCTCGATGAAGATCTCGCGTGCGGCGGCGGCGTCGACCCGGGCGTAGTCAACGACGCCGTCAGCGCTCAGCGTGAGCCCCTGCAGCGACTGCTCCTCACGCACGACCACCCGCCCCTGCCGCGCATCCCATTGAGGCTCCGCGTACGCGCGCCGGATCAGGGGAGCGACGGCCTTGACGACCCAGGGAGTTTCGATGCGTGCCGCGATCCTGGCATAGGCGGCGGTGGTCTCGGTCAGCTCGGCGGCCATCACCCAGCGCGGCGGCGCCGCGCGCAGGCTGGACGTCGGGTGCAGGCGAAACCGGCCGCCGCGCGTGCCGACGTAGCGCTGGTCCTCGCCGAGGCGGCCGATGCGCGTCGCGAAGCCGGCGAGCAGCGCGGTGTGCACGGCACGGTAGTTCGCCGGCTGCTCGTTGGGCTTCACGCCCAGCGCGGCAAGCGCGGTGACCAGTTGCGCGTGCACGGCGAGCCACTCTCGAGCCCGGCGCCAGGACCAGAAGCGGGCGCGACACCACGCGAGCTGCTGGCGACGGGAACGGCCCTTGAACTCGTCCTGCAGCACCCGCCACGCGGACAGGAACCACATGAATTCGGAGCGCCGATCGGCGTCGGCCGCATGGGCGGCGTCCGCGGCCTGGCGTTGATCGCGCGGCCAGTCGCGCACGTCCCCGACACTCAGCGCGGCGACGATCACCAGGGCTTCGGCGACGGCGCCCTCCCCGTCCGCGGCGAGCAGCACCGCACCCAGCCGGGGGTCCAGCGGCAGGCGCGCGATCGCCGCGCCGCGCCGGGTAAGCCGGTTGTCCGCGTCGAACGCGCCCAGTTCGCGCAGCAGCGTGTAACCATCGTTGATCGCACGCTGCTCAGGCGGGTCCAGGAAGCTGAACGATTCGATCGGTCCGAGCCTGAGCTCGGCCAGGCGCAGCAGCACCCCGGCCAGGTTGGAGCGCTGCAGTTCGGGTGGCGTATGGGCGGGTCGCGCGGCGAAGTCGTCCTCGCCGTAGAGCCTGATGCAGATGCCCGGCCGCTCGCGGCCGCAGCGGCCAGCGCGCTGCGCCGCGCTCGCCTGCGAATTCGGCACGGTCGGCAGGCGCTGCAGGCGGCTGCGCGGGCTGTAGGTCGCGAGACGCACGAGCCCGGTGTCGATGACGTGGCGGACACCGGGGACGGTCAGCGAGGTTTCCGCGACATTGGTCGCGAGGATCACATGGCGACGCTGGTGGGGCGCGAACACGCGTTGCTGCTCGCGCGCCGTGAGCCGTGCGTACAGCGGGAGGATCTCGGTATTGCGCAGCCCGGCCTTGGCCAGCGCCTCGCCGAGGTCGGCGATCTCCCGTTCGCCCGGCAGGAACACCAGGATGTCGCCGTAGTCTTCGGCGTCAAGCTCGGCGATAGCCTGCAGTATGGCCTGCGCCTGTTCGCCGTCCTGCCCGGCGGGCGTGGGACGGTGCCGGATGTCGACCGGGTACCCGCGGCCCGGCACGTGCACGATCGTGGCGCCACCGAAGAACTCGGCACAGCGCTCCGCTTCGAGCGTCGCGGACGTCAGGATCAGTTTCAGGTCCTCACGCCGCAGCAGCAGCTTGCGCAGGTAGCCGAGCAGGAAGTCGATGTTGAGGCTGCGCTCGTGGACTTCGTCGATGATCAGCGTGTCGTAGGCGAGAAGCTGGCGATCGCGTGCGAGCTCCTGCAGCAGGATGCCGTCGGTCATCACCTTGACCCGCGTCGCGGCGGACACCTGTTGCTCGAAGCGGGTCTGGAAACCGACGAGTCCTCCGACGTCCAGCTCGAGTTCCGCGGCGAGACGGCTCGCGATGGCACGCGCCGCCAGGCGCCGCGGCTGCGTGACGCCGATCCTCCCCAGCACGCCACGCCCCATTGCGAGCGCGAGCTTCGGCAGCTGCGTCGATTTGCCGGAGCCGGTGCTGCCGCAGACGATGGTCACCCGTCCCTCTTCGATTGCGCGCGCGAGTTCGTCGCGACAGGCCGTGATCGGGAGTTCCGCCGGCATCCGCGCGGCGGCGGCGAGCGGCAGTCGTCGCTCGGCCGTGAGCGCCGCCGACGCCGCGGCCTGCTGCTCGAGCTTCGACCACAGTCGCGCCGCGCGCTCCGCCGCGCCCGCCTCGCGGCTGAGCGCCCGCCACTGCCGCCAGTAGCCGTCGAGGCGGGGCCGATCCTGCAGCTGGCAATCGTCGAGCAGGGACCGCAGAGCCGCGGCGCGCGCGGCGTCGTCCTGCGCCCCTGGCGCGGTCACGGCAGGACCAGCGGTAACAGCCAGGCGCCAACCGCGGTAATCAGCGCGATCGAGCCGACGTTGAGCAGGAAGCCGGCGCGCACCATGTCGCGCGTGCTGACCGCGCCGGTGCCGTAGACGAGCGCGTTGGCCGCCGTACCGACCGGCATCATGTAGGCCGAACTCGCGGCGAGGCCGGTGACCACGGCGCAGGCCGTGGGGCTCAGGCCGAGCGCGGGCCCCGCGGCGACGAGCAGCGGCGTCATGGCGGCAGCGGTCGCGATGTTGCTCGCGACTTCGGACACGAACACCACGGTGGTCGCAATCAGGGCGATCACGACCCAGGCCGGCATCGGCGGGACGCCGGCGACGAGTGCGCCGACGGCGCGGTCGACACCGGTCGCCGAGATCGCGGCGGCGAGGCTCAGGCCGCCGCCGAACAGCAGCAGCGTCCCCCACGGCACCGCTTTGGCATCGTCCCAGGCGAGCAGCGTGGTGCCCGGGCGGCTGCGCCCGGCCGGCAGCAGGAAAAGCGCGAGTGCGGCGGCGACCGCGATGCCGGTGTCGGTGAGGCCGGCGAGCGGCCGCACCCCGCCGAACTCGAGTTTCACGAGCAGGACGCGGCCAATCCAGCACGCCGCGGCCGCGCTGAAGACCATCAGCGTGCGCCTGCCGGCCACGCCCAGCGGGGCAATCGAGAACCGCATCCCGTCGTCGGCGATGCCTTGGGAGCCGTGCAGCGGAAAGCACCATCGCGTGAGCAGGAGCCAGGTCCCGGGCAACACCAGCAGCACCACCGGCATGCCGATCGCGAACCAGTGCAGGAAATCGATCTGGACGTCATGGTGCTGGCCGAGGAAGGACACCACGAAGAGATTCGGCGGCGTCCCGATCAGCGTGCCCATGCCGCCGATGGTCGCGCTGTAGGCGACGCCGAGCAGCAGGCATTTGCGCAGCTTGTCGTCGACGTCGGACCGGTCCGCGATGCTGAGCGCGACGGGCAGCATCAGGACGGCGGTGGCCGTGTTCGAAATCCACATGCTGATGAAGGCCGTCGCCAGCATGATCCCGGCGACCAGCCGCGCCGGGCTGTGACCGGTCATCGACACCAGCCGGTAGGCGAACATCCGGTGCAGGTCCCACTTCTGGACCGCGGTCGAGAGCAGGAAACCGCCGAGGAACATGAAAATCAGCGGGTCCGCGTAAGGCGCCATCGCCGTCGTGGCGTCCGCGATCCCGAGCAACGGAAACAGCAGTGCCGGCAGCAGCGAGGTCACCGGCAGCGGCACGGCCTCGCTCAACCACCAGCACGCCATCCAGACCAGGATGCCTATCACGGCGCGCGCCGCGAAATCGAGCTTCAGCAGTTCGCCGCCGGCGCCGCTGTAGTCGACCGGGGCCGCCATGCACGCAATCAGCCCGAGCAGGGGCCCGAGCAGCACCAAGGCGGCCGACCGGCGCTCAGCGTTCATGCGCGCTGCGGCCCCCGCTTCCGTTTATTTTCCCTAGAACCGCTGGTAAGCTCATCTTGTAACTCACTGTGTCGTCGAAATTTATCGCATGAATACGGGGCGCGAATGCTGACTTTTGACATTGCCGGCGCGCAAATCGACGGCGCGCGAGACTATCAGGAAGACGCTTTCCTGATCACTCGCCTCAGCGATTCGACGGGCGAGCGCAGCGCTTCGTTGATCATCGTCGCCGACGGCATGGGCGGACACGCTGCCGGCAACGTCGCGAGCAACATGGCGACGCAGACCTTCAACAAGCACCTGACCAGCCACTTTCCCACGCCCAGCATGTCGACGGTGCTGCGCGAGGCGGTCCTGCAGGCGAACAATTCCATCGCCGAAACCGTGCGCGAGACCGCGGCACTCAAGGGCATGGGTTGCACGCTGGTGGCGTCCGTCATCGACGACAAGGAGCTGCGCTGGGTCAGCGTCGGTGACAGCCACCTCTACCTGATTCGCGATGGCGCGGTCCTCAAGAAGAACGCCGACCACAGCTACGGCGGCTTCCTGAACCGGATGGCCGAACAGGGCAAGCCGATCGAACCTGAAGCGGGGTTCTCCCGCAACATGTTGATGAGCGCGCTCACCGGCGACGAAATCGCGGACATCGACTGCCCGGAGACCGCGGTCGAGCTGCAGGCCGGCGACCGCGTGATCATCGCCAGCGACGGGCTGGACACGCTCAACCACGGCAAGATTGTTTCGAGCCTCGAAAAGTGCGGTTCGGCGAAGGAATGCGTCGACGCGCTGCTCAAGGCCGTGCAGGACGCGAAAATGCCGCGCCAGGACAACACGACGGTGGTCGTTGCGCTGGTCGGCGAGAAATCCGAGTTCAAGGCCGCGCGCCCGGTGGTGTCGACCGCGAAGCGGCCGCATCCGGCAGTCGCCGCTTCCGCGGCCTCCCGCCCGCCGCCGGTCACGCGCCCGATCCAGCAGGAACCCGAGCGCCGCGGCAACGGCACCAAGGTGCTGGCGATGATCGCGGTCGCGCTGTGCGTGGCGGCCGGAGGCGGTGCGTGGTGGTTCCTTGCCGGGCAGGACGCCACGCCGCCAGTGCCCCCGGCCGAGCAACGCGCGGCGGTCGCCGCCGGCCCGATCATCAACGAGGCCGTGCTGCAGGAAGAGGAAGCGGCAAAGGCGGAGGAAGCGGCGGAAGCCGCCAAACCCACCGTCGAGGCCGCGCCGACCACCGGCACGGGGGAAACCTTCGCCGACGGCCTGCGCGGGGGCGGCAGCGGACCGAAGATGGTCTGGCTGCCGGCCGGAAGTTACGCGATGGGCAGCCCCGACAACACGGCGGACTTCAGCGAACGGCCGCAGCACCAGGTCACGCTGCCCCGCTTCGCGATGAGCCAGTACGAGGTGACGATTGCGGAATACGCCCGCTTCGCGAGCGCAACCGGACGCAAGCTGCCGAAGACCGGTGGCCTCGACCGTGCGACGCACCCGGTTTTCTTCGTCACCTGGGACGATGCCCTCGCCTACGTGAAGTGGCTTTCCAGCCAGACCGGCAAGGCGTACCGGCTGCCCACCGAGGCGGAATGGGAATATGCAGCGCGCGGCGGGACCACCGGCAACTACTGGTGGGGTCGGGATATCGAGCCGGGCAAGGCGCACTGCTTCGCGTGCGAGAACGAGCTCGACCCGCGTCATCCGACCCGTGTCGGCCGCTTCGAGGCCAACCCTTACGGCCTGTACGACACGGCCGGTAACGTCGAGGAGTGGGTCCAGGACTGCTATCACGACAGCTACGAGGGGGCGCCGGGCGATGGCTCGGTGTTCACCGGTGGCGACTGCCGGCATCGCGTCATTCGCGGCGGCGGTTACTCCAGCGGACCGAAAGGGCTGCGCTCCTCGGCCCGCAACAAGTTCCACCACGACTCGGCCAACGACGGCATCGGCTTTCGCGTCGCTCGGGACAACTGAGGGCGCGACGGTGCGCCGGCCGGTATTCAGCCGCGGTTCAGACGCGCGGTACGAGCATCGAGCCATGAAAACTCGCCTCGACCGGATTGTCGCGGTCACCCTCACGGCCCTGGTGTGGACGACGAGTGCCGGCGCGGCCGGCGTCCAGCAACGCGGCCACGAAGCCTCGCCCCACGGCGGCCAGGCCTATCAAGGCCGCGGCTACGACCCGTCGCCCGCCCGGCGTGAGGCACACGACGGAAGGGACAGGCACGAAGAGCGTCGCGCTGACCGCGACGATTATCGCCGCGACGACCGCGGTCGACGGGACTACGACCATCGCCGCGACGACGAAGTGCGCGAACGACGTTCCGAGGGCGGCGTGATCATGCGCCAGCCGCGGCCGCACGATCGCTGGCGCGAGCGGGGGCCTGACGGCAGGCCGCGTGACGGCTACGGGCCTTACTATCCTCCCGCGCCCTACTCGCCCTACGGACCTTACTCTCCCCCGGGGCGTCCAGCGCGCTGAAGCCCCGCTCTCAGGCAGCCTCCGCACGCTCGTCCAGCCTGCGCAGCCGCGGTCCGAGCCGGGCGGCAAGCAGCAGGCCCGGCACGGCGATCGCGCAGGACACCGCGAAGTAGAGCGGCCAGCCGTAGGCCGCGACGGCGGCGGCCACGGGACCCAGCACGACCCTGCCCAGGCTCGCCAGGGCACTGAGCGCGGCGAACTGCGTCGCGGTATAGCGTGAGTCGCACAGCGCGATCAGCAGCGCGACGTGCGCGCAGGTGCCCATCCCGCCGCAGAAGTTCTCCAGGCCCACGACCAGCAGCAGGCCGGGCATGCTCTTGCCGACCAGCGCCAGGGCGAGGAATCCTGCATTGGTCAGCATCTGCAGGAGGCCGAAAGCCAGCAGCGAACGCCACAGGCCGAGGCGGTACATCGCAACGCCGCCGACCACGCCCCCGCTCAGCGCCGCCACGATGCCGAGCCCCTTGTACACGGCGCCAATCTCCGTCAGCGAATAGCCCTGGCCCCGGATGAAGAAGGTCTGCGCGAGTGCCCCCGCGAACTGGTCACCGAGCTTGTAGAGCATCACGCAAGCGAGCAGGGCCACGATGCCCGGGCGCCGCGCGAGTTCACGCAGTGGCTCGATGCTCGCCGCGAGCAGCGAGGTCGGCACGGCCTGCGGCGCCGGCGGCTCGTCCGCGCACCAGGTTGTCACGAGCCCGAGGCCCATCAGCGCCGCCATGCAGAGATAGGTGGCGGCGAAACCCACCTGGTCGGCCAGCATCAGGGCGCCCGCGCCGGACGCGAACATCGCGAGTCGATAGCCGGCAATCGACCAGGCCGTGCCGATGCCGCGCTGGACGGCGCTGAGGCGTTCGGCGCGGAACGCGTCGAATGCGATGTCCTGGGTTGCCGAGGCGGTGGCCAGTGCGAGCGCCAGGACCGCGAGCGGCAGCACCGACGCCCCCGGATCGCAGAAGGCGCAGGCGACGAGCAATCCCATCAGCACGACCTGGCTCGCGAGCAGCCAGCCGCGGCGACGACCGCATCGCCCCAACTGCCAGCGGTCGAGCGCGGGCGCCCACAGGAACTTGAGCAGGTACGGCAGGCCCACCAGCGATAGCGCGCCTATCGCGGCGAGGTCGATGCCTGCCACCGTGAACCAGGCCTGCAGGGTGCTGCCCGAGAGCGCGAGGGGCAGTCCGGATGCGAAGCCGAGCAGGCCGATGACTACAAGGCGGCCGCGCTCACTGCGCGCCGCAAGGGCAGGACTGACTGCAGCCTCGTTCATCGCCGGATTGTCGCACACCGGGCGGCGCGCACGCCGCCTGTTAAACTGCCGCCAGCCTGGTCGCAACGGAGTTCACGCATGGCCCGCGAAATCGAACGCAAGTTCCTGCTGTCACACGATGGCTGGCGACGGCACGTCGCACGCTCGGTGGAAATGCGCCAGGGTTACATGAGTTCGAGCCCGGAAGTCTCCGTGCGCGTGCGCATCGCGGGACCCGATGCCTGGCTGAACTTCAAGAGCGCGACGCTGGGCGTCTCCCGTCACGAATTCGAATACGCAATCCCGCGCGGCGATGCCGAGGAAATGCTGGCGCTGTTCTGCGCGGAACGCTGCCTCGACAAGACGCGGCACTACGTGCCGCAAGGCGGCCACGTATGGGAAATCGATGAATTCCACGGCGCGAACGCCGGCCTCGTCGTCGCCGAACTCGAGCTCGAGGCAGAACAGGATCAGTTCGACCGCCCGGACTGGGTGGGCCTGGAGGTCTCGAGCGATCCGCGCTACTACAACGTGTGCCTCATCGATCACCCCTATTCGCGATGGTCCTGAGCGAGAAGTGCTGCGGCGGATGCACGCGCGGCGGCGCGCCGTATATAATTACCCAGTAATTTCCCTAGGTTATTTGAGGCTGCCCAATCATGTCAGTCGCTGGTACGGAACGACTCGTCGACCGCTTCGGGCGGGTCGTCGACTATGTGCGCATTTCCGTCACCGACCGCTGCGATTTCCGCTGCGTCTACTGCATGGAGCCCGACACGAAGTTCGTCCCGCGCCCGCAGATCCTGACGCTCGAGGAGCTGGCGCTGATCTCGCGCGCCTTCGTCGAACTCGGCGTCGGCAAGATCAGGCTGACCGGCGGCGAGCCGCTGGTCCGGCGCAACGTCGTGAAGCTGATGGAAGACATCAATCGGCTGCCCGGGCTGCGTGAGCTGGTGGTCACGACCAATGGCTCGCAGTTGCAGCGCCTCGCCGGCGATCTGCGCGCCGCGGGGGTCAAGCGCCTGAACATCAGCCTCGATTCGCTGGACCCCGAACGCTTCCGGCGCATCACTCGCGGCGGCAAGCTGGAGCAGGTGCTGGCCGGCATCGAGGCCGCGCGAGAGGCCGGCTTCGAGCGCATCAAGATCAATTCCGTGATCCTGAAGAACCGCAACCACGAAGAGGTCGTGCCGCTGGTGCGCTTCGCCGCCGGGCGCGGACTCGACATATCGTTCATCGAGGAAATGCCGCTCGGCGTCATCGACGACCACGACCGCGCCGAAACCTATTACTCCAGTGACGAGATCCGGCGCGACCTCGCCGCCCATTTCACGCTGCTGCCGACGGCCGAGACGACCGGCGGGCCGTCGCGCTACTTCAGGCTCGTCGAGCACGGCACGCGCGTCGGTTTCATCTCCCCGCACAGCCACAACTTCTGCGACAGCTGCAATCGCGTCCGCCTGACCGTCGAAGGCCGCCTGCTGCTGTGCCTGGGCCAGGAACACTCGGTCGATCTGCGCACGGTCGTGCGCGAGCATCCCGGCGATCTCGAGCGCGTGAAGCAGTCCATTCGGGATTCGATGGCGATCAAGCCCAAAGGTCACGAATTCACGCTGACCGAGCAACCGGTGATCTTCCGTCACATGAATGCCACCGGCGGTTGACGCGACGCTCCCCTGCCCCGTGTCGCGCGAGCATCGTCCCTTGATTACGGGCCTGGTCCTCGCCGGCGGCCAGGGCAGCCGCCTGGGTGGGCAGGACAAGGGCCTGGTTGAGATTGCCGGGCGACCGCTGATCTCGCACGTGCTGGCGCGCTTCGCCCCGCAGGTGGACGCGGTGCTCGTCAACGCGAACCGCAACCTCGACACCTACGCCGCTTACGGTCACCCGGTCGTCGCCGACAGCCACGCCGACTACCCGGGCCCGCTGGCCGGCATCGCGAGCGGGCTCGAGGCCTGTCGCGGCCCGCTGCTCGCGGTGACGCCCTGCGACACGCCCTTTCTGCCGACCGACCTCGTCGCTCGCCTGTACGCGGCGTTGACACTGCACGCCGCGGAAATCGCGATCGCGCGCGTCGCAGGGGAGATGCAGCCCGTCTTCGCGCTGATGCGCGGCACGCTCGGCCCGGCGCTGGACGCGTTCCTGCGAGGCAAGCGGCGCAAGCTGCTCGCGTGGTACGAGCAACACCGCCTCGCGGTCGCCGACTTCGAGGACCTCGACGCGTTCCGCAACCTCAACACGGCCGAGGAGTGCGCGCTGGCGGCGAGCGCCCTGCAGGCAGGCGCGGGCCGGCCGCGCCTGCTCGGCGTCGCGGGTTACAGCGGCAGCGGCAAGACCACCCTGCTGAGCCGCCTGATCCCGCGCCTGCGCGCCGAGGGACTCCGGATCGGCGTGCTGAAGCACGCCCACCATCAGTTCGACATCGACCACCCGGGCAAGGACAGTTACGAGCTGCGCCGCGCGGGCGCGACGTGCGTGATGGTCGCCTCCGCCAATCGCGACGCCTTCATCACGGAGCACAATTCAGGGCGCGACCCCCGGCTGCACGACCTCCTTGCGCAGTTCGAGGGCCGCGCGCTCGACCTGGTGATCGTGGAGGGATTCAGGCACGAGCGCTTTCCGAAGCTCGAGGTCCACCGCGCGGGCAAGCTGTCGCCGACCGACCAGGCGCGCGCGTCGCGCGGCCTGCTGTGCGTGGAGGACGACTCAATCATCGCGCTGGCAACCGACACCGCCGTCGCGCCGCCGCGCCCGCTGCCGCTGTTCGGCGTCGACGATCTGGACGCCATCACGGCGTTCGTGCTCCAGCACTGCGCCCTGCCACGCTCCGCGTGGCCACTACCCTGACGGTGGAACCCGCCATGAACGACCAGACCATCAAGACACAACCCAGCTGCGACGATGATTATGACCCGGCGTCGCTGAGCTGTGACGAAGCGCTGCAGCGCCTGCTGGCGGCAGTCACCCCGCTCACCGACCACGAGCGAGTCCATCTGCGCGCGGCACTGGGCCGCGTGCTCGCCGAGCCGGTGCACGCGCGCTTCGACGTGCCTGCGCACACCAACTCGGCGATGGACGGCTATGCGGTCGCCAGCGCCGATCTGCCCGCGGCAGGCCTCGGCGAACTCGCCGTCGTCGGCATTTCGCTCGCCGGCAAGCCCTTCCGCGGGGAACTGGGGCGCGGCGAGGCGGTGCGGATCATGACCGGGGCGGTGATGCCCGCAGGCGCCGACACGGTGCTCATCCAGGAGCGCGTCGAGGAACGCGACGGGCGGATCCGCTTCATGCCGGGCAACAAGCCGGGCCAGCACGTGCGGCGGGCCGGCGAAGATCTCGCGGCGGGCGCGGTTGCATTCACGCCGGGTCGGCGGCTGTCGGCGGCCGACATCGGCGTCATCGCGTCCCTGGGCGTCGCCGAGGTCGCGGTCGTACGGCGCCCCCGCGTCGCGTTCTTCTCGACCGGCGACGAGTTGCGTTCCTTGGGCGAGACTCTGGGGCTCGGCGAAATCTACGACAGCAATCGCTACACGCTCTACGGCATGCTGACGCAACTCGGCGTCGAGCTGGTCGACCTCGGCGTCGTCAGCGACGACCCTGTGCGCCTCGAGGAGGCCTTCACCCGCGCGGCGCGCGGCGCGGACGCGGTGATCACCAGCGGCGGCGTGTCGGTCGGCGAAGCGGACTACACGAAGGAAATCCTCGGCCGCCTCGGCGAGGTGCGTTTCTGGAAGGTCGCGATGAAACCCGGCCGCCCGCTCGCCTTCGGGCACCTCGACGGTGCCTGGTTCTTCGGGCTGCCGGGCAACCCGGTTTCGGTGATGGTGACGTTCTACGAATTCGTGCGGCCTGCGCTGGACAAGCTGATGGGCACGGCGCCACGCCTGCCGTGGAGCATGCCGGCGCGCGTGACGCATGCGCTGAAGAAGCGCCCCGGCCGGGTCGAATTCCAGCGCGGCTTCCTGCAGCGCGACGCTTCCGGCCAGGTGACGGTCACGCCCACCGGCGACCAGGGCTCAGGCATCCTGAGTTCGATGTCACAGGCGAACTGCTTCATCGTGCTGCCGCTGGAAACGGCGGCGGTCGAAGCCGGCGCGACGGTCGAGGTTCAGCCTTTCGACGGCCTGCTGTGAGCGGCGCGCCGGGCGCGGCCCGGCGCGCCGCTCAGATTTCGATTTGCATGCCGTCGCAGGCAACTTCCCAGCCTGCCGCTTCGACGGCGCGTCGTTCGGGCGTGCCGGCAATGAGGATCGGGTTCGTCGTGTTGATGTGGATGAAAATCCTGCGCGCGACGTCGAGCCCCTCGAACGCGGCGAGGGTGCCGTCCGGGCCGGACACACTCAGGTGCCCCATGCGATTGCCGGTCTTCACGCCGACACCGTCCCGGATCATTTCGTCGTCCACCCACAGCGTGCCGTCGAAGAAAACGAGCGCCGCGCCGCGGAGCCGCGCGGCCAGCTCGGGCGTCATGCGCGCACAGCCCGGTATGTAGTAGAAGCGCCGCCCCGTGGCATCGTCCCTGATCTCGAGCGCCACCGTGTCCTCCGTGACCGCACCGACGTCGACGCCGCGCTGCGCGTCCTCCAGCCACAGCGCGACCTTGCCCGGCACCGCGAACGCGGTCACGCTGCAACCGAGCGGCGCGCCGTCCGCGCGCAGGGGTTCGAAAGCCCGTTCGAGCGTGACCGGACGGCGTTGCACGAAGGCCGGGTTCAGCACGTTGAAGATGGAGTTCGCGGCCAGCACGTCGAGCACGCGCCGGGTCGCGTAGAGATTGAAGGCCTGCGATTCACGCAGGCTCAGCAGGCCGGTGACGTGGTCGACGTCCGCATTGGTGAGCATCACCGCCTGGATCGGGCTTGCCCGCAGCGGCCCGTCCGCGGCGGGTTGCAGCACGGGGTTGTCGTTGATCTGCTGCCTGAGATCGGGCGACGCGTTGCACAGCAGCCAGTGCCGGCCGTCGCAGCTCACCGCAATCGATGACTGCGTGCGTTGCGGCGCGTCCGGGTCGCCGGCGCGCGCGCGGCGGCTGTTCGGGTGATTGCAGTTCCACTGCGGATAGCCGCCACCGGCGGCCGAACCCAGCACCCTGATGTGCATCGCCGATACTCCCTAGTTGTCCGGCGTCGCCTCCTGCACGACACCGGAGGTATTGCGTGCGACCCAGCGCTCGCCCTGCGCCGTCGTTTCCTTCTTCCAGAACGGCGCCCGCGACTTCAGGTCTTCCATGATGTGCCGGCACGCCGTGAAGGCCTCGGCCCGATGCGCCGACCACGCGGCGACGAGGACGATCGGGTCACCCGGCAGCACGAGACCCACGCGATGGATGACCAGCGTGTCGAGCAGCCCCCAGCGCGCGGTGGCCTCGGCGCAGATGGTTTCGAGGTGACGCTCGGTCATGCCCGGGTAGTGCTCGAGCGTCATGCGGCTGACCGCGTCGCCCTCGTTCAGATCGCGCATGCTGCCGACGAAGCTTGCACTGGCCCCGAACTGGCCGGGACGCGCAAAGCGCTGCTTCTCGTAGGCCGCGAGCTCGGCATAGGGTTCGAACGGAGTGTCGCGGACGCTGACGGTCATGCCGAGCCCCCTGTGACCGGCGGAAAGAAACCGACCTCATCACCGGGCGCGAGCACCTTGTCGGCCGCGCAGTAGTCCATGTTGACCGCGCACAGCACGCGCGGCGGCAGCGCGGCCTCACCGGTCTCACGACGCCAGACGTCGGTCACCGTCAGGCCCGGCGCATAGGTGACGCGCCGCTCGCGCCAGCCGCGCGCCTCGGCGAGGCCAGCGAAGAGTTTCACTGATATTTCCGGCGCGGCGCTCACGTTTTCGTTCTCACCCGGGTTTCGGTACAGTTGCGGCCGATTCTAGCGCACCCGCCGGCAACCGGAGCAATTCGATGACCTCAGGCCTGACCCACTTCAACGCGCGCGGCGACGCCCACATGGTCGACGTCGGTGACAAGCCGGTCACCCGCCGGCGCGCCCGTGCCGAGGGCTGGATAGACATGGCCCCGCAGACGCTGGCGATGGTGGAGCACGGTCAGCACAAGAAGGGCGACGTGCTGGGCATCGCCCGGGTCGCCGGCATCATGGCGTCGAAGCGCACCGCGGACCTGGTGCCCTTGTGCCACCCGCTCGCACTGACCTCGGTCGAGCTTGAATTCGCGTGCGTGGGCGAGCGCAACACCATCCACTGCGTCGCGACCGTCGAGACGCACGGCCAGACCGGTGTGGAGATGGAGGCGCTGACGGCGGTGCAGGTTGCGCTGCTGACGATCTATGACATGTGCAAGGCGGTCGATCGCGGGATGACGATGAACGGCATTCGCCTCGTCGAGAAATCCGGCGGCCGTTCGGGCGACTGGCGGCGCGAAGCGGACTGAGGGGACGGGGCGCACCGCCCCGTGTCGTCCCCCCGCGAGTCAGGTGTTTCCGCGCGCGAACTCCTGCAGCAGTTCCAGCGCGATGCCGGGTTTGGCCCCCAATGTCGCGGGTTCGAAACCATGCTCGAAAAACGGCGCATAGCCCGGATGCGCCACGGCATCGGAGGCGTCGAGCCGCCTGAAGCCCATGCGCCAGTTCGCGAAGGAACGCTCCTCGATCGGGCTGCGGTCGATTTCGAACACGTCGCTGTGCCGCGGGTCGTGGCGCACCCTGTCGAGCGTGGCGTCGACCGCCGCCGCCTCGCCCTCCAGCACCTGCATGAAGGAGCCGCCCGCGTAGAGCAGCATGCCGGTCAGCCCGACGGGTTCATTGTTGCGCACCGAGGCCTCGAGGATATCCTCGAGCGCGCCGGCATCCACCGCGTGATCCGCCGTGCTGACGTAAATGACCCTCACCAGACCCATGCTACCTCCGTGCTCGACGATGACGCCGGACTCGCCGCGGTGAACGGGGTGCGGCGCGACCGGCGCAGCGTGCCTCAGTCATATTTCATGTATTTGAAGCGCGGGTCCTCAGGCGTCCCCTCGAGCGGGCTGGCTTCGTCCGGACGCCACATCAGCACGTCGTCGATTTTCTCCGCGAGGGCGAAGTCCTTGTCCGTGATGCCTTTCGCTGCGTGGTTCTGCAACTTCACGGTCACGAATGCGTAGGACACGTTGAGGTCCGGGTGATGCCAGGCGGCTTCCGCGATGTGGCCTATCGTGTTGACCGCCATCAGCGTGCTCTTCCAGCCGGACGTCCTGTAGGTTCGACGTATCCAGCCATCCTTGAGCTTCCAGTCGGGCAGCTTCGCGGCAAGCACCGCTTCCACTTCGGCCTCAGTGTAAATCTTCTCCGATTTCTTTTCGCGCCAACCCATCGTTCGGTCTCCTCTGGTTTTCGATTCCAGCGCGGCAATCCGCATCAATTGCCCGGCTCGAATGGCCTGATGCTCGCGCGCAGGGCGCGCACCTTCGCCACGTCGATGCTCCCCGTGCGCAGCGCGCTTGCGCACAACGCGCCGCGAAAGCCGAGGTAATCGGGCGCATGCCTGCGCAAGGGCGCGACGTCCTCGGGACCCAGGCGCCCGGCGAGTCCGGTCAGCAGGCCGAGCTCGCGGGCGCGGGTGACGAAAGCCTGCAACGCCTCCGCCGGCATCAGTTCACGCAGTGACGGCCCCGCCTTCACCGCCGTGTCGAGCATCACGCCGACGATGCCGGTCGCAGCCAGGCGCGCCAGATCGTCGAGCGCTGGCGGATCCTCGGCAAAACAGACCACGATGACCTGTGCCGGCGCCTGGCAGGCCTGTCTCAAGGCCTCGAGGATAGCCGGGGCCGGCGCACGTGCGTACGCGCCGACTTTCACATAGGCCGCGCCCGCCGCACGGCTGGCCGCGACCCGCGCCGGAATTGCGGACGGCGTTTCCCAGCAGTCGCCTATCGTCGCGCTGATTCGAAAGCGTGCACCGAGCGCCCGGGAGACCTCCGCGATCGTGGCCGCGTCGACCTCACCGAGCGCGCCGCGCGAAGGGTCCTTCAGATCGATCCAGTCGACGCCGCAGTCAGCCACGAGTTGCGCCTCGACCAGGTTCCGCACGCTGGCGAGCATCGCGGTCATCGCGCGAGGCGCTCCGCCTCGTGAGCGTGTCTCGGGTGCGCTGCAACTGCCGAGACCAGCCAGGACCAGGCGTCAAGTTCGCGCTCACCGGCGGTCTTGTCGACCGCTACGCGCAGCCGCAGCATTTCGTCGATCACGGCCGCCGGCTCGAGCCAGTCCAGGCGGGAAACCAGCACCGCCGCCTCGACCACGGCGGCCTGGGCGCGGTTGTAACCGGTGAACGCGGCGTGCACCTGGCGGGCGACGATGCGACAGGTGAACTCGGGACGCGTCGGGTCGTCCCGGCACGCGACGACTTCGAGTTCCCAATGCGCGAGCGTCTCCGCGAGGCGCGGCACCCGCACGCACGCGCTCGCGACGGTGGGCCAGTCACGACGCCCGGTCAGGCAACCTGCGATGACGCGCACGTCGTCGGTGAAATTGAGGACCGCCTGGCCCTGCACGCGCAGGTTCTGCAGGGTCTGGGACGGGTGGAATGGAGCAAGCAGGACCTCATCACCGCGCATCCGGTAACCGAGCGGCGTCAGGTGAACGCGCCCGTCCGCCTGGAGCGTGCAGATGATCGCTTCGCGGATGAAATCGGTCACGGACGTAACCCGCCCCGACAGGCGGCGATGGGACGCGCTGCAGCATTCTGGTTCATTTCAACCAACCCCGGAGCCTGATTCCACGAAAACAGCCAGCGGCTCCGCTGACGTCATCCCCGAGCTTGCCCGCCCCGTCGCGTCGGGAAGGCTAAACGACTGTTTTCCAATGGAAGTCATGGTCCTTTGTCGACGAACTCGAAGCTGGCACGTTAGATGCGTTCATAAACTTGAGCGCAGAGACGTGATTCTCGCAGCGCGGGAGGCCAGCCTCAACGGCTCGCCAGCAGGTTCCGGCTCAGATAACGGGAGAAGACACATGACTTGGGAAACTCCGTCTTTCGACGACGTGCGTTTCGGCTTCGAAGTCACGATGTACATCAACAACCGTTGATTCCGTGACGAGTGCCGCCCGGGGGCCTTCACCGGCCCTTCGGGTTCGGTCCCAGACCAGCCCGGACCCGTAACTTGATCGAGTACGCCATCAAACGCCGCCCGACCAGCGCCCCAGCCTGGACACGCGAAGAATTTTCCCGTCGGCTCCGCGACAAGGAGCGCTACTACCACATTCACCACCCCTTCCACCTGCGGATGAACCAGGGTGGCCTGGAACGCGCCGCCGTTCAGGGATGGGTCGCGAATCGCTACTACTACCAGACCAGCATCCCCCTGAAGGACGCCGCAATCCTCGCCAACTGCGGCGACAGGCACACGCGGCGCCTGTGGATCCAACGCATCATCGACCACGACGGCACCACCGACGAGGACGGCGGCATCGAAGCCTGGCTGCAGCTCGGGGAAGCCGTGGGACTCAGTCGCGAAACCCTGGAGAGCGAAGCACTGGTGCTGCCGGGCGTGCGCTTCGCGGTCGATGCCTACGTGAATTTCGCGCGCCGCGCCACGTTCGAAGAGGCCGCCTGCTCGTCGCTGACGGAACTCTTCGCACCGACGATTCACCAGCGGCGGCTCGACAACTGGCCGGAAATCTATCCGTGGATCGACGAGCGCGGCTATCGCTATTTCCGCAAGCGCCTGAGCGAAGCGCGTCGCGACGTGGAACACGGCCTGGCCGTCACGCTCGAGCACTTCGTCACGCGCAGCGACCAGGAGTACGCGCTGTCAATTCTCCAGTTCAAGCTCAACGTCCTGTGGACGATGCTGGATGCGATGTGGATGGCGTACATCGAGCACAAACCTCCATTTTTCAGCTGCGAACATGACTGAACAGGCCAGTGTCGCCGCCTGGACGGTGGCGAAAATATCCCCGATGTTCCGCTTGCAGTGGGAAGAGGCGCAGGGCTTCCATGTGCTGCTCTATCCGGAAGGCATGGTCAAGCTGTCGGGCAGCGCGGGTGAAATCATGAAGCGCATCGACGGCAAATCGCCGGTATCGGCTATCCTCGCCGACCTGCGGGCCGCCTATCCCGGCGTCGACCTCGAAGCCGACGTCTACAAGTTCCTGGAGACCGCCTATGACCGCGGATGGCTCCGTACCGTCGACCCACGGTAAACCGCTCTGGCTGCTCGCCGAGCTGACCTATCGCTGCCCCCTGCAGTGTCCCTACTGCTCGAACCCCATTGACTATGCGCGTCACCGCGAGGAACTGAGCACGGAGCAGTGGTTCGAGGTGCTGCGCGAGGCGCGCAAAATGGGCGCGGCCCAGCTCGGCTTCTCCGGTGGTGAGCCACTCGTGCGCAAGGATCTCGAGGCCCTCATCGCCGAGGCGCGCAGGCTCGGCTATTACACGAACCTCATCACCTCGGGCGTCGGCATGGACGCGGCGCGGGTTGCAGCGTTCAAGGAAGCGGGCCTCGATCATATCCAGATCAGCTTCCAGGCCAGCTCTGAGGAGCTGAACAACTATCTCGGCGGCACCGACAGCTTCGCGCACAAGTACGAGATGGCGCGCGTGGTCAAGCAATACGACTACCCGATGGTGCTGAACATCGTCATCCATCGCCAGAACATCGACCAGATCGAGGACATCATCCGCATGACCATCGATCTCGACGCGGATTACGTCGAGCTCGCGAGCACGCAGTATTACGGGTGGTCCAAGGTGAATGCGGAACTGCTGCTGCCTACCCGCGAGCAGCTGGCCCGTGCGGAGCGCATCGCGCACGAGTATCAGGCGAGCATGAAGGGCAGGATGAAGATCATCTACGTCGTGCCTGACTATTACGAAACACGCCCCAAGGCGTGCATGAACGGCTGGGGCGCGATTTTCCTCACCATCGCGCCCGATGGCACCGCGCTCCCCTGCCATGCCGCGCGTCAGCTGCCCGGCTTCGAGTTCCCGAACGTGAAGGACCACTCGATCGACTGGATCTGGAACGAATCACCCGCGTTCAATCGCTACCGGGGCTACGACTGGATGCGCGAGCCCTGCCGCAGCTGTCCCGATCGCAGCAAGGATTTCGGCGGCTGTCGCTGCCAGGCATTCATGATGACCGGGGATGCGACGAATGCGGACCCGGTGTGCGACAAGTCGGTGCATCACGCCGCGCTGGTCGCCGAGGTCGATCGCATCACGTCGCAGCCGCTCGAAGCCGTGCGGGCCAAGCCCCTGCTGTTTCGCAACACGAAGAACTCGCGGCGCCTGTCGGACTGAGCGCTTTCCAGGGCCCGCGTACCGCGCCCTACCACTCTTCCTGCCGGATGGCCCAGGCGACTTCCAGCGCTTGGCGATTGGGCTTGACGTCGTGCACCCTGAACGCGCGCACGCCGGCAGCGGTGCCCAGCGCGGTCGTCGCACAGGTCGCGCCCGTCAGTTCCTGCGGGCTGGTCTCGCGACAGATTGCGCCCATGAAGCGCTTGCGGCTCGTACCGAGCAGCACGGGGAAGCCGAGCCCCACGAGACGCGGCAGCTCGCGCAGCAGCGTGAGGTTGTGACTGCGGGTCTTGCCGAAACCGATGCCCGGGTCGAGCAGGATGCGCTCGCGGGAAATTCCGGCCCTCAGGGCGGCGTCGCCACGTGCCGCCAGGAAGTTCATCACTTCCCGGGTGACGTCCTCGTAGCTCGGCGCGAGCTGCATGGTTTCCGGTGTTCCCTGCATGTGCATCAGCACGATGCCCGCCCCGCGCGTCGCCGCCACCTCCAGCATCCGCGGATCGGAGGCGCCGCTGACGTCATTGACGATATCGGCGCCGGCATCGAGCGCGGCGGCCGCGACGCTTGCCGAACGCGTGTCGATACTGATGGCGAAGTCACCGGGCAATTCGCGGCGCAGCGCCTGGATGACGGGCACCACCCGGGCCAGTTGCGCGTCGTCGGGCACCGGCCGGGCGCCCGGGCGAGTGCTCTCGCCCCCGATGTCGAGGATGGCAGCCCCCTCTTCCAGCATCAGGCGCGCATGCGCGAGTGCGTCGGTCAGCGCCGTATAGCGGCCCCCGTCCGAAAAGCTGTCGGGCGTGACATTGAGCACCCCCATCACCACGGGCGCCTGCGCCGGATCGGCGAGGCGTGCGAGGACGCCCGGCTCACGCATGGGGTCTTAGTTCGACGAGCATCGCGTCAGCCGCGCGCAACAGGGCATCGGTCATCAGGGGCTCGCCGGAGAGGTGTCCGGCCGTACGCAGGATTTCGAGCCTGGAGTGAAGAATGGCGCGATGCAGCGTCCAGCTCGCTTCCGGCGTGCAGGTCAGGTCGCGTTGGCCGTGGATGATCGTCACCGGTACCCGCGGCAACCTGGACGCGTTCGCCAGCAGCTCATCGGGTTCGAGGAAATAGCGGTGACGGGCATAGTGCATCTCGAGGCGCGTCTTGCCGATCAGGACGTCGGCGGGTGGCTCGGGATCGCTGTCGCCCGCTTCCATCGAGAAGCTCACCACTTCGCCCGACCAGCGGCCCCAGGCGCGGGCAGCCTCCAGCGCAAGTGCGCGATCGTCGCCGAAGACGCGGCGATAAACCTCGTCGACAGCGCAAGCGGGAGCGCCCAGCGCGTCGTTCAGCTCCGCCCAGGCCCGTGGCAGCATGCGTCCCGCGCCGTCGGCGAGGAACCAGCTCAGGTCGCGTTCGCGCGCGAGGAAGCTCCCGCGCAACACCATGCCCAGGACGCGCTCGGGATGGCGCTGGGCGTAGGCGAGCCCCAATGCGACACCCCAGGAGCCGGCGAACACCACCCAGGCAGAAATGCCCAGGTGCTCGCGCAGGCGTTCGATGTCGGCCACCAGGTGCCCGGTCGTGTTGGCCGTGCAGGACGCGAACGGACGCGACAGGCCGCAGCCCCGCTGGTCGAACAGCACGCTCCTGTAGCACGCGGGATCGAAGAACTGGCGATGCGAAGGCTTGCACCCGCTGCCTGGCCCGCCGTGCAGGAAAACGACCGGCAGGCCGTCTGCCGGCCCGGCTTGCTCGAAATGGATCTGGTGGCCATCGCCGACGTCCAGCCAGCCACGCTGGCCGGCCTCGATCAGGGGGTAGGGCTGGCGCAAGACTCGTCTCAGATGTCGCCGAGGATCTCGGCGCGGCGGCGCTGGTATTCCTGCTCGCTGATGAGCGACTTCGCCTTGAGCTCCTGCAGCGTCGCGAGACGCTCCTCCACCGTGCGGGCGCTCGCGCCCCCACCCTTGAGCTGCTTGAGTTCCTGACGCAGTCGGGCCATTTCCTCGCGCATCTGGCGCCGTTCGAGCGTGAGCTTTGCCGCTTCCTGGCGGGCCGCGTTCTCACGCTTCTTCTCGTCTTCCGGAATCAGGCCTTCCCGATATGCGACCGCAGCCTTGGCGATGTCGATCACGACCCAGTCCGGTCGGCCCGCGTCCGCGTCGGACGCAAACGACACACCGACGGTTGCAACCACCCGGCCAGGCATTTTCGCCGACCGCTTGATGCGGCTGCCCGGGTCGAAGTAGACGTCGCTGTAATCATTCAGCACGCCGTGGGCCGCTTCCGCGTTGCGCTTCGCGCGATCCTTTTTCGTCTTGAACGAGCCGATGATGAGGTTGAGCCTGCCGTCGACGATGAACGCCCGGCCACTGGTCCACTCTCGTTCCTTCATGGTGTCCAGCATCACGTCGCCATAGCCGCGAATGGCGAAGATTACATCCTGGTTGGGCTTGGCTACCGCAAGCGCCTGGGTCAGGTAACGACCCAGCGTTTCGGTCTGCCCCGTCGTGAACACGGGGATCGATTCCTCGTCGCGCAGGAGTCCACCCTCCGCCCACAATTCGAGCGAACGGAGGGCGTCACGCACTTCACCCGCATCCAGCTTTGCGGGGTGCTGGTTCGGGGGGAATGATTCGCCCTCGAAGCCTTGCGCTGCCAGGCCCACGTACTGTTCCTGTTCGCGCCAGATCTCCCGCTCGACCGACACCTTCTTGAAAAGCCCCCCCAGCAGGTCGGCCATGGCGGGCTGGGCTGCCATCGCGAGCACCGCCGCGCACACCAACACAAGGATCGAAGCGTGGGAAGTATTCTTGGCTGGCTTCATAAGCGGTGGCAAATTCCTGACGGGCGCGCTCTGGCGGAGGGCGGATTATATCCAAGTTCGATCGCGCGCAGCAGCGCGCTGCCAGATTCGTCCATCGCGCCTGAACCGTCGGTGAACCTGCGGACAATCTGGTCAGCGTGCCGACCTGTTCGCGCGCTCCAGTTTGCGCGAGCGAACGTCTGCCGGCCCTGCACAGCGCGCCCGTTCCAGGCACCCGGCCCACACCAGCAACCCCAAAAAAAGAAAGGGCGCATCCACCGATGCGCCCTTCCCTCAAGTTGGCGAACCCTGTTCGGGTTTACCAGACGAAGAACGAACCGATGCTGAAGATATCGGCTTCGGCTTCGGCGGCCCCGAGACCGGCGCCAGCGTTGGCCGAAAACTGGTTCTCGGCCTTGCTGTACTCGGCGATCAGCTTGAGCCAGGAGTTGACGTCGTGATAGACGCCCACCGTCCACATGCTGAGCTGGGCGTCCTGGTTGTTCGCCACCGTCAGCAGTCCGCGGCCATTGGAGAACGCGTCTTCGTTGGACTCGCCGTAGCTCACGCCAACCTTCGTCTTGCCGGCGAAGGTGTACGTGCCCTGCACGTAGTAACCGTCGTTTTCGGCTTCCTCGCAGAAGTTGCCGGTCGCGTCGCAAGCGGTGCCGCCGAAGAACTGCAGCGAGCGGCCGAGGCCTTCGCCGTCGTAGTAGTAGCCGGTCACGCCAAAGCCCATGTATGAAGCGGTCGCGCCCGCGCCCCAGGCGGCGACAGTCGCTTCGCCGTCGAGCGAGGTTGCCAGCGTGCTTTCGAGGTCCTGCCACAAGCCGTCGACCCAGGCCTTGAAGCTGCCGTTCGCGAAGGTGGTCGCGTAGGTCAGCTCGCCTTCGAAGCGCGGGGTGTCGGTCTGGTCGAGAAGCGCGCCCGGAATACCGTTCAGCTGCTCGACGCTCGGGTCGTACAGGCCGATTTCAGCCTGAAAGCCCGACATCACAGGCGTCTTGTACGAGAAACGCGCATTGAAGTTGGGATAGGTGTAACCGCGGCCTGCACGGCCCAGCTGCACGCCCGCGCCGTCCATGTTGCCCGAACCGACGCCCATCAGGGTCATGTCGTTGAGGATCGCCTGGCGACCGAAAATCGACAACGTGCGGCCGAAGCTGACGGTACCGAAGTTGACCAGCACTTCGCGGGTGTCCATCGACGAGCCCTGGATACCGTTGTTACCGTTGGCGTTGCCCGGGGTGCCCGGCGCATAGAGGTCGTTCTTGGTCGTCGCGCCGTGAATGACCGGGGCGAAGCTGATACGGCCGGTGGCGGTCATGCCGTTGACGGTCGGGCTCTTCACGTTGAACGAGAAGAAGGCCGGCAGAAAGCCCGAAGCCACGCGCGAGACGTCTTCCTGCGGCCTGACGCCGAGGGCCACGCTGTTCGGCGAGGAATAACCGAGCGGGTCATAGCCGACGTCGTTGTCGCTCATCACGTAAAACGCGTTGATGTTGCCGTCGAAGCTGACTTCCCAGCCATTGTCTCCGCCGACCACGACGACCGCATTGGCGCCCGAGGACAGACCCAGACCCAGGATGGCGGCAGCCATCGCGGAAGCGAGTTTCGTCTTGTTGAATTTCGTTGCCATTATTTCCTCCTAATTCAAGGATCTGAACGCGTCATTCGCGTCCTTTACACGCCGAGCCCTGCGGTTCCCCCTACAGTCCTCACCGGTGCTCAGGCGGGTGGGTTATCTCCGGTCGCCCACAGGATCTGCCAATGATTGACGCAACAATAGACCACTGCCACCAACGAGGCAAGCACTTTGACGTTGAAAACACCACAGATCCCGCACTTGGAGGAAGACCTTGTGGTCTAAATGCAACGTCCTTGGCCGGTCATTCATCCGCCGCCCTGTTGCAGCGATCGTTCGCAATGCCTCAGGAAGTCCTCGATCTCGCGCTCGTGCCACCCTTCGAACACGAACGAGAAGCGCGTCGACCTCAGGCGCAGCCCGCCGATGCGGCGCTCGACTTCCGGTTCCAGCGCCATCTCCAGAGCACGACCGTCGGGGAAGCGGGCAACTATCGACTGCGGGCCGGCGCGGCACTCGGCCGGCGCCAGGATGCGCGGCAGCAGTCGATGGAGATCGGCGTGCGACAGGGCTTGCTCGCGGATGACGCGCACCCGCGCGGGATCGCCGGCCGCAGCCGGTCCAGCTTCCGTCATGTCCGCTCAGCCGCCTGCGACGGGCGGCCAGGCCGCCAACACGTCCCCTTCCACAAGGGCGTGGGTGTCACGTTCGGCTGGCGGTACGTAGGTCCCGTTGACCAGGAGGAGATGCGCCCGGGCGCGCGGCACGCCGCAACGGTCCAGCACATGGTGCGGTGAACCGGCATCCGCCAATTCGAGGGTGAAGGCATTGGCCTGCGCGCCGGGCGGAAGAAACTCGGCGAGCGAGGCGTAGAGCTTTACGGTGATGCGCATGGGTCATGCCGCCCCGCCGGGGGCGGCTCCGTCGAGGAAGGTTTACTTCAGCAGCGCCGCGTTGAAGCCCACCGCCTGGGTACTGCCAAGATAGGCCTCCATCAGCCGGGTCGGATCTTCGAGGAGTCGCTCCTTCCATTTGCCGAGGCGGGTGCGGGTCTGAATCAGGCCCCGGATCACCCCGACATGCTGGGTCATGCCGAGGCTCGTCGCACCGACGAGGGTATCGTCCTCGAACTGAAGGTTGATGTAGCGGAAGCGCTCCCGGCTGAGCAGCTCCGCACTCTCGCCGCCCGGCTTGCCCATCCAGAGGCCAAAAGAACTGGAGATGAGTCCCAGGGTATCCAGCACGTTCATGTTGACGCTGCCGCGATGGACCGCGCCGACATGGCCCGCCATGTTCCGCGCCGCCAGCTGGCCGTGCTCGGTCGCGGTGGGCTGGATGGCCTGGACGGAGTATTCGCCGGTGGAAAAATCGCGCCCCTGGGCGACGTCGCCCGCGGCATAGATGTCCGGGTCGTTCGTCTGCATGTGCCGATTGACCAGGATGCCTTGCTGCACTTCGATGCCGGAGCCGTCGAGGAACTGGACATTCGGCCTCACGCCGGTAGCGGACACGATAAGGTCGGCATCGATCTGCTGCCCGGTGCTCAAATCGACCTTGAAAGCGTGCGCCGCGCCCTTGGCTATACCGACCACGCGGGTCGAGGTATGGACCCGCACGCCCTGCGATTCGCACCAGGCCTTGATCAGGTTGC
>Ga0255182_1000316_pt1 | contig 36367 bp, 36 predicted proteins | sample Atl_UVDOM_RepA_8_FD_188420 | JGI IMG/M metagenome (GOLD analysis project Ga0255182, IMG submission 188420) | Freshwater microbial communities from Altamaha River, Georgia, United States - Atl_UVDOM_RepA_8d | ecosystem: Environmental > Aquatic > Freshwater > River | place: USA: Georgia...
GTTCAATGTCACTGCCGAAACCTCCGGGCCGGCCGCGCTGCGCACGCTGCGCGCGGCGGCGGAGGCCGGCAAGCCCTTCGAGTTCGTCTTCCTCGACTGGCAGATGCCGCAGATGAACGGTGTCGACACGGCGCTGGAAATGCGCCGCATGGGCCTGTCGCCGTCGCCGCGCCTCTTTCTGGTGACCGCCTACGGGCGCGAGGAGGTGCTGCGCAGCGCGGAGGCGGCCCAGTTCGACGGCGTGCTGCTGAAGCCGGTGTCGGGCTCGATGCTGTTCGACACGCTGCTGCGTTCCCTCGCGCCCTTCGAGCGCTCCGATGCGGACGAGTCGCGCGCGGTCACCGCCGCGGACGCGGAGCTGTCGGACCTGGCCGGCGCGCGGATCCTCGTCGCCGAGGACAACGACATCAACCAGCTGGTGGCGGGCGACCTGCTGCGCGACGCCGGCTTCAGCGCCGACATGGCCGACGACGGCCAGGCCGCGATCGACATGGCGAGCCGCACCCGCTACGACCTCATCCTGATGGATCTCCAGATGCCGGTGGTGGACGGCTTCGAGGCGGCGCGCCGGATCCGCGCAATGCCCGGCTATGCCGACACGCCGATCATCGCCGTGACCGCGAACGCGATGCGGGAGGATCGGGAACGCTGCCTGGCCGCGGGCATGAACGACCACATCGGCAAACCCTTCGAGCCGCAGCAGCTGTGGCAGGCACTGCGCCAATGGCTGCCGCCGGCCCGCGGCGCGCAAGCCGTCACCGCCGGGCCACAGCCTGCGGCGGGCGCGCCCGGGCTGTCGCTGCCGCCCGCCCTGCAGGCGCTCGAAGGCCTGGACAGCGCGCTGGGCCTGCGGCGCACGGGCGGCAAGGTCGGGCTTTATCTGTCGCTGCTGCGCAAGTTCATCGAGGGCCACCGCGCCGCGGACCGGCAGATCGCCGACGCGCTCGCGCAGGGCGACGACTGGACCGCCGGGCGCATCGCCCACACCTTGAAAGGCGTCGCGGGCAACCTCGGCGCCACCGACGTCCAGCACGCGGCGGGACTGCTCGAGGCGGCCTTGCACGAGCGGCGCGAACGGTCGGCGATCGACGCCCTGCTCGTCGCGCTGGCGCCCCGCCTGCAGGCGCTGATCGCTGGCCTCTCGCGCGCGCTGCCGCCTGCACCGGAGGAAGCCGGCGAGTCCCCCGGCGCTACGGGTGACCCGGCGACGAGCGGCCCGACGGCGGGCGTCGCGGGCGTCCGCGCGCGGCTGGCCGCCCTGTTGCGGGACGACGATCCGGCGGCCATCGACCTGCTCGACGAGCACGCGGCCCTGCTGCGTGAGGCGCTGCCAGGACAGTATGATGCGCTGGCGGCGGCCACGCGCCGCTTCAATTTCGGCGACGCGCTCGCGATACTGGAGAACAGCGGTCGGTCCACGTCGACGACCTGAGGGAACACTTTGGCACCGATGCAGCCACCGGCGGACAGCGCGAAAGCGGAGCCAGCGACCGTACTGGTCGTCGACGACACGCCGGACAACCTGATGCTGATGAGCGAGCTGCTGAAGGGCGAGTTCAAGGTCAGGGTCGCCAACAACGGAGAGAAGGCGCTGCAGATCTGTCGCACGCGGGCACCCGACCTCGTCCTGCTGGACATTTCGATGCCGGGCATCGACGGCTACGAAGTGCTGCGCAGGCTGCAGGCGGACGCGTCGACGCGCAACATCCCGGTGATCTTCCTCACCGCTCTCACGGAAACCGAAAACGAGCAGCTCGGCATCGAGCTCGGCGCGGTCGATTACATCAGCAAGCCGGTGAGCCCACCCATCGTGCTGGCCCGCGTGCGCAGCCACATCACGCTCGCCCAGCGCACGGCGCTGCTCGACGCGCTGACCGGCAAGCTGTCCCACTACCTCCCGCCGCAGGTCTACAAGTCGATCTTCGAGGGCAGGCAGAACGTCGAGATTGCCGCCAAACGCAAGCGCCTGACGATTTTCTTCTCCGACATCAAGGATTTCACCGAGACGACCGAGGAGATGGAGCCCGAGGACGTCACCTACCTCGTCAACGACTATTTCTCTGAGATGTCGCGGATTGCGCTCGAATACGGAGCAACCATCGACAAGTTCATCGGCGACGCGATGCTGATCTTCTTCGGCGATCCCGAATCGCGCGGCGAGCGCGAGGATGCGCTGCAGTGCGTGCGGATGGCGGTGCAGATGCAGCGGCGCATGGTGGTCCTGCAAAGGCGCTGGGCCGCGCGGGGCTACGCGAAGCCTTTTCACATGCGCGTAGGTATCAACACCGGTTTCTGCAACGTAGGCAATTTCGGCAGCGAAAGCCGTATGGACTACACCATCATCGGCGCCGAGGTGAACCTCGCCTCCCGCCTCGAGCAGCTGGCCGAGCCGGACGGCGTCATGATGTCCTACGCGACCTATGCACTCGTGCAGGACGAGTTCCCGGCCGAGGAGCGTCCGCCGGTCACGGTCAAGGGTATTGCGCGCGAGATCCGCTGCTTCGCGCTCCGTCACGTGATCGACGAGGCCGCGGCCGACGACGTCTTCACTCGCTCACGACCGGGCCTGCACCTCTCGCTGGAACCCGCCCTGCTGTCGGCCGCGGACCGCGAGGCGGCGCTGGCTGACCTGAACGAGGCACTGGACCGCCTGCGCCGAGGCGCCTGAATCCTCGACGGCCCCGCCCGGGCGGGACCTGCTGGTTTTCCCAGCCCGCCATCCGCCGTGGGCGTCGTGCACGCGATGCCCTTGTAGGAATATCACCCTTCTCTATTCAGGATTTACTCCTGTTGCCGATTCAGAAAGGCAGCACAGCCCCGGCCTGCGGCCGCGGAGCAGACAACCCGCGCGTACAGCGGGGATCGGGCGTTCGGCCAGCCAGGGAATATCAGCGCCCCGGGGGTCACCCCAAGCAACGGAGCGAGACCAGATGCGACACGTAGCACGCGCCACCAAGGCGAGCGATGAACTCATCGCAAACATGCGACAGAAAGCGGAACAGCACCTGCAGGCCAGAGTCGAGCGCTACCTGGCCGAGAGCGGCCTGCCGGAGTCAGCCTATACGCGCGACGAATTGCTCGACATCGTGATCGGGCAGGTGCGCAAGGAAATCCGCGACCCGAAGCGCTCGCGCTCCCGCGCCGCCTGAAGCTTCGTCCGCGCCCCGCCGGGGCGCCCATCCTCCGCATGTCGCGGCGGGACCGGGCTTCAGCGCCGGCCGCCGTGCTCGACCCAGCGCGCGATCAGCGCCTCCATGTCGGCTTCGGACAGGGACGGCGGGGCGAGTGGAAACCACAGCAGCGCGCGGGCGCGGATGAGCCGGGCGATACGCGCGCTGTCGTAACGGCCCTCTTCGTCGACGCACTCCGCCGCTTGCCTCGTCACCAGCATCAGCGCCGCACCGAGGATGGTTTCCCGCTCCTGGGCGCGCAGTACTTCGTCGGCCGCCACGGTGTCACCGCCCTCGGCCGCCTTTGGCAGCACGCTGCTGATGAAATCGAGAAGGCGGGCCAGCGCCGCCGGCAGGCGCAGGCCGGCGTCCTGCACCCAGGTGCGGAGGCGGCGCGGTTCGATTGATTGATCGGCGGCGGCGTCCAGCGACAGCCCCCGCGCAAGCACCGGCCACAGCGCTTGCTCTGCGTCCGCGAGCCCGTGGCGCGCAAGGTGTCCCGTCCACGCCGCCGGCGCTACGCCGACCAGCAGGGGCAGCGCCTCGCTCCGGGCACACCAGTGGTCGCGCGCGGCCCAGGCTTCGAACAGCCGCTGCGTCGCCGGGTCGGTCGCGTCGCAGTCGACGCCCGCGCGCAAGCGCCCGAGCAGCGCCTCGGGCGAGTCGGCCTCAGTCATCGTCACCCGCATACGAGATGCGGTAGATGATTCCTGCCTCGTCGTCGGACAGCAGCACGGAGCCGTCGGGCAGTTGTTCGAGATCGACCGGGCGCCCGCTGACGCGCTCACCCTGCAGCCAGCCGCTGGCGAAGGGCTCGTGCGCGACGACCGCTCCGGCATCGTCCAGGGTGACCCTCGTCACGCGATAGCCAATCTTGCGCGAGCGGTTCCACGAGCCGTGTTCGGCAACCAGCACGGATTTGCGGTAGGCGGCCGGGAACTGCTTGCCGGTGTAGAACAGCATGCCGAGCGGCGCGACGTGAGGGCCGAGTTCCACGACCGGCGGCACGAGCGGCGCCGGGGGCGTCATCGCGCCGAATTCGGGATCCGGCGTGTCCGCGCCGTGCACATAGGGGAAACCGAAGTGCTGGCCGGGGCCCGTGGCGCGGTTCAGTTCGCAGGCGGGCGTGTCGTCACCGAGCATGTCGCGGCCGTTGTCGGTGAACCAGAGCTCGCCGGTGACCGGGTGCCAGTCGAAGCCGACCGTATTGCGGATACCGCGCGCGAAGGTCTCCTGGTTCGAGCCGTCGGCGTTCATGCGCAGGATGCTCGCGTAGGGCGGGTCCTTCAGGCAGACATTGCAGGGCGCGCCGACCGGCACGTAGAGACGATCGTCGGGGCCGAAATCGATGTACTTCCAGCCGTGGTGGCGGTCGGCGGGCAGCTTGTCGGTCACCACCGCCGGCCGGAGCGGCATATCCAGGTGATCGCCGATGTCGTCGAAACGCAGCACGCGCTGAATCTCGGCGACGTACAGGTCGCCGTCGCGGTAGGCGACGCCGGTCGGCATGTTCAGCCCGCGGGCCACGATGCGGACTGTTTCCGCGTGCATGTCCCCGTCGGCGTCGATGACGGCATACACCATGCCCGCACCGCGGGAGCCGACGTAGAGCACACCGTCGTCACCGAGCGCCATCTGCCGCGCGTTCGCCACGTCGCGTGCGTAGACGTCGATGCGGAAACCTTCGGGCAGCTTGATGTCCCGCAGGTCCGGGGGGTCGGCACGGGCTGCGGTCAGCGCGAGCCCGGCAACGAGGGCCAGGCCTGTGGCCAGGCCACGTCGAGCGCGTTCGATCATTGTGGCTACTCCTTGGTCCTGTCCCGTGAAACCTGTTCCGTGGTCAGCGACAGTCGGTGGATCAGCGTGCGCAGGAAAACCTTCAGGAAGCGCACCTGGCAGTTCATCGACGCCTGGCTGATGACGGCGGAATTGAGCTTCAGCAGCGTCGTGGCGCCGAGGGCCACGATGGTGGCGGTGCGCCGGGTCTTGGCGAGGTAGCCCATTTCACCGAAGCAGTCGCCCGCATGGAGCTTGCGCAGCTCGCGGCCGTTCTTCATCACGGCGACCTCGCCGTCGACGATGATGAAGAAGGAGTCATCGATGTCACCCTCGACGATGATTTCCTCGCGGTCCCGGTAGTCGCTCCAGTGTCCCGCGCGCACGATCTCCCACAGCTCGCCCTCGGGAAAGCCGTGGAAGAATTCCAGTTGCCGGGCGGCGACGAACTTCTCCTGCTCGCTGATGTTCTCCTCCGGCGCCTCCAGCAGCGTGTTGAAGGCGCGCGCGAGATCGGCCGCCAGCTCGCCGCCCGTCAGGTAGCGCTGCGCGCAGTCCTTGGCCATCGCCTTCTCGACGATGCGCTGCAGTTCCTCGGTGACCCCGCGCCGCAGTTCGGTGAGCTTGGGCGGAACATCGTTGACGATGCTCTGGACCAGGCGCGAGAAGCTGTCGGCGACGAAGGGGTGGCGGCCGGAGAGCAGTTCGAAGATCACGACGCCAAGGGAGAAGAGATCCGTCTGGTGCGTGACGTAGTCCTCGCAGACCTGCTCCGGGGACATGTAGCGCGGCGAGCCGACGAGGCCCAGCGGCAAGGTCTCGCTGGTGTCCACCTGCGTCATGTGGGCGATGCTGAAGTCGGCGATCTTCACGTCCATGTCCGTCGTCAGCAGGATGTTCGTCGGCTTGATGTCGCGATGGATCACGCCCTGTCGGTGGGCGTAGTCGAGGGCCTTTGCGCACTTGAACGCGATCTCGACGACCTTGCCGAGCGGCAGCAGGTTGTCCGGCCGGCAGTAGGGCTTGAGCGTCTGCCCGCCTTCGACGAATTCCATGACGATGTAGCAGATGTCCGCATCGACGCCCGCGTCGTAGATCGCGACGATGTTCGGGTGGGTCAGGCGGCCCGCCATGTGGGCCTCGTTGAAGAACATCTTGCGGTAGCGTTCGCCCGATTCCTCGTCCTGCAGCTGCTCCGGGTGCGCGACCTTGATCGCCACCGCGCGGTCGATGTACGGGTCATGACCGAAGTACACGGTGCCCATGCTGCCGCGGCTGATTTCGCGCAGCACCTCGTATTTGCCGAGTCGGCTCGGGAAACTTTCGCTCATGCTTTGAAGAAGGACTGGAGCCGCTGGAAGTGGGGACGTGGATGCCTGGGCGCAGAATATCACGCTAGAATCGAGCCTTATACCGACCGGGCGCGCCGTTGCCGGCGTCGCGGGCACCACCGGCCGAACCTCCCGGCGAGATGGACGGGACCATGCAGAGCCTACTCGACAGCCTGGGCGCACACGCGACGCGCCTGCGCCGCACGCGCATCGATGCCCTGTTCGCAACGCCCGGACGCGCTGCGGCGTGGACCATCGAGGCGGCGGGCCTGTACTTCGACCACTCGAAGCAGCTGCTCGACGAGCCGGCCCGGGACGCCCTGCTGGCGCTCGCGACGGCCCGCGACCTCGCCGCGCGCATCGAAGACCTCTTCCGTGGCGCGATCGTCAACCCCACCGAGGGGCGCGCGGCGCTCCATACCGCCCTGCGCGCGCAGGCGGATGACGGCGCGAGCAGCGACGGGCAGCCGGTTGCGCCCCTGGTCCGCGCCACCCTCGCGCGCATGGCGCAGGTGGTGGCCGACATCGGCGAGGGGCGCTGGCGCGGACACGCCGGGGACCGCATCACGGACATCGTCAACCTCGGCATCGGCGGGTCGCACCTCGGCCCGCAACTGGTGTGCGAGGCGCTGCGCTACGCGCACAGCGGCGACCTGCGCGTGCATTTCGTGTCGAACGTCGATGGCGGCGACATCGATCGCTGCCTCAGCGGCCTCGACCCGGCGACGACGCTCTTCATCGTCGCCTCCAAGTCCTTCACGACTCCGGAGACCGCGCTCAACGCGCGCACCGCGCAACGCTGGCTGCTCGCCCGCCACGGCGACGCGGCCGCCATCGCGGCGCACTTCCTCGCCATCACGGCGCACCCGCAGCGGGCAGTGGAATTCGGCATCGCGCCCGGCAACGTGCTCCCGATGTGGGACTGGGTGGGCGGCCGGTATTCGCTGTGGTCGGCCATCGGGCTGCCGATTGCGCTTGCGCTGGGCTACGCCGGCTTCGAGCGCCTGCTGGCCGGCGCGCGGGCCATGGACGAGCACTTCCGCACGACCCCCTTCGCACGCAACGCGCCGGTGATGCTGGCACTGACCGGCGTGTGGAACTCGAACTTCCTCGGCGCGGAAACGCAGGCCATCGTGCCTTACGACGACCGCCTCGATCACCTGCCTGACTATCTCCAGCAACTCGAAATGGAGAGCAACGGCAAGCGCGTGACGCTCGCGGACGAGCCGGTGACGGGTATGACGTGTCCGATCGTCTGGGGTGGCGTCGGCACCAACGTGCAGCACGCCTTCTTCCAGCTGCTGCACCAGGGCACGCGCCTCGTGCCGGTGGACTTCATCCTGGCGCTGCGCCACCCGCGCGCGACGCCCGACCATCACGACATGCTCGTCGCGAACTGCCTCGCGCAGGCGGAAGCCCTGATGACGGGTCGCGCGCGCGAAGCGCTCATCGCCGCCGGCAGCACGCCGGCGCTGGCCCTGCACCGCGAGCAGCCGGGCAACCAGCCGAGCAATCTGCTCGTGATGGACGAGCTGACGCCCGAAACCCTCGGCGCCCTGCTCGCGCTCTACGAGCACAAGACCTTCGTGCAGGGCGTGATCTGGAACATCAATTCCTTCGACCAGTGGGGCGTCGAACTCGGCAAGCAGCTGGCGGCCAGGCTGCTCGACGAGCTCGCGAGCGGGCGGATCGCGACCCACGACGGCTCGACGACGGCGCTGATGGAACGCTATCTCGCGCGACGCGCGCGCGACTGAGGCGCAGGCCGGTCAGCGGCCGACGACGCGCTCCGTGGTGTGGGAGAGTCGCTCGGCGAGCACGCGCACGAACACCTTGTAGAAGCGCAACTGGCACTCGGTGCCGACCTGCTCGAGCAGTGTCGAATTGAGCTTCATCACCGACAGGTTGCCGACGGCAACGACCGAAGCCGTGCGCCGCAGGCGGGTCACGTGACCCATCTCGCCGAAGCAGTCGCCCTCGGCCAGGGTGCGCAGCGGCGTACCCTGCTTCGTGACCATCGCCTCGCCGCCGGTGATGATGAAGAAGGAATCGTCGAGGTCTCCCTCGTGGACGATTTCGCTCCCTGGCCCGAATTCCTGCCATACGCTCGCCCGCACCACTTCCCACAGCTCCGTGTCGGGGAAGCCGCGAAAGAAGTCGAGGCGCCGGGTGACTTCGAACTTCTCGCGGGCTGGGATCTCGCCCTGCGGCCGCTCCAGGTGGTTGAAGGCAAGACTGAGGTCGGAGGCGAGGTCCATCCCGGTGCGATAGCGCCGTTCCGGCAGCTTCTCCAGCATGCGGCCGAGGATGCTGTCGAGGATCGGCGGCAGATCCGGACGGTGCTGGCGCAGCGGCGTCGGCTCCTCGTTGATGACCCGATGGATCAGGTTCGAGAAGCTCTCGCCGCCAAAGGGATGCCGGCCGGTGAGCAGCTCGTAGGCGACGACGCCGAGCGAGAACAGGTCGGTCTGGCCGGTGATCATGTCCTCCTGGATCTGCTCCGGCGACATGTAGCGCGGCGAGCCGACGAAGCCCATCGGCATCGTCTGCGTCAGGTCCGCGTGGTTGATGTGGGCGATGCTGAAGTCGGCGATTTTCACGTCCATCTCGCGCGTCAGCAGGATGTTGGACGGTTTGATGTCGCGGTGGATGACGCCCTGCCGGTGCGCGTAGTCGAGCGCCTTTGCGCAGCAGAACACGATCCCGGCGACCTGGTTGACGGGCAGCAGCCGGTCGCTTCGGCAGTAGCTGCGCAGCGTGTCCCCGTCCTCGATGAGTTCCATGACGATGTAGCACAGGTCTTCGTCGACGCCGGCATCGAAGATTTCGAGGATGTTCGGATGCCGCAACATGCCCGCGGTATGGGCCTCGTTGAAGAACATCTTCCGGAAGCGTTCGCCCGAGGCGCGATCCTTGAGCGCGTCCGCCATGGCGACCTTGACCGCAACGGCCCGGTCTATGTAGGGGTCGAAGGCGGCGTACACAACGCCCATGCTGCCGCGGCCGATTTCGCGGACTATCTCGTACTTGCCGAGGCGGGTCGGCGGGTGCAGGGCATCGTTCATCGGTGCGCCGGGCGGCTCGTGGCTCGCGAATTCTGACTGGCACTCACCATAGCATCGCCGTCGGGCGCGTGCCCCATGCCCGACGACGGATTGCGGCCCGCCTGCGGACGGCGCCGGCCGCAACGCGATCGCGGCCCGTGCGCCAGCCTCCGCTATAATGCCGACGATGTCAGCCGCCGCCCCCCGCGTCCAGTCCAACGCGCTCCTCGCCCTCTTCGCCTTTGCCGTCCTCGGTGCGGGCATGCTGTTCGCGGTCTGGCGCGGAAATCAGAAACCGGACATTCCAGGCCTGTTGTGGCCCGATCCGCCGACGCTGCAGGCATTCAGTCTCACGCGCGCGGACGGAGCCGCGTTCACCGAGGCGAACCTGCGCGGACGCTGGACCTTCATGTTCTTCGGATTCACGCAGTGCCCGGACGTCTGCCCCGGCACCCTGTCGGTGCTGAAGCAGGTCAAGGCCAGGCTGGAGGACGACGCGAGTTTCCGGGAACATGGGCAGGTGCTGTTCGTGTCGGTGGACCCGGAACGCGACACGCCGGCGCGGATTGGACCCTACGTCCGCTATTTCGACGAAAGTTTCGAAGCCGCCACCGGACCGGAAGACGCGCTGACGACGCTGACGCGCCAGATCGGCGTAATTTTCTCGCGCATTCCGGGCAGCGGCGACGACTACACCATGGATCACACGGCATCGATTTTCCTGGTCGACCCGCAGTTGCGGGTGCTCAGCGTCTTCGGCCTGCCGCACGATGCGACGGAAATCGCCGCGCGCTACCGTGCCGTCGTCGCGTTCGCGGAGTCCCACCGATGAGGCGCCGGTTCACGCCCCTGCTGCTCGCTGCCTGCATGGCGGGCATCCCGTTTGCGAACACGCAGGCCTGCGATGGCCTGGAAGTCGAGGCTCCCTGGGTGCGCGAGCCCCCGCCCGGCGCCGGCGCAGTCGCCGTGTTCATGCGCTTGCGCAACACGGGCGCGGCGCCCCTGCAGATCGACTCGGTCAGCGCCGAGGGCTACGGCATGGGCATGCTCCACGAGACGGTGCGCGAGGGCGACAGGGTCGGCATGCGACACGTCCAGGCCGTGGCAGTGCCGCCGGGCGGCGCGGTCGCGCTTGCGCCCGGCGGGCTGCACATCATGCTGATGCACCCGGCCACCCCGGCGCGAACCGGCGACTCCGTGGCCCTGACGCTGACCTGCGCCGGCCGCCCCGTCCACGTCAGCGTACCGGTGCGCCGCGACCCGCCCTGAAGCCGAGGATTCTTCCGCATGCACCTGCTCGACCGACTGCTGGTCCTGCCCCAGCACCTGCTGCCCCAGCACGCCCTGTCCGCCGCCGTGAGGCGCCTGACGCGCGCCGAGAATGCCCTCGCGCCGTACGCGATACGCACGTTCTGCGCCCTCTACGGCGTGGACCTTTCCGAAGCCGCGGAGGGCCTTCAGAGCTACCGCAGCTTCAACCAGTTCTTCACCCGCGCCTTGCGTTCCGACGCGCGGCCGGTGGCACGCGAGCCCGGCATCGTGGTCAGTCCGGCCGACGGCGCGATCAGCCAGCTGGGGAGCCTCGACCAGGGTCGCCTGCTGCAGGCCAAGGGCAGGCATTTTCCTTTATCGGCGCTGCTCGCCGATGACGGGGATCTGAGCCGGCCGCTCGAGGGCGGGCGTTTCGTCACCGTCTACCTGTCCCCGCGCGACTACCACCGCGTCCACGCACCCTTCGACTGCGCCGTGCACAGCGTGCGCTACATCCCGGGCCAGCTGTTCTCGGTCAACGACCGCACCTCCCGGAACATCGAAGGCCTGTATGCACGCAATGAACGGCTCGTCCTCGGCTGCGAGAGCGAATGGGGTCCGTGCGCAATCGTGATGGTGGGGGCAATGCTGGTCAGCGCGATGGAATTGCGCTGCTGCGACGTGCCGGCGATGGCAGCGCGCGCCGGGGTCACGTACGAGCGGCTGTCAGCACCGGCGCACTACGGGCGCGGCGACGAAATCGGGCGTTTCAACATGGGTTCGACGGTCATCCTGGCGCTGCCGCCTGCGGCACCCGACTGGCTGCCGGGGCTTGGGAACGGCACGCCAGTCAGGATGGGCCAGTCGCTGTCCCGGCCGGTCGCAACGCCCGGCTGAGCCCGCCCTACCAGGGCAGGTAGGGCAAGGTCGCCGACACGCAGACCGACATCAGCGCGCTCGGCGCGAAACCGAGCGCCAGCACCGCGAGGCCGTTGACCGACAGCACGAGCTTGAGGTCTGCGCTGGCCTCGACGCCCTGCGCACGCGCCGGTTCGTCGAAGTACATCAGCTTGATGATGCGCAGGTAATAGAAGGCGCCGATCAGCGAGAACATGACCGCGACGCCGGCAAGCCAGACGTAATCGGCCTGCACCACTTCCTTCAGCACGAACCACTTTGCCCAGAAGCCCGCGAAGGGCGGTACGCCCGCCATCGAGAACATCAGGATCAGCATGATGAAAGCGAACCACGGGCTGCGGCGCGCGAGGCCCGCGAGATCGGTCAGCTGATCAGCTTCGGACTCGCGCGAACCGAGCAGGATGATGAGGCCGAAGGCACCCATGCTCATCAGCGCATAGATGCTGATGTAGAACATCGACGCCGCGTAGCCGGATGCCGTCGCCGACAGCATGCCCAGGAGCAGATAGCCCATGTGGGCGATCGTCGAGTACGCAAGCATTCGCTTCAGGTTGGTCTGTGCGATGGCCAGAATGTTGCCTACCGCCATCGACAGCACTGCGAGGATGACCAGCATCTGCTGCCAGTCCTCGGCCAGCCCCCACAGGCCGTCGACGAGAAGGCGCATCGCCATCCCGAAGGCGGCCAGCTTCGGCGCCGTGCCGATGAACTGGGTGACCGGCGTCGGCGCGCCCTGGTAGACGTCCGGCACCCACATGTGGAAAGGCACGATGCCGAGCTTGAAGGAGATGCCGACGAGCAGGAACACGAGCGCGAAGGTCAACAGCAGTCGCTTGTCCTCGGCTACGCTGACGCGGATCAACAGCTCGGACAGGTCCAGCGTTCCCGTCACGCCGTAGAGGAAGGACATGCCGTACAGCAACATGCCCGACGCCAGCGCGCCGAGCACGAAGTACTTCATCGCCGCCTCGGAGGCGATCACGGAATCACGCTGCGTCGCGACCATCGCGTACATCGACAGCGACAGCAGTTCGAGGCCGAGATAGACCGTCAGCAGGCTGTTCGCAGACACGAGCAGCATCATGCCGAGCGTCGCGAACATCGCGAGCGAGTAGTGCTCGCCGTGCCTGGCCTGGCGCTTCGCGAAGTGCTCCCGCGCGTAGAAGAACGACAGCAGCACCAGCACGATCATGAAGGATTTCAGCACTGTGCCGACGACGTCGACGCGGAAGGTGCCGCTGAAACCGAACTTGGCCGACTCCGGCACGTAGCCTGCTAGTTGGGCGAGCACCACGATGCCGCCGACCATCGCGCACCAGAACGCCGTCTGCGGCGCGCGCTTGCCGACGAAGGCGTCCAGCAGCAGCACCGCGCACGCGAAGCCCAGCAGGGTGATTTCGGGAATGACGAGTGCGATGTCGTTCATAGGCGGGCGACGCTGAGTTTGGACTGTGCGACCTGTTCGACGAGGTGCTCGACGCTGACGTGCATCATGTCGAGCAGCGGCGCCGGCCAGATCCCGAACAACAGGACCATCACCGCCAGCGTGCCGAGTATCAGGGCCTCGCGGCCGTTGATGTCGGTCAACGTGGCGACCTTGGGATTGCGGACCTCACCAAACGCAACGCGTTTGTACATCCACAGGGTATAGGCGGCGCCCAGGATCAGGGTGGTTGCCGCCAGGAACGCGTACCAGAAATTGGCCTTGTAGGCGCTCAGGATCACGATGAACTCGCCGACGAAGCCCGAGGTGCCCGGCAGGCCCGCGTTGGCCATCCCGAACAGCAGCATGAACGCGGCAAAGGTCGGCATCTGGTTGACGACGCCGCCGTAGTCGTTGATCTGCCGGCTGTGCAGGCGGTCGTAGAGGACGCCCACGCAGAGGAACATCGCGCCGGAGATGAAGCCGTGCGAAATCATCTGGACCATCGCGCCTTCGATCCCCATCACCGCATCGCTCCAGTCGCTCGTCACGCCGTGGATCTCGAACATGATGAACATGCCGAGCGTGACGAAACCCATGTGCGAGATCGACGAATAGGCGATCAGCTTCTTCATGTCCTGCTGGACGAGCGCGACGAAGCCGATGTAGACGACCGCGACCAGTGACAGCGCGATCATGAAGTTGTCGAGCGCCGCGGCCGCATCCGGGGTTATCGGCAGGCTGAAGCGCAGGAAGCCGTAGCCACCCATCTTGAGCATGATGGCCGCAAGCACCACCGAGCCGCCGGTCGGCGCCTCGACGTGCGCATCGGGCAACCAGGTGTGCACCGGCCACATTGGCACCTTGACCGCGAAGGCCAGCAGGAAGGCGATGAAGATCAGCTTCTGCTCGTTGGCGGTCAGCGGAATGGCCTGCATTGCCGCGAGATCGAAGCTGCCGGTCTGGCGGTACAGGTAGAGCAGTGCCACCAGCATCAGCAGCGAACCGAGGAAGGTATAGAGGAAGAACTTGACGGTCGCGTAAACGCGCCGCGGGCCGCCCCAGATGCCGATGATCAGGAACATCGGGATCAGCATCGCTTCCCAGAACACGTAGAACAGCAACGCGTCCAGCGCGGAGAACACGCCCACCATCAGGCCTTCGAGGATCAGGAAGGCGCCCATGTACTGGTTGGCGCGGTCCTCGATCACCTCCCAGCCCGCCAGGATCACGATGATCGTCGTGAAGGTGGTCAGCAGGATCAGCGGCAGCGCGATACCGTCGATGCCGATGTGGTATTCCACCTTGAAGGCCTCGATCCAGCTGACGCGCTCTACGAACTGCATCGCGGCGGTGGAGGCGTCGAAGTCGCGATAGAGCAGCAGGGAGAGCACGAAGACAGCCAGGGAGATCACCAGCGCATCGATCTTGACGCTGCGCTCACGCCGCCCGCTGCCGGCGAATATCACCCACAGGCCGCCGATGATCGGTAGCCATACGCAGATGCTCAGTATCGGTAGGTCCAGTTGCATTGATGTTTCCGCTATGTCGATCGCGTCGCGCGGGGTTTACACGATCACCTTGTGAACGAACACCGCCAGCAGGGCCAGCAGTCCGACGATCATCGCAAACGCGTAGTGGTACAGGTAACCGGACTGGACTCCGCGCATGAGCTGCGAGAACCAGCCGACGAGCCTGGCCGAGCCGTTGACCAGCAGGCCGTCGATGAGGCGCACGTCGCCGAAGCGCCAGAGCACGCCACCGGTGCCGCGGGCGCCGCCGGCGAAGAACCACTCGTTGAACGCGTCGAAGCCGTACTTCGCCTCGAGGATGCGGCGCAGGGGGCTGAGGGCCTCGGCGATCTTCGCCGGCACCGCGGGAGCCTTCATGTACAGGAACCAGGCGGTGGCGACACCCGCCATCGCGAACCAGAACGGGGGCGCCATCATCCCGTGCAGCATGAAGGACCAGATGCCGTGGAAGTGCTCGGCCATGTGGTGCATGCCCTTCGCGTGCTCGGCGCTGACGTGGATGCTGTTGCCGAAATAAGCTCCGAACAGCATCGGCTCAATCGCGAGAGCGCCGATGACGACCGACGGCACCGCCAGCGCGACCAGCGGCACCCACACCACGGCGGGCGACTCGTGGAGGTGCTCCTCGGTGTGGTGGTCCATGCGCCCCTTGCCGTGGAAGACCATGAAGTAGAGTCGGAACGAGTACAGCGCGGTGATGAACACGCCTACGAGCAGTGCGTAGTACGCGAGCGTCGCGCCGGGCGTCGACGATGCGTGCACCGCCTCGATGATCGCGTCCTTCGAGAAGAAGCCGGCGAAACCCGGGAAGCCTATCAGGGCCAGCGAGCCGATGAGGCTCGTGATCCAGGTGATGGGCATGTGCTTGCGCAAGCCGCCCATCTTGCGCATGTCCTGCTCGTGGTGCATGCCGATGATGACCGAGCCCGCGGCGAGGAACAGGAGCGCCTTGAAGAAAGCGTGGGTCATCAGGTGGAACATTGCGGCCGAGTAGGCGGACGCGCCCAGCGCGACCGTCATGTAACCCAGCTGCGACAGTGTCGAGTAGGCGACGACGCGCTTGATGTCGTTCTGCACCAGGCCGAGCAGGCCCATGAAGAAGGCGGTGATTGCGCCGATCACGAGGACCGCGGACAAGGCGGTCTCGGACAGTTCGAACAGCGGCGACATGCGCGACACCATGAAGATGCCGGCGGTCACCATGGTCGCGGCGTGGATCAGGGCCGAGATCGGCGTCGGGCCTTCCATCGAGTCCGGCAGCCAGACGTGCAGCGGCACCTGCGCGGACTTGCCCATCGCACCCACGAACAGCAGCAGACAGATCAGTGTCACCAGCGACCATTCGTGCCCGTCGATGATGCTGACGGTCTTGCCGGCGAGGCCCGGCGCCTGCTGGAAGACCGCGGCGTAGTCGAGCGTGCCGCAATACATCAGCACCGCCGCGATGCCGAGCAGGAAGCCGAAATCGCCGACGCGGTTGACGAGAAAGGCCTTCAGGTTCGCGTAGATGGCGGTGTCACGCTTGTACCAGAAGCCGATCAGCAGGTAGGACACCAGGCCCACCGCCTCCCAGCCAAAGAACAGCTGCATGAAGTTGTTCGACATCACCAGCATCAACATGCTGAACGTGAACAGCGAGATGTAGGAGAAGAAGCGCTGGTAGCCCGAATCGTCGTGCATGTAGCCGATGGTGTAGATGTGCACCATCCACGACACGAAGGTCACGACCACCATCATCGTCGCCGTGAGCTGGTCGATCAGGAAACCGACGTGGAACGCCACGCCGCCGGTCTCGAGCCAGGTGTAGAGGTTGGTGTTCAGCACCGGCGCGTCGCCCAGCACAATCTGCTGGAAGACCCGCAGGGACAGCACGAAAGACACACCCACCCCGAGGATAGTCACCCAGTGCGCGCCGGCCCGGCCTATGACCCGCCCGAAGAGGCCGGCGAGCACCGCGCCCACGAGGGGGGACAGCACGATTATCAAGCACAGTTCTTTCACGTTCTTCTACCCGCTTTCGCTGCCAGTGGCCGCTTCAACCCTTCATCGCATCCAGATCCTCGACGTTGATGGAGTTCCGGTTGCGGAACAGCACCACGAGGATCGCGAGGCCGATCGCCGACTCCGCGGCGGCCACGGTCAGGATGAAGAACACGAAGACCTGTCCCGCAATGTCCTGGTTGAAATGCGAGAAGGCGATGAAATTCATGTTGACGGCCAGGAGCATCAGTTCGATGCACATCAACAGCACGATGACGTTCTTGCGGTTGATGAAGATCCCGGCGACGCTCAGACAGAACAGCGCGGCGCCGATGATGAGGTAATGTGAAAGTGACAGCATGTCGCTTCAGGCCTTCCGCACGCGGTAGATTGGCGTCACGCGCCCTTCTCCGCATCCATCTTGATCAAACGGACGCGGTCCTCGCGGCGCACCCGTACCTGCAATTCCGGCTTCGGCGCCTTGGTCTGGCGCGATGAACGCAGCGTCAGCGCGATGGCCGCGATGATGGCGACCAGCAGGATCACCGACGCGACCTCCAGCGGCAGCACGAAGTTCGTGAACATCGCGAGCCCCAGCTGCTCCGTGTTGTCGACGTCCGCGGCGGCGGGCGGCGGCGCGGCCACCTGCTCGAGGCCGAAATGGGCCGGGCCGACGACCAGCACGATGGACACGCCCATCAGCACGGCGAACAGCGCGGCGACCGGCAGATAGCGCGCGAAGCCCTCGCGCACCGCCGCGATGTTGATGTCGAGCATCATCACGACGAAGAGGAACAGCACCATCACCGCGCCGACGTAGACGAGGACCAGCGCAATCGCGAGGAACTCGGCCTCGAGCAGCATCCACAGGCCGGCGCTCGAGAAAAAGGCGAGCACCAGCGACAGCACGGCGTGGACCGGGTTGCGCAGGGTGATCACGAGCACTCCCGCGCTGACGAGCATCGCCGAGAAGATGTAGAAGACGATCTGTTCGAAACTCATCACGACCGGACTCCGGCGCGGCTTGAGGTTGGCTGGCTCATCGGTAACGGGCCTCGGCGGCGCGGTCGGCCGCGATCTGGGCTTCCATGCGGTCGCCGTGGGCAAGCAGTTTCTGCTTGGTCATCAGCAGGTCGCCGCGCTGCTCGCCGTGGTACTCGAAGTGCCGGGTCTCGACGATGGAGTCCACCGGGCACGATTCCTCGCAGAAGCCGCAGAAGATGCACTTCGTCAGGTCGATGTCGTAACGCGTGGTGCGACGCGTGCCATCGTCACGCGGCGCGGATTCGATCGTGATTGCGAGCGCCGGGCACACCGCCTCGCACAGCTTGCAGGCGATGCAGCGTTCCTCGCCGTTCGAATACCGGCGCAGGGCGTGCAGGCCGCGAAAGCGCGCGGACTGCGGGGTCTTCTCCTCCGGGTACTGCACCGTGATCTTGCGGCTGAACATGCGCTTGCCGGTCAGGCGCATGCCGTTCGCGAGTTCGACGAGGGTCAGGCTCTTAAGGTAGCTGACGATGGCGTTCATGATGTCCTCTGCGTGTACGTCAACCGCGGTCGAACCAGGGCGGCAGTTCGAACACCACCGCCGCGGCGGTGACGACGATCCAGACGATGGTGATCGGCAGGAACACCTTCCAGCCGAGGCGCATGATCTGGTCGTAGCGGTAGCGCGGGAAGGTGGCGCGGAACCACAGGAAACAGAACAGGAAGAAACTGATCTTGAAGACGAACCAGTGGATGCCGTCCCCGAGCAGGGGGCCGATCACGTTCATCTCGCTCCACGACGCCGGCAGCGGCGACAGCCAGCCACCGAAGAAAAGCACCGACGTCAGTCCGGCGATCAGGATCATGTTCGCGTATTCGGCGAGGAAGAACACGGCGAAAGCCATGCCCGCGTATTCCACGTGGAAACCGGCGACGATTTCGGATTCGCCCTCGCTGACGTCGAAGGGCGCGCGGTTGGTTTCGGCGACGCCCGAGATGAAGTAGATCAGCCACATCGGCAGCAGCGGCAGCCAGAACCAGGTCAGCACATTGCCGCGCTGGGCCTCGACGATTTCGCCGAGGTTCAGGCTGCCCGCCGCGACCAGTACGCAGACGAGCGCGAAGCCCATCGCGATTTCGTAGGAAACGATCTGGGCTGCGGAGCGCATCGCGCCGAGGAACGCGTATTTCGAGTTCGACGCCCAGCCCGCGATGATGATGCCGTACACGCCCAGCGAGGTCAGGGCGAGGATGTACAGCAAGCCGGCGTTGATGTTCGCGAGCGTCATCTCGGCGCCGAAGGGCACGACGGCCCACGCGGCGAGCGCCGGCGCAAGCGCGATGACGGGCGCGGCGAGAAACAGGAACTTGTTGGCGCCGGACGGGATGATGATTTCCTTCGTCATCAGCTTCAGCGCGTCGGCAATGGGCTGGCCGAGGCCGCGCGTGAAGTTGAGGCCGAAGAGGCTCACCCGGTTCGGTCCCAGGCGGACCTGCATGTAACCGATGACCTTGCGCTCGGCGAGCGTGAGATAGGCGACGCAGCCCATCAGCGGCGCCACGATCAGCACGATCTTGAACAGGATCACCAGCACCGCCGCCACCGACGGCGGCAGGAAAGGCAGCTGTGCCTGCAGCCACTCGGTCATGACGCGCTCCTCAGGTTGACGTGCGATACGCCCGGCAGCTGTGCCGCGAGGTCGGACCCGATGTGGACGACGCAACACTGCGCCGGCACGTCGTCGTCGATGGCGAGTTCGGCGCGGACCTCAACGGCCCCCGCGCCGATCGCGACGTTCGCACCCGGCACGAGCCCGAGCTGCTGCGCGGTGGCGCTGGCGAGACGCAGCAGGTTGTCGGCGGCGCCGACGGTCGCCTGCAGCGCAGGCGCGCGACGCACCAGCGCGTCGCCGGCATACAGGGGCAGGCTGCGGAGCAGCTCGATGCCACCCGTGGCGGCTGCGGCTTGCGGCGCCTGCTGGCTGCTCGCGGCGCGGACGCCCGGCGCCACGCCGGCGCACAGCGTCTTCAGTTCGGTGGTCAACGCGCCGACGGCGACGGCGTCGAAGCCGTCCAGGCCCAGACGCTCGCCGAGGACGCGCAGGATCTTCCAGGCCGGCCGCGCCTCGCCGGGCGGCTTGACCGCCGCCGCGAAGCTTTGCCACGCGCCACTGGCGTTGACGAAACTGCCCTCGTTTTCGGCAAAGGCCGCGATGGGCAGCATCACGTGGGCGGTTGCGGCAAGCGAGGGCGCGGCAAAGGCCGTCAGTGCGACGACGCAGCGGGCGGCGCCCAGCGCGGCGAGCGCGGCGACGGGATCCGCGCAGTCGCGGTCAGGTTCGACGCCGAGCAGCACGTAGGCGTCGAGCCCGGCGCTCAGCATTTCAAAGGCCGCCCGGCCCTTGCCCGCGGGCTGGGCACCGGCCGGACCGCGATGCGGAACGGCACCGGCAAGCGAGGCGCCGGCCGCGTTGGCGCCGTCGGTCGCCTGGCCGAAATGGCTGTTGGTGAGCGCGGCCAGCGACGCGCAGCGGTTCAGCAGATCGGCGCGCTGCGGGCTGCGATCGAGTTCCGTGGCTGCGATGACGACACTGCGCGCGGCGTCGCGGAGGGCCTCGGCGATCGCCCGCTGGGCCGCGGTCACCTCGAGTGCGGCCAGCGCCGCCGCCGCGGCCCCGTCACCCGCCTGCTCCGCCGCCGCGCGGCTGATGCCGGCGAGCACGGCGGCATAGTCGCCGGGGCGCACGTTGATGCGCCCGGCGAGGCCGAAGTTGTAGGGCTGGGCGTAAGCATCGACGACGTAGACCCGCGCGCCGCGCAGTGCCGCCTTGCGGATGCGGTGACTCAGCAGCGGCTGGTCGTGGCGCGGATAGCCGCCGACGATCAGCACCGCGTCCGCCCGCTCGATGTCGTCGAGACCACAGGCCAGCCCTGGCACGATCGGGTCGGCGGCGTCGCCGCTGAAGTCGACCTGCCGCAGGCGGTAATCCACGTTGGCGCTGCCCAGGCCTCGTGCCAGGCGTTGCAGCAGGAACAGTTCCTCGCTGGTCGACGACGGCGAAGCCAGCATGCCGATGCGCTGGGCCTGCCCCTGGTCGGCGAGGCCGGACAGTTCGGCGGCGACGAACGCGAAGGCGGTTTCCCAGTCGCAGTCCCGCCACTGGCCGTCCTGCTTGATGCGTGGCGCGAGAAGGCGCTGTTCGCTCTTGAGGCCCTGGTAGCTGAAGCGGTCGCGGTCCGCGATCCAGGTTTCGTTGACGGTCTCGTTCTCGCGCGGCACCACGCGCTTGACGACCTGCCCCTTCACGTGGACGTTGAGATTGGAACCGAGGCAGTCATGCGGGGCGACGGCTTCGCGCTGCTGCAGCTCCCAGGCTCGCGCAGAGTAGCGGTAGGGTTTGGAGGTCAGCGCCCCCACCGGGCAGAGATCGATGACGTTGCCCGAAAGCTCGGACGCCATTGCGTGCTGCACGTAGGTGCCGATTTCCATGTGCTCACCGCGACCGGTCGCGCCGAGTTCGCGCAAGCCCGCGATTTCCTCGCCGAATCGGACGCAGCGCGTGCAGTGGATGCAGCGGGTCATGTCGGTCTGCACGAGCGGCCCGATGTCCTTGTCGCGCACGACGCGCTTGCGCTCGACGTATTGCGAGACGTCGCTGCCATAGCCCATCGCGAGATCCTGCAGCTCGCACTCCCCGCCCTGGTCGCAGATCGGGCAGTCGAGGGGGTGGTTGATCAGCAGGAACTCCATCGTCGCCTGCTGCCCCGAGATGGCCTTTTCCGACTTCGTGAAGACCTTCATGCCGTCCATCACGGGGGTCGCGCAGGCCGGTTGCGGCTTTGGCGCGCGCTCGACCTCGACGAGGCACATGCGGCAGTTCGCCGCGACGGACAGCTTCTTGTGGTAACAGAAGCGCGGGATGTAAATGCCGGCGGCGTCGGTGGCGTCGATCAGCATCGAGCCCTTGCGGGCCTCCAGCTTGCGACCGTCGACTTCGATGGTGACCAGATCTTCACTCATGCTGATGACTGCTCAGGCCGCCGACGGGTGCTTGGCGAGAATGCTGCACCCGTGGTCGATGTAATGTTGGAATTCGTGGCGGAACTGCTTCACGAAGCTGCGCACCGGCATCGCAGCGGCATCGCCCAGCGCGCAGATGGTCCGGCCTTCGATCTTGGACGCGACGTTGTCGAGTCGATCGAGGTCCTCCGGGCGACCCTGACCGTTGACGATGCGCGTCAGCATCCGGTAGAGCCAGCCCGTGCCTTCGCGGCAGGGCGTGCACTGGCCGCAGGATTCGGAATAGTAGAAGCGTGAAATGCGCTGCAGGGCCTTCACCATGTCCGTGGTGTCGTCCATCACGATCACGGCGCCCGAACCCAGCATGGAACCGGCCTTGCCGATGGAGTCGTAGTCCATGTCGAGTTCCATCATCACGTGGCCGGGCAGCACCGGCACGGACGAGCCACCAGGAATGACGGCCTTCAGCTGCCGGCCGTCACGCATGCCGCCCGCCAGTTCCAGCAGTTTGCGGAACGGCGTGCCGAGCGGGATTTCGAAGTTGCCCGGCTTGGCGACATGGCCGCTGACCGAGAAGATCTTCGTGCCGGCGTTGTTGGGCTTGCCGTAGCTCGTGAACCATTCCGGACCCTTGCGCAGGATCGTCGGCACCGAGGACAGCGATTCGGTGTTGTTGATCGTCGTCGGCTGGCCGTAAAGGCCGTAGCTCGCCGGAAACGGCGGCTTGAAGCGCGGCTGGCCCTTCTTTCCTTCGAGCGACTCGAGTAGCGCGGTTTCCTCGCCGCAGATGTAGGCGCCGGCACCGAGGTGGTCGTAGAGGTCGAAATCGACACTCGAACCGAGGATGTTCCTGCCGAGCAGGCCGGCCGCGTAGGCTTCCTTCAGCGCGCCGACGAAGCGCTGGTAGGGCTCGTCCATGAACTCGCCGCGCATGTAGTTGTAGCCGACGGTCGCGCCGATGGAGTAGCCGGCGATCGCCATGCCCTCGACGAGGGCGTGCGGATTGAAGCGCAGGATGTCGCGGTCCTTGCACGTACCGGGTTCGCTCTCGTCCGAGTTGCAGACGATGTATTTCTGCACCCCCGGCGTCTTCGGCATGAAGCTCCACTTCACGCCGGTCGGGAAGCCCGCGCCACCGCGGCCGCGCAGGCCGGACGCCTTGAGCTGTTCGATGACGTCCGCCGGCGGAATTTTCTCGCGGAGGATCTTCTCCCAGGCCTCGTAACCGCCGAGCTTGCGATAGGTTTCCATGGACCAGGGACGCTCGTGCCCGAGCGTCGCGTAGCAGGTCAGGTTCAGCGGGATGTCGCTCATGTCAGTTTCGCCAGTATCTCGTCGATCTTCGCGGGCGTGAGGTGCTCGTGATAGACGTGGTCGACCTGCATCATCGGCGCGCCACAGCAGGCAGCCAGGCACTCTTCTTCCTGCTTGAGGTAGAAGCGGCCATCCGGCGTGGATTCGCCCGTCTTGATGCCGAGCTTTTTCTCGAGGTAGTCGACAATCTGGTCGCTGCCGCGCAGCCAGCACGAAATATTCGTGCACACGGCAAGGCAGTGCTTGCCGACCGGCTTCGTGGCGAACATCGAGTAGAAGCTCGCAACCTCGTAGACCGCGATCCGCGGCATCTCGAGGTAGTCGGCGACGGCGTCCATCAGCGGCGTCGTGAGGAAGCCGTCGTTCTCGTGCTGCACTTCACGCAGGGCGGCCAGCACGGCCGACTGCTTGCGCTCGGGCGGATATTTCGCGACCCACTCGTCGATGACGTGGCGCGCATGCTCGGACAGGGGGCTCAAGGTCTCGTTGCTCATCGCGAGGTCGGTCCTGCTTGCTATCTGTCGATCTCACCGAACACGATGTCCATCGTGCCGATGATCGCGACCACGTCGGCCAGCATGTGGCCCGTGGCGAGCTCGTTCATCGCCGACAGGTGCGCGAAACCTGGCGCACGCGCCTTCAGCCGGTAGGGCTTGTTGGCGCCGTCGGACACGAGGTAGATGCCGAACTCGCCCTTCGGGTGTTCGACCGCCGCGTACACTTCGCCGGCCGGCACGCAATAACCTTCCGTGAACAGCTTGAAATGGTGGATCAGCGACTCCATGTCGCCTTTCATCTCGCCGCGCTTCGGCGGCGTGAGCTTGTGATCTTCCAGGATGACGGGGCCGGGATTGGCCTTCAGCCACTGCACGCACTGCTTGATGATGCGTGCGGACTGGCGCATTTCCTCGACACGCACGAGGTAACGGTCGTAGCAGTCGCCGTTGACCCCGACGGGGATGTCGAAGTCGAGATCGGCGTACACTTCGTAGGGCTGCTTCTTGCGCAGGTCCCAGGCGATGCCGGAACCGCGGAGCATCGGGCCGGTGAAGCCCAACGCCAGCGCCCGCTCGGGGGTGACGATGCCGATGTCAACCGTGCGCTGCTTCCAGATGCGGTTGTCGGTCAGCAGGGTCTCGTACTCGTCGACGCAGGCCGGGAAGCGGTCCGCGAAGTCGTCGATGAAGTCGAGCATCGAACCCTGGCGGTTCCTGTTCAGCTCGCGGCACTCGGCTTCGCTGCGCCACTTGGAGACTTCGTACTGCGGCATGCGGTCGGGCAGATCGCGATAAACGCCGCCCGGCCGGTAATAGGTCGCGTGCATGCGCGTGCCGGACACCGCCTCGTAGCAGTCCATCAGGTCTTCGCGCTCGCGGAAGCAGTACAGGAACATCGTCATCGCGCCGATGTCGAGGCCGTGCGCGCCCAGCCACATCAGGTGGTTCAGGATGCGCGTGATCTCGTCGAACATCACGCGGATGTACTGCGCTCGAATCGGCGGCGTGATGCCGAGCAGACGCTCGATGGCCATCACGTAAGCGTGCTCGTTGCACATCATGGACACGTAGTCGAGACGGTCCATGTAGCCGATGCTCTGATTGAACGGCTTGCTCTCGGCCAGCTTCTCGGTGGCCCGGTGCAGCAGGCCGATGTGCGGGTCGGCGCGCTCGATGACCTCGCCGTCCATCTCGAGAATCAGGCGCAGCACGCCATGGGCGGCGGGGTGCTGCGGGCCGAAGTTCAGGGTCATGTTGCGGATTTCTGGCATGTCGGCTCTCAGTGTCCGTGCCGGCCGTCGCCACGAATCACGCGCGGCACGAGGACCCGGTTTTCAATCGTGACCGGTTGGTAGACGACGCGCTGCTTCTCGGCGTCGTAGCGCACCTCGACGTGGCCCTCGAGCGGGAAATCCTTGCGGAACGGATGTCCGATGAAGCCGTAGTCGGTCAGGATGCGGCGCAGGTCGGGGTGGCCCTCGAACAGGATGCCGAAGAGGTCGAAGGCCTCGCGCTCGTACCAGTTCGCGGCCGGCCACACGTCGACGACGGACGGCAGGCGGGGCGGTTCGTCACCGAGGTACGCCTTCATGCGCAGGCGCAGGTTGTGCGCCACCGACAGCAGGTGGTAGACGACACCGAAACGGCCGGGGAAAGCCGGCGCCTCGACCGTCTCCTGCGCGCGACTGACGCCGCGGCTGAAGCCGGTGGAGCTTGCTTCCTGAGTGCGCCAGTCAGCCTGGCCGTAGGTCTGGTAGTCGACGCCGGAAACGTCGAGCAGAAGCTTGAAGGCGAGGTCCGGCGTATCGCGCAAGGCTTCGCCGACGTCGACGACGTCGGCCCCGTCGACGACCAGCGTCACTTCGCCGCGGTCGACGATGAGGTCCAGCGCCCGGGCGCCGAGCAGCTCGCGCAAGCGCTCGACCAGTCTGTTCATGGCATCGGTAGTCACGGCCTGCTCATCCCACGCGCGCGATAGTGTTCGTGCGCTTGATCTTGTTCTGCAGCTGGATGATGCCGAAGAGCAGCGCCTCTGCGGTCGGCGGGCAGCCCGGCACGTAGACGTCGACCGGCACGATGCGGTCGCAGCCGCGGGTCACGGCGTAGGAGTAATGGTAGTAACCGCCGCCGTTGGCGCAGGAACCCATCGAAATCACCCATTTGGGCTCGGTCATCTGGTCGTAGACCTTGCGCAGGGCGGGGGCCATCTTGTTGACCAGCGTGCCGGCGACGATCATCACGTCGGACTGGCGGGGACTCGGCCGGAACACTATGCCGAACCGGTCGAGGTCGTAGCGCGAAGCGCCGGCCTGCATCATCTCGACCGCGCAGCAGGCGAGGCCGAAGGTCATGGGCCAGAGCGAACCGGTGCGTGCCCAGTTGACGACGTTGTCCAGCGTGGTGGTGACGAAGCCGCGATCCGGCCCGGCCTGGGCCTGCTCGTTCACTCCCATTCGAGTGCCCCTTTTTTCCATTCGTAGATGAAGCCGACGACGAGCACGGCGAGAAAGACCATCATCGCGCCGAACCCGTACAGGCCGATCTGGTCGAGCACGACGGCCCACGGGAAGAAGAATGCGATTTCGAGGTCGAAGAGAATGAAGAGGATGGCGACGAGGTAGTAACGCACATCGAACTTCATGCGCGCGTCTTCGAAGGCCTCGAAGCCGCACTCGTAAGGACTGTTTTTCTGGGCATCGGCCTTGTAGACGCCGATCAGCTTGCCGACGACGAACCCGGCACCCAGCGCTATTACACCCACGGCGACGCCGACGCCGAGGAAGATCAGTATCGGTAGGTAATTTTCCAGCACGCCTCAGCTTCCGCGTCAGGTCAGAATCGCAGCCGTGGCCGGCCGTTCAGGCCGGGCAGACGTTTAAAGGCCCGCGTCACGGCCATGCCTGCCGTGCCCGGGCCACATCGCGCTATCCCTGCAGTGCCCCGTCAGGGACCTGCCGGCGGCGCTTTCGTCCATGTCGATGGTGCCGACGGTGAGACTCGAACTCACACGGGTTGCCCCACCACCCCCTCAAGATGGCGTGTCTACCAATTCCACCACGTCGGCGTCTTTCCTGGCTCACCGATGTTCGCGGTGCCGGCTCGACCGGCCGCGATCATACGAAATGCACGCAGTGCGTGCCAGAGAAATTAAAGAGATTTTGGCTAGAAATTCGGCATTCGCTCCGTCACGGCGCGTTTTGCGTGGGCGGGATGACGGGAACGTCGGCCGCGCCCTTGCTTGCGGCGGGCGCGGGCACGTCAATCTTCGCCGGCGCAGCGGCCGTGGCGGCCGTGGCGGCCGGCGCAGGCGCACCAGCGGCCGGCGCCGCGGCGGGTGCGGACGCTGGCTCGCTCGCGATCTGCTCTACGATGCTGGTCGGGCGTTCGCGCTGGCCGCCGAGGAAGGCCAGCAGCAGGCAGTTCGAGAAGAACACCACCGCGAGAATCGACGTGGTGCGTGACAGGAAGGACGCTGAGCCGCGCGCGCCGAATACCGTGCTCGATGCGCCGCTGCCGAAAGCGGCGCCGGTCGCCGCGCCTCGTCCCTGCTGCAGCAGGATGAAGGTGATCAGCGCGAGCGCGACGATCACGTGCAGGACGAGCAGTATCGTTTGAAGCATGAGGTTCTCCGGGAACGGGGGTTACGCGGCGCCGAGGCGTCCGCGCGCGGCGGCACAGATGGCGACGAAGTCTTCGCTCTTCAGGGCGGCGCCGCCGATCAGGCCGCCGTCGATGTCGGCCATCGCGAACAGTTCGGCCGCATTGCCGGGCTTCACGCTGCCGCCGTACAGAATGCGCAGGGCGCCGGCGGAGACCCCGCCGATGCGGGCGCGGATGAACGCGTGAACGGCCTGGGCCTGGTCCGGCGTCGCGGTTTCGCCCGTGCCGATGGCCCATACGGGTTCATAGGCGATTACGAGCTTTTCGAGCAGCTTCGCGGCATCCGGCTGGGACAGCAGCGCGTCAAGCTGGCGGGCAATCACCTGCTCGGTCGTGCCGGCCTGCCGCTCCGCGAGGGTCTCGCCGACGCACAGGATGGGGGTAAGGCCCGACGCCTGGGCCTGGCGCAGCTTCTGCACGGTGAGTTCATCGCTGTCACCGAACAGGGCGCGTCGTTCGGAATGCCCGATGATGACGAGCGTGGCGCCGAATTCGGTGAGCATCGTCGCCGACACCTCGCCCGTGTACGCGCCGCTGGCGTGCTCGCTGACGTCCTGGGCGCCCCAGCGCAGGCCGCTGTCCCGGAGCGCGTCGGCCACCACCGGCAGCAGCACGTAGGGCGGGCACACGCCGACTTCCACGCCGTCGAAGCGGGGCTGCTCCGCGACGATACCCGCACACAGCTCGCGCGCCATCGCGCAGGTACCGTGCATTTTCCAGTTACCGACGACGAGGGGCGTGCGCATGGTTCAGTGGGGTATTGCTAAGCGGGGCGGCAGCTTAACGGCCTTGGCGCGGCAGATCAATTTGTGCGCCGGGCGAGGCGGCCCTGCTGCCGCGCCTGGCCTTCCCGTCGCTTCGCCGTGCGTGGTTCGCGCCGCGCCGGGGGGGCCGGTGGCGGCTCGAGGCCGACCAGCGCATAGAGCTCGTTCAGTGCGTCACCGGTCACCTCGTACCAGCGCCCGGCGGGCACGTTGCGCGGCAGGCCGATCGGGCCGAAGCGGATCCGGATCAGGCGGCTGACGACCAGGCCGGCCTGTTCCCACAGGCGCCGAACTTCACGGTTGCGGCCCGTGTGCAATTCGCACTCGTACCACTGATTGACGCCCGCGCCGCCGCGGGCCGTCAGGGCGTCGAACTTCAACACTTCGCCGTCGACCTCGACGCCCTTGCGCATCGCCGCGAGCTGCGCCGCATCGACGTCGCCGAGGACGCGCACCGCGTAGTGGCGCGGCACGTGGAAGCTCGGGTGCATCAGGCGGTGCGCGAGTTCACCGTCGTCGGTGAAGAGCACCACGCCGCTCGTGGTCAGGTCCAGCCGCCCGACCATGATCCAGCGACGCACGCCGGACGGCAGCAGGTCGAAAATGGTCGGGCGCTGCTCCGGGTCCCGGCGCGTGCACACGACGTCCGCCGGCTTGTGCACCGCGATCACGCGCGGCGTCCTGTCCGGCGCGCGGGCGGTATAGCACGGCTTGCCATCGATCGTGATGCGGTCGCTGGGCAGGACTTTCGAACCCGGTTCCGCCGGCTTGCCGTTGACCACGACGCGACCGGCCGCGACCAGCGCATCGATTTCGCGGCGGGAGCCGTACCCGCAGGCGGCGAGGAATTTCTGCAGGCGCTCGGCGACGGGCTCGTCCACCGGCGCGGCCACGGCCTTCGCTCGGGCAGCCCCGGGCCGGCCGGGAGGAGCGCCGGGCGGTCGACCCGGGCCGGGCAGGCGGGCCGGGCTCTCGCGAGGCTCGTCGTCGCGCCGGTTCCTGGGTGTGGCGGCGCCGGGACGCCCTGCCCCGCCCGCCTGCGCACGCCCCTCCCGCCGGAGGGAACGCCGCTCAGCCGCCTCGTCGCGCGGCGCACGCCGGCCGGAGGGTGCGTCGGGCGCGCGGTCGAGCCGGACGGAATCGTCACCGCGCGCAGCGCGGTTCGCCGGGCGCCCGTCGCGCGTCGCCGGCTTGCCCCGGCTCGCGGCCGAGGGCGAGCGCCGCTCGCCGTGCTTCGGTGCGCCTGCCGCGCGGGCATCCTGATCCGCCCGCACGGGACGGGATGGCTTTCCGCGCCCGGCTGGGCGCGGGGACTTGGCTTTCGCATCCCCGGCCGGCCGGCCGCGGGCGGCGCGAGGTGGGGGACGTCCAGGACGGTCTGCGTTCAGCGTGGCTCTCCAGCGTTCTCCTCGTCATCCGAGTCCTCGTCATCCGAGTCCTCGTCATCCGAGTCCTCGTCATCCGAGTCCTCGTCATCCGAGTCCTCGTCATCCGAGTCCTCGTCATCCGGGTCCTCGTCATCCGAGTCCTCGTCATCCGAGTCCTCGTCATCCGAGTCCTCGTCATCCGAGTCCTCGTCATCCGAGTCCTCGTCATCCGAGTCCTCGTCATCCGAGTCCTCGTCATCCGGGTCCTCGTCATCCGAGTCCTCGTCCTCCGGGTCCTCGTCGTCAGAGTCCTCGTCGTCCTGCCCGCCCGGTGGGACATCCGCGCGGTCGCCGGCGTCGGCAGACGCTTCACCAGGTGCTGCACCCTGCGCTTCGCTTTCGAGGCCGGGCGTCAGCTCACCGTCGCCGGCGGCATCGGCTTCGGCCGCCGCCTCGGCCTCGGCAGCCTGTGCTTCGAAATCGGCGAAGAGATCGGGGCTCAGTTCGTCGATGTCGCGCAATTCCGCGAGCGTCGGCAGGTCGGACAGCGAGGACAGGTTGAAGTAGGCCAGGAATTCACGCGTGGTCGCGAAAATCGCCGGCCGACCCGGCACGTCACGGTGGCCGACGACCTTGATCCAGTCGCGCTCGTGCAGGGTCTTGATGATGCCGCTGCTGACGGCCACGCCGCGGATATCCTCGATTTCGGCGCGCGTGATCGGCTGGCGGTAGGCGATGATCGCGAGCGTCTCGAGCAGCGCGCGCGAGTAGCGCGGCTTGCGCTCCTCCCACAGGCGATTGATCCACGCCGCGCAGCTCGCACGGGTCTGGAAGCGCCAGCCACCGCTGACCTCCACCAGTTCGATGCCGCGCTCCGCGTAATCGGTCGCGAGTTCGGCGAGGGCGGCCTGCAGATCGTCGCGCGAGGGGGCGTCGTCACCCTGCTCGGCGAACATGCCCGCGAGGCGTTCCAGGTTGATCGGGGCGTCGGATGCCATGATGGCGGCTTCGAGCAGGATCTTGAGGGGCGGCTGTTGCATGGCAGGTCGGCGGCTCAGGCAATGCGTTTGATGTAGATGGGTGCGCACTCGTCGTTCTGCACCAGTTCGATCATGGCCTGCCGCAGCAGTTCCAGGATGGCGAGCAGGGTCACGACCACGCCGGCCTTGCCCTCCTCCACCGAGAACATCGCGCTGAACGACGTGAAGCTGTCGCTGCGCGCACGCTCGAGCACGATGCCCATGCGTTCGCGCACCGACAGCGGTTCTCGTTCGACCCGATGGTCGGTGAACATCGCGGCGCGGCGCAGGACGTCGCGAAAGGCACCGAGCAGCGCTTCCAGCGTGACCGGCGGCGGCGCCTGCACCTTTTCGCGGTGTTCGAAGGCGACGACGACACGCTGCAGCTCGCGCTCGAGACGCGGCAGGGCGTCGAGATCCTCGGCCGCCTTCTTGTAGCGCTCGTATTCCTGGAGGCGGCGGACGAGTTCGGCGCGCGGATCGCCCTCCTCCTCGGTGACGCCCTGCGGGCGCGGCAGCAGCATCCGCGATTTGATCTCGGCAAGCATCGCCGCCATCACGAGATACTCGGCGGCAAGCTCGAGCTTCAGGCCCTGCATCATGTCGATGTAGGACATGTACTGCTCGGTGATGCGCGCGATCGGGATGTCGAGGATGTCGAGGTTCTGGCGCTTGATCAGGTACAGCAGCAGATCGAGCGGCCCCTCGAAGGCCTCGAGGAAGACCTCCAGCGCATCCGGCGGGATGTAGAGGTCCTTCGGCGGCTCGGTGATCGGCATGCCCTGCACGATCGCGAAGGGCATTTCCACCTGTTGCGGCGGAGCCGGCGCCTCTTCCGCGTCGACGCGCTGCTCGACGTCGTCGTCGCTCATCAGCGATAGCTCAGATTCATGGCCTGGCGCACTTCTTCGATCGTTTCGCGGGCGGCTTCGCGCGCGGCCTCGCAGCCCTCGTCGACGATCGCGCGCACCGTGTCGGGATCGGCCAGGAATTCCTCGCTGCGTTCGCGGATCGGCGCCTGCTCCTTCAGCACCGCATCGATCACCGGCTGCTTGCAATCCAGGCAGCCGATGCCGGCGCTGCGACAACCTTCCTGCGCCCACTGCTGGACGTCGGGCGGCGAGTAGATCTGGTGGAATTTCCACACCGGGCAGCGCGCGGGATCGCCCGGGTCGGTGCGCCGCACGCGCGCCGGATCGGTCGGCATCGTGCGCAGCTTGGTGCGCACCGAGTCGGGCGCCTCGCGCAGGCCGATGGTGTTGTTGTAGGACTTCGACATCTTCTCGCCGTCAAGCCCGGGCATCTTCGACTCCGGCGTCAGCAGCGCCTGCGGCTCGGGCAGGATGACCTTGCCGCCGCCCTCGAGATAGCCCAGCAGGCGTTCGCGGTCGCCGAGCGAGATGTTCTGCTGGGCGTCCAGGAACGCGTGCCCGCGCGCCAGCGCATCCGGGTCACCCTCTTCCTGGTAGCGCTTGCGGAGCTCTTCGTAGAGGCCCGCGTTGCGCTTGCCGAGCTTCTTGACCGCCGCGTTCGCCTTCTCCTCGAAACCCGGCTCGCGGCCGTAGAGGTAATTGAAGCGGCGGGCGACCTCGCGCGACAGCTCGATATGCGACACCTGGTCTTCGCCGACGGGCACGTGGCCGGCCTTGTAGATCAGGATGTCGGCGGCCTGCAGCAGCGGATAGCCGAGGAAGCCGTAGGTCGAGAGATCCCGCTCCTTGAGCTTCTCCTGCTGGTCCTTGTAGGTTGGGACCCGTTCCAGCCAGCTGATCGGGGTGATCATCGACAGCAGCAGGTGCAGCTCCGCATGTTCCGGCACGCGCGACTGCACGAAAATCGTCGCCTCGCCCGGATTGATGCCGACCGACAGCCAGTCGACGACGATGTCGAAGGCGCTGTCGCTGATGATGCCCGTGCTGTCGTAGCTCGTGGTCAGCGCGTGCCAGTCGGCGACGAAGAAGAAGCACTCGTACTCGTGCTGTAGTTTGACCCAGTTCTTCAGCACCCCGTGGTAGTGACCGAGGTGCAGCTGACCGGTCGGTCGCATGCCCGAAAGGACGCGTTTGTTCGCTAGAAGGCTCATGGCGCGGTGTTGTTTTAGACAGGTACTGAAATCGTTGCTCGCGGACCCGGGATGCGGGGCTCGGCCCTTGCGCCGTCCACCGCTCTGGCGCCCCTGCGGGGTCAACCCACCAGGGCGGCCACCAGCTTGCCCACGAGGCCAAGCATCGGTCCCAGCAGCCCACCCAATATGCCAGAAAAGAGCAGCAGGGCGGTCAGCACCAGACCAAAGGGTTCCAGCCGGTTGTAGACGACCGCCAGGCGTGCCGGCAGGACCGCGGTCACGATTCGGCTGCCGTCGAGCGGCGGGATGGGAATCAGGTTCAGGGTCATGATTGTTGCATTGAAGAGCACGCCCGTCCAACACATGTCCTTGATGAAACTGGCTTCAGCGGCCGCGCTCCCGAGCAGCAGCGACCACCCGATCAGCATGCCGAGATTCGCGGCGGGGCCGGCGGCGGCCACCAGCGCGACGTCGCGCCGGAAATGGCGGAGGTTGCGCCAGTTCACGGGCACGGGCTTGGCCCACCCGAACAGGAAGGGCGAGCCCAGCAGCTTGAGTGCCAGCGGTACCAGCACCGTGCCGACGGGGTCGACGTGGCGCAGCGGGTTCAGGCTCAGCCGGCCGAGGCGGGCCGCGGTGGGATCGCCGAGCTGGTTTGCGGCCCAGCCATGGGCGACCTCGTGGACGGTGATGGCGAAAATCGCCGGGACCGCGATGACGAGCACGTTGATCAGTGAATCCATGGACGGTCGGCGCTTCAGCCCTGCTCGAGGTCGAGGACCCTGGACACGTCGCCACGGCCCTGGCGGACGAGCAACGGGCGGGGCCCGCTGAGGTCGATGATGGTCGTCGGTTCGAGGCCACAGGCGCCGGCATCGAGAATCAGGTCGATTCCGTGCTCGTAGCGGTCGAACAGCTCTTCGGGGTCGACCAGCGGCTCCTCGAGCTGGGGGTCGGTCAGGGTCGCGCTCAGCAGCGGTTCGCCCAGTTCAGCAAGCAGGCCCTGCGCCACCGGGTGATCGGGAATACGCAGGCCGATGGTCTTGCGCTTGGGATCGAGGATGCGTTTGGGGATGTCGCGCGAGGCCTGCAGGATGAACGTGTAGGGCCCGGGCGTCAGCATCTTCAGCATCCGGAAGGCCTGGTTGTCGACCCGCGCGTGATTGGCGAGCGAGGACAGGTCGGGACACACCAGCGTCAGGTAATGGCGCACGCTGTCGCGCCGGATCGCATGAATGCGCTGCTGGCCATCGCGGGCGTTCATGCGGCAACCGAGCGCATAGGTCGAGTCGGTCGGGTAGACGATGACGCCGTCCTCGCGCAGGGTGTCGGCGGCCTGGCGCAACAGCCTGCCCTGGGGGTGCGTGGGGTGAATATGTATCCTTCTGGCCATGGCGGGGAACCCGGTGACATACTGCGCGGGTCCGACCCGCTGATTGCATGAACGCTCTGCTCGAATTTCTGCCAATTGTCGTCTTCTTCGCCGTCTACAAGTACGTCGGCGGGCTCGATGCCGTCTATCCCGCGACCCTGGCCGCGATCCTCGCCGCGCTGCTGACGACCGGCATCGCGTGGCTGCGCCACCGGCGTATCGAACGTCGCCAGTTCGTGATGCTCGGCGCCCTGGTCGTCCTCGGTGGACTGACGCTGGCGCTGCGCGACGAGCGCTACATCAAGCTCAAGCCGACCATCGTCAGCTGGATCACCGGCGCGATCTTCCTCGCCAGCCAGTTCGTCGGCGACAAACCGCTGATCCAGCGCGCGTTCGCGGGCGGGCTCAGCGCGCCGGCGTTTGCCTGGCGCCGCCTGAATGCCGCCTGGGTGGGCTTCTTCGCACTGGTGGGCGCGTTGAATCTCTACGTCGCCGGACATTACTCGACGGACTTCTGGGTCGACTTCAAGGTGTTCGGCGTGCTTGGCATGACGCTGGTCTTCAGCGTGCTGCAAGCCTTCTACCTCATGCGCTACGATGCCACGGCGACCGATTCGTCGCGAGAACCCTGACCCAGCATGCTCTACGCCATCATCGGGACCGACGTCCCGGACAGCGCCGCGGCCCGCGTCGCCGCACGACCCCGCCACCTTGAACGCGTTCAAGCGCTCGTGCAACAGGGCCGGCTCGTGCTGGCCGGTCCGTTTCCCGCGATCGACGCGGCCGACCCCGGCCCGAACGGTTACACCGGCAGCCTGATCGTCGCCGAATTCCCCGACCTCGACAGCGCCCGCGCCTGGGCCGCCGCGGATCCCTACGCGACCGACGGCGTGTTCGCCGAGGTCGTCGTCAAGCCGTTCCGCCAGGTGCTGCCGTGAACGATGCCACCACGCGCGAGGCACGGATCCGCGCGGCCCTCGCCCAGGCCTTCCCCGATGCCGACATCACGCTGGTCGACGAGAGCCACCTCCATCGCGGCCACGCCGGTGCGCGCGACGGCAGGGGGCATTTCCGGCTCGGCATCACCTCGCCGGTCTTCGCCGGGCAACTTCCGCTGGCACGCCACCGCCGCGTGTTCGAAGCCCTGCAGGAACTGATGGCGACCGATATCCATGCCCTCTCGATCGACGCCAAGACCCCGCAAGAACGCGGCCGCTGAGGCCGGCCCGGAACGCGGCGCGACGGAGCCCCTGTGGCGGTCCGGCGACGGCCGCGCGGCGATGCACTGCGGTGACCAGCGGACCGTGCTGCGCTCGTTGCCGGACGAAAGCGTCGACTGCATCTGGACCGACCCGCCCTACTTCCTGTCCAACGACGGCCCGACCTGCATCGCGGGCCGACGGCGCAAGGTCAACAAGGGCGACTGGGATCGCAGCCAGGGCCTTGCGGACGACCACGCCTTCAACCGCGCCTGGCTCGCCGAATGCCAGCGGGTGCTGAGGCCAGCGGGCACGATCTGGGTCAGCGGCACGACGCACGTCTACCTGAGCGTCGGCATGGCGCTGATGGAACTCGGCTTCCGCATCCTCAACGACATCGTGTGGGAGAAGCCCAATCCTCCGCCCAACCTGGGCTGTCGCTGCTTCACGCATTCCACCGAGATGATCCTGTGGGCGACCAAGGCGCCGCGCGGCAGCCGCCACCGTCACGTGTTCAACTACGAGGACATGAAACGCGCCAACGACGGGCGGCAGATGAAGAACGTGTGGCGTTTCGCGGCGCCCGGCGCCGACGAGAAACGGCACGGCCGCCACCCGACGCAGAAACCGCTGGCCCTGATCGAACGCTGCCTGCGCGCGAGCACGAACCCCGGTCAGGTGGTACTCGATCCGTTCAGCGGCAGCGGCAGCACCGGCGTCGCCGCCCTGCACCTGGGCCGCGAATTCATCGGTTGCGAAATCGATCCCGAGTACGCACGGCTCGCGGCATCCCGCCTGCGCGCCGCCTGCGGTGAGCACTGACATGTCATCCCCGACCTTCGACCTGACCTGCGAACTGATCCGCCGCCGTTCGGTGACGCCCGACGACGACGCCTGCCTCGAACTCATCGGCGCGCGCCTCGCGGCCTGCGGCTTCACGCTGGAGCGTATCGACCACGGCGGCGTGTCGAACCTGTGGGCGACGCGCGGCACGGGGGGGCCCGTGTTCTGCTTCGCCGGCCACACCGACGTGGTGCCGACGGGGGATCTCGCGAACTGGCGTTCGGATCCCTTCGCACCCGAGGTGCGCGACGGCTACCTGTACGGACGCGGCGCCGCCGACATGAAGAGCAGCCTCGCGGCGATGGTCACCGCCATCGAGCGCCTGTGCGCGCACGCGGAACCGGCGACCGGCACGCTCGCGGTGCTGTTCACCTCGGACGAGGAAGGCGTCGCCGTCGACGGCACGCGACGGGTCGTCGAGACCCTGCGCGCCCGCGGCCAGGCGATCGACTACTGCCTGGTCGGCGAGCCGAGCAGCCGCGAACGGCTGGGCGACCTGCTGCGCAACGGGCGCCGCGGCTCGCTGAACGGACGACTGCGGGTACGCGGCGTACAGGGCCACGTCGCCTATCCGGAGAAGGTGCGCAACCCCATCCACCTCGCGCTGCCTGCGCTGGACGAACTGCGCGCGATCGAGTGGGACCGGGGCAACGAATTCTTTCCCGCGACCTCCTTCCAGATCTCGAACATCAATGCCGGCACCGGCGCGGAGAACGTCGTACCGGCCTCGCTCGACACCTGGTTCAATTTCCGCTATTCGACCGAGTGCACCGCCGAGGGCCTGAAAGCCCGCGTGGCGGAGGTGCTCGACCGACACGGCCTCGACTACGAACT
>Ga0255182_1000318_pt1 | contig 36268 bp, 27 predicted proteins | sample Atl_UVDOM_RepA_8_FD_188420 | JGI IMG/M metagenome (GOLD analysis project Ga0255182, IMG submission 188420) | Freshwater microbial communities from Altamaha River, Georgia, United States - Atl_UVDOM_RepA_8d | ecosystem: Environmental > Aquatic > Freshwater > River | place: USA: Georgia...
CGGCGCGCAGCATGGTCGACAGATTCTGCAGGAGCTCGGAGATGCTCTCCTTGGGAATCCTGGACATCGAGGCACGCGCCGAGGCCTCCAGGATGCGGTCCGCCCAGACGGGAACTGGCACGATCTCGACCACGATCTGCCCCAGCCGTTCGAAGTGATCGAAGGCGGCCGACGTGTTGGTGAACGGCAGCCGCACGAGGCCACGCTTTACCTGCCCGGCATTGGTCACCAATTTGTACCGATAGAAAGACATGCTTCAGGAACCCTCAGGGTTGAAGGAAGTAACGCACTTCCTCGAACGTTGTTTGCCCGGCCCGCAACTTCTGCAGCGCGACGTCCTCCAGCATGATCGCGCCTGCCTCGCGCGCAATCATTCGAAGTTCGTGCAGGGGAGCCTGGCGATGGACTGCACTCGCCAGGGCATGATCCAGGACCACGCACTCGTACAGGGGCGTGCGACCACGGTAGCCGGTGTTGTCGCATCGCGCGCAGCCCCTGGCCTCCCACAGCGAGGAGACGGCGTGCAGCCCGTGCCGGCCGCGCTGCACGGCGCTCACCTCGACCTCCTCGGCAGTGGACGCATAGCGTCCGCACCAGGCGCTGGGCCATCGCGCCGAGCAGGCTGTCGGCCACGATGTGGCGCGCCACGCCAAGCGACTGCAGGCGTCCGACGACGCCCAGTGCGGAATTCGTGTGCATCGTGGACAGCACGAGATGCCCGGTTTCAGCGGCCATGATCACGGAATCGGCGGTCTCACGATCGCGGACTTCGCCCACCACGATGACGTCCGGGTCGTGGCGCAGGAAATGCCTGACCGCGTTGCCAAACGAATAGCCGGCACGCGGATTCGTTTCGGTCTGCCGGATCAGCGACAGGCGGTATTCGACGGGCTCCTCGACGGTCACGACATTGCGGCTGAGGAGATCGAGCGAACGCAGCCCGGCGTGGAGCGTCGTCGTCTTGCCCGAGCCGGTCGGCCCGGTCATCAGGAACACCCCGGCCGGCCGCTGGAACACCTCGCGGATGATCTCGACGTGCTCAGGCAGGAAGCCGAGGTCCTCCAGGCGCTGGACCTCGGTGTTCCGCGGGAGCAGGCGGAGAACTACGCTCTCACCGTCCGGCGTCACCACGGTGGACACGCGGATGTCGAAGGGCTCGTCGAACACGTTGCGCTCGAAGCTGCCGTCCTGCGGGCTGCGCATGTCAGCGATGTCCATGCCGGCATGGAGCTTGATGGTCGAGGTCAGGCGCGTGAACGTGACCTCCAGGCTCGTCACGGATCTCACCACGCCGTCGACACGAAACGCGACGTTGATCGAGTGGCTGGTCGGGCGCAGATGAATGTCGGAAGCGCGCTGCGACACCGCCTGCGCAAGCAGCGCGTCGAGCAGCGCATCGAGGCTGAGCGCGGAGTCGCGGTCGCTGGAGATGCGCGCGATTTCCCGCCTCAGGCGCTCCTCCACCGGCGTTTCCGCGTAGGTGAAGCGTTCACGTATCCAACGCTGCACGGTCCGGCGCGGGGCCAGAACCAGTTCCGCGCCTCGGCCGCTCAGGCGCCGCACGGTCTGGGCGATGCCATCGAGGTCCGACCCGGCCGCGGCGACACGCACGCGGTCGTCGCGGATTTCGAGCGGGAAGAATTGCTGCCGGCGGCATATCACCGCATTGAACAAGCCCAGGAGTTCCGGCTTGGGCATGGGAGCCGCATCCTCGACGAACGGCAGGCCGCTCTGTTCGGCGACGATTTCAAGCACCTGCTCATTGCTGAGAAAACCGCAGCGCTCGAGCACTTCGCCGAGGCGCTCGCCGGTGATGCGCTGCTCATGGAGGCAGTAATTGATGGCCGTCTCGCCGATGCCGAAGCGGCGACGTACCAGTTCGCCGAAGCGCGGCGGCTTGACCGCGGGATGTTGCGGACTGTTCATGGATTGGTGGCCGCGGGCGCGTGCTGCGTGGCGCGGCGCGCCTGCAGGCCCGTGAAGAGTTCAGGGTGATCCAGCGCAAGACGGGTGTCGTTGCCCAGCTGGTAGTTCGACGGCAACTGCGCGTGGCGCTTGAATTCAGCGACGGCGAGCAAGGTCATCGGCCCGACCTTGCCGTCGACCGCCGCCCAGTAATAGCCGAGCGACTGGAGTCTGGCCTGCAGGGCGCCGATCTCGGGCGAGACTGTGCCGTATTCGAGCTGCTCGGGCGAAGCGCCGGCCGGCCACACCATCAGCAGCCAGCGCTGCCCGTCCGGAGCAAGGACATCGATCGTGCGCGCATCCCCGGGCGCCGCGACGATACTGTGCGGCACCACGGCCAGGCGATGTCCATTTGGCAAGGCCTCGAAGGCGTTGGCAAGGCTGGGCGCGCCCGCCTTGAACACGGTGCCGAGCCGGTCAGCCAGCGACAGCGCGGCGTGCCGCTCGAGGTAGTCCATCACGGGTGCTTCGAAAGGCGGCTGCGCGGCGGGCTCCTCCGCGGGCGGCGCAGCACGCACCGCCGGTGGAGCAAGCTCCGGCGGCGGCGTGCGTGCGATACGGCCGAACCAGCGCTGCGGCTCCACGCCGGTCTCCTCGTAACCGGCTCCGAGTCCAACTGCCGCGACGAGAATGGCCGCCGCAAGCAGCACCCAGGGCCACCGCGTGGTGCGTGCCGGGCGCTCGGCATGCGGTCGCAGGTCGCGCTCGGCGGCCTTCACCTCGGCGACCCCAATCGCCTGGCGCTTGCGTGCAATCATCGACAGCAGGGCACGGTCGAGCAGCAGGTTCATCGCGCGCGGATTGCCGCGCGTGCTGTGGGCGATTCGCTTCAGCGCCGCGGACGAGATGCCCGGCTTCGGATCACGACTGGACCGCTCAAGCTTGGTCCGCACATAGTCCTCGAGCTCCATCGGGGAGAAGGGATTGAAGTCGCGACGCAGCGCGATGCGGCTCTCCAGTTGCCGGAGATTGTGAGCCGACAGTGTCGCCTTCAGTTCGGGCTGCCCGACGAGCACCACCTGCACGAGCTTTTCCTGTTCGGTCTCGAGATTTGAGAGCAGGCGCACATACTCGAGGCTGCGTGGCGTCAGGTTCTGGGCGTCGTCGATGAAGAGCACGCAATTTCGGTTCTTCATCCGCTCCGACAGGAAGAACGCGTTCAAACGGTCGACCCGCTCGCGCACTGTGCTGCCTCCAGTCGGCAGCCCGAAGTCGTGCAGGATCTGCTCGATCAGATCCTCTTCCTGCAGATAGGAATTGAACACCAGCGAGGTCGAGACGTCCTCGCGCGACAGCGCCGCCAGGATGTAGCGGCAGAAGGTGCTCTTGCCGAGCCCGACCTCGCCGGTCAGCACGATGAAGCCGACCCGCTGCTGGATTGCAAACAGGATTTCGTGCGCCAGCGCTTCGAGGCGTGGCGTCAGGTGATACTGGGACGCATCGGGCACCATCGGGAAAGGGTGGTGCGCGAAACCCAGGAAATTCAGGTGCGTGTCGCGCCCCGGAAGGCGCACCGAGCTTACGTTCATCGAATATCGTCCATGAAATATCGCTCGCGAGGCTAGCGCCGCCGTTCCGCCAGCTGCGTGAGCAGTTGGCGCGCCCGCTCGCTATGACTCGCGACACCGAGGAGTGGTGTCGCAAGGCTGTTCACGGTCGCCCATTCCTGGGCGCCGAAGGCGGCCAACGCCGCGTTGTAACGGGACTCGTGGTCGTCAGGAAGGTCGACCAGCACCGCCCGGTAGAGACGGCTGGCTGTCGCATGCTCGCCACGCTGCAAGGCGATGAACGCCCGCAGCTTGCGCCCGATCTGGCTGTTCACTCCCGCCGCGGCGTCCAGCGCCGCGAGGCGCGCTTCCGCCTGTTCGTAGTCACCAGCGGCGACCATCGCCACGATTTCCTGGCGTGCGCGATTCAGCTCTGCGTTGTCGAGCGAGCGCGGAATGCGGTCCACGCGCGCGCCGGGTGCCGTGACCAGTTCACGCGCGCCCGGCGACGGACGCGTCCGAGGGCGTGCAGGTGCGGCGACGGGCGCAGGCTGCGGCGTCGGCGCGGAGGTCACGGCCGGGGCCGGGGGCGGAGTCGGCGCGGCAGCCACTACCCGGGCCGGGGGCGGGGTTGGCGCGGCGGCCACGGTCGAGGCCGGGGATGGCGTCGGCGCGGCGGCCACCACCGGAGCCGGCGGCGGGGTCGGCCTGGCGGCCACGACCGGGGCCGGGGGCGGAGTCGGCGCGGCAGCCACTACCCGGGCCGGGGGCGGGCTCGGCGCGGTGGCCACGGTCGAGGCCGGGGGTGGCGTCGGCGCGGCGGCCACCACCGGAGCCGGCGGCGGGGTCGGCCTGGCGGCCACGACCGGGGCCGGTGGCGGAGTCGGCGCGGCAGCCACTACCAGGGCCGGGGGCGGGCTCGGCGCGGCGGCCACGGTCGAGGCCGGGGATGGCGTCGGCGCGGCGGCCACGATCGGCGCCGGGGGCGGCGGCGGCACGGCGGCGGCGGGAGAATCCGAGTCGGCAGCGACCGCAGGCGCTGGCTGCGCCAGAGCTTGCGGCCCGGCCGCGGTCGCCGGGGCTGCCGGAGTCTCGTTGGCCGTGCCGGCCGCGGACGCCACTGCCGGGTCACTCTCTGCTATGGCGGGCTTCGCGGATGGCGGGGCCTTGCCTGCCGTCGTGGACCCGCCCGCGACGGAATCTGCCGCCGGCGCCTCCGGCTCGGCGGCAAGGGGCTGCGCCGACTTCGCGGGCGGGGAGACCTCGTCCGCCGCAACCTCCGGAGACGCCGCTGTGTCGGGGTGCAGTCGTTCCCACATCAACAGCGAGGCGAGTACGCTCAAGGCGATCGGCACGCCGATGACGCCCACGCGCCGCAGCGCGCGCGGTTTGCGCGCCTGCTGCTTCGTGCCGGGCTTCGTCGCACCAGCCGTGCCCTGCGGAGCTTCCTCCAGCTCCTTGAGCGCCTCGTAGATCAGGCTCAAAGCAGCGTCACCTTCATGACCAGCACGAGTTCACGCAGTGCATTCAGGTTCTCGCGCTGCCGGAAAAGATTGCCGAAGACCGGCAGGCGTCCGAGCGGCGGGATCTCGCGCGTTTCACGCACGTCCGCCTGGTCGATCAAGCCGCCGAGGATCACCGCGTCGCCGCTGCGCACCTTGACCTGGGTCACCAGCGACTTCAGTTCCACGACCGGGAGGGTCACACGGTTGTCGTTACCGGCGTCTATCAGCTGCAGCGAGGCCGGGTCGACCTTGCTCTGCACCGGGTGCACCGACATCGTGATGTTGCCCTGCGCGTCCACGAACGGCACCACGCCGATCAGGATGCCGTCGAAGACCTGGCTGGTCTGGATTTCCTGGCTCGTCACCGCCGCGTTGATGCTGCCGTTGGTGACGACGCGCGTGTTCGCAATGTAGCTCGACGAGGTGCCGACGCTGATCATCGCCGCCTGCCCGTGCTTGCTGCGGATGGTCGGATTCGACAGCACCGAAACGTCGCCATAACGCTGCATCAGGTTCGCGGCGAGCGAGAAGTCGTCGCTGACCATGTTGTAGGAGAGCGACGGTCCAATCGGTCCCGAGAGGTCGGGCTGGCCGATGACGATCGAGCGCGTGTTCTGGGCGAGACTGCCGAAGACCCCGGTCGCATCCGTCACGGATCTCCCGCCGGCGGTGAAGGCGGTGGCGACCTGGTTGCGCAGCGAGGTCCAGTCGATGCCCCACTTGAAGTTGTCGTTGAGCTTGACCTCGATGAGCTGGGCGTCGATCAGGATCTGGCCGGCGAGAATCTTCTCATAGGTCTCCACGAGCTGCGCCACCGTATTCATCACCGACGGCTTCGCGCGCACGAACAGCGTGCCGGTCATGCGGTTGAGCGAGTAGACCGGCAGATCGCCGCGGATGGCCGTGCCGATGCGCGAAACTTCGCCGAGTTCGTCCAGGCTCTCCACGCCGCGCAGCGCGCCCGGCAGGGACATCGCCCCACGGTCGCCTATCAGGGTCTTCAGCATCTCCTCCAGCGCGTTGTACGGATTGGAGTTGGGCACGTGCTTGCCGGTCAGGCTGAAATTGCCCTGCATCTGGTTGCCCTGGCCACCGCCGCCACCGCCGCCGCTACCCTGTGCGTTCGCACCGCCACGGCCGCCACCCAGCACGTCGCCACCGGCAGAGAACGTGTTGTTCGTGTCCGACTCCATGAAGCCGACCTGGAACACACGCTCCACCATCGGGTTGACGACCAGGGTGTTGCCGTCGAGGTAGCCGTTGACGTCAGCCAGCTTGCAGACCTGTTCGAACACCTTGCTGGCGGGCACGCCGCGGAAGTCCACGCTGATCCGGTACGGTGCACCGACCAGATTCGGGTGGATCAGCAGGTTCATGCCGGCCTCGTCGGCCAGGGCCTTGAGGATGTGCTGCAGTTCGGCGTCCTCGACGACGAGATTCACGCGGACCTCGTCGAGCGGGTTGAAGCTCGGAAGCGCGGGCGCAAGCGCGGGCGCCGGCGCGCCTTTCTTCTCGAGCCTCTGCCTGAGCTGGTCCTGCCGGACGCGGGCTTCTTCCGAGTCCTCCTGGGCCATCCGCTCGGCATCGGGCATCTTGTATTCATCCAGGGTCTCGCGCTCAAACCGGTTGCGCGTACCCTGCGCGGTGCAGCCGGCCATCACCACGGCCACCAGGAGCATCGCTGCTCGCTTGAGGAAGGTGCTTTCGCTCATCACTAATTGCCTCGTGTTTAATTTGCTTCCGTCAGCCCACCGCGGGCGTCGGCGGCTTTCACCGCGTCAACGACATCCTGGTAGTGGGCTCGAATCTCGTTGACCGTCTCGCGGGACCCGTTACGTCCATCCACCGCGTCCGCGAGCGCGAGCGCCGCGGCCGCCACGTTGACCACATCACCCGCAACGGTCGCACCGTGTGCAGCCGCTGCTGCGAATTCGAAGCCGGCCGCGGCGCAGAAATTGGCGGCGAAGCCCAGCGACGCGATGCAGATGGTGGTTGCGATCGCGCCGCCTGCCGCCTCCTGGATGATTGCGCCGATGTCGACCGCGAGGCGCGCGCCGGCGAGCACGAGATCGATTGCCGCGCCGACCACTGCCTCCTCGGCCTCGTCGCGCACGTTCACCGCGTCGGTGTAGAGCAGGTCGATGTCGTCGACCAGCGCGTTGAAGCTGCGGAAGTTGGCGATCAGGGCGGTGCAGCCGAGGCTGCGGCGCAGGTATTCGGTCGTGACCGGATGCGTCTTGTCGTCGTAGCTCGTGCTCTGCGCGCGGTCGACGGCCGCGAACTTGCCGCCGTTCGAACTGAGCTTGTTCAGGGAGTCGAGTTCGAGGTTGGCCCCATGGTCCACCAGCAGATAGGCGATGGTCTGCGCGCCCGTGCTGCTGTCTATGCGCAAGGAAGGCGTGCCTGCAGCGTCGATCCAGTCGAGCTTGCCGCAGAAATCGGCGAGGTTGACCTCGTTGGTCGGCGCCACGGGCGACATCGACCCCGGGTTCGAGACGGGCGCGCGGCTGGCCTCCGGATCCGGCGCCGTGGGTTGGGTCGCGGCGCCGAACTGGGCCGTCGCCGACTCTGCACTCGCCCCGGGCACCGCGCCGCCGACCGCCGCTAACGAGCGGTCGAGGTAATACTGGAGCGCGGCGTCCGCGACGCAGCTCGAACCGCTAGTGGCGCGGCAGTACCAGTCGAGCCTCAGATTGTCGAGCTTGGGCGCAAGCACGCTGTATATCGCCAGCAGCGTGTTGGCGCCGACGACGACATCGTTTGCGGTGAAGATGTCCTCGATCCGCGCGATCTTGCTCAGTGTCGAATTCAGCCCTCGCTGCACAATACCCAGGTTGATCAGTGCAAGATTCGCGTTGTAATCGTCGCCGACCGCCACCGCCGCATCGTATTGATCCTGGTAATTGGTAATCCTGTTCTGGTAGACGGGGACTGCCGCCTGTGCATCGACGAGCATGTCATTCAAATCGGCAATCGCGGCCGCGGTTAGCGAACCGTCCTCGTTCGCATAGTCTGTCATGCTCAGTAAGGCCATCGCGCCGTCGATTTCGAGCACCGCGGTCGCTTTTTTGGCCGCCGGGCTGCCGGCAACCCCCGAGTCCACTGCGTTGGTGGCCGTCGTCGCGATCGTCTCGAGCTTGGTCTTGTAGGTATCGCCGCGGGCGGCGCTCGCGGTCTCCTTCAATTTCTGCGCGCGCTTCGACGCCTGCTCAGCCGTGTGGGCGAGCGCCTTCAGCAGTCCGCGACCGAGCGTCAGCGGATCGGTGGCGTTGGCGAGGTCGGTGATGTCGGCCTGCGAAACGGCGCTGCTGCCGGTCGGGCACGAGGGCAGCGGGGAGTCGCCGCATGCGGAGTAGTCGTAGCTCTGCAGGTCGTCCGCGGCCAGCTTGTAGAGCGCCTCGACCTCGCCGAGCACCGCCGGGACATTGGCCACGAAACCGAGGGGCTGGAAGCCGGAAATCGCGCTCAGGCTGCGTGCGTTGTAGGTCGTGATCGTGCCGGTCAGCGTGGTGACGTAGCTCTGCCACTGCGTCTTGGCGCTCGCCAGCTGGCCGAGCTTGGTGGCGTTGTTGTCCGCGCTGTTGAGTATCGTCTGTACGGTGCCGCTCAGATCGTTGAGGTCGATGGCCAGGGTCTTGACCTGCCCGAGCGCAAGATTCGCACTCAGGAAGCGCATCGCACCGGCCACCACGTCCTCGACGCCGTCGTACTCGGCTTTGCCGTTGGTGAAATCGTAGGTGTCGCTGCCGATCGCCGCGCCGGACTCGAGATGCGTGTAGATGCTGTTCGGGTAGCTCGTGCCCTGCCGGTTGGCCACGACCTCGAGCCCGCCCACGTTGGTGTCGATATCCGCCACCGCCGAGTTCGTCAGCAGGTCCGCATAGAAAGCCTGGACGTCGTACTCGGCATCGATCTTGGCCTTCTGCTGGGCCGAGGTCTCGACCGCTTCCGGGGCCGCCGGTGCGGTGGGCAGTGTTTCCTCCGGCGGATCCGCCGGCGTCACCGGCATCTCGTCCGGGAACTCCACCTCCACGAGATTGCCGCCGACGGCGGTGCCCGTTAGGTCGAGAGACGTGGAGCCGTTGTAGGCCGCGTAGGTCATGTGCAGCGAACTGCGTCCGGACAGGCCGAGCGTCGCGAATGGCACCGCGCCGGCCGCCTGGATGCCGCTCACGCAGTCCTCGAACCCGTCGCGCGGCACGTCGGTGTCCGGGCAGGGCAGGCGCCGGTACGCGCCGATGAAGCCGAGCAGCGCGTGGTTGACCTCGGCGCGCGCGTCCCGCAGGCCGCCGACGTTCTCGAACTTGTCGCGCTCGCCGAGCAGCGCGAAGCCCGCGAGCCCCAGCACGGACGCGCCGAGCAGTGCCAGCAGCAGGGGGAAGCCGACGATGCCGCGCTGTGATGTACGGCGCTTCACAGGGCCGAACTCTCGCAGGCGATCGACCGGCCCTTGGCCGCGGTGATCGTCGCGTTCGCGGAATTGCAGACGTTCAGCGCGCTCGCGCCGTAGCTGCGTGTGTCGTTGATCTTGTCGGTGTTGTCGGCGATGTCCGCACGCGCGCCGGCAATCTGGATCGAAGCCTGCACGATGCCCGCGATGCCGGCCGCGGCGGCGGTCACCGCGCCGGCGGCCGCGGCGATTGCGGCGCCGTTGCCCATCAGGCCTTGGCCGATCGCGTCGATCATGGTCGCGGCGGCGCCGGCAATCTGGATGGCTGAAGACGCGATGGCGAGCGCGCCCTGGAGGATCTCGAAATTCGCACCGTCGATGAGCCCCTCGTAGCGGCTGATGTTGTTCCCCAGCGTGCCGCGCAGGAGGTTCATGTTGATCACCTCGTTCTCGAGGGTGTTCACCGCGGCGACCTGCCCGGTGCACTCGAACTGGCCGGCCAGCGACAGGAAGCTCCTGGAACGGGCGAAGTCGTCGGTGGCGTCGTCGCCATAGTCGACCGCGCTCAGACGGTAGGCGTTGCCGGTGGCGGGCGCGACCAGCACATCGACCGGATCCTTGTCACCGCTGAGATCGCGTTCGCCGCCGCTGACCAGTACGAATGCGAGGTTCGTTCCCTGGTCGGATTGCAAGCCGGTCGCCGCGGCCACGCGCGCGAAAGAAAACATCTCCTGGCAGAAGCCATAGACCGAGTTCGAACCGAGCACCGGCGGCGCGAAATGCTGGTTGTGGACATAACGGATCGGCCGCCCCCAGCCGTCCTGCGGCAGCCCGCCGAGGCCGAGATCGGCGTAGGGGACCCAGCCGTCGCGTCCCGTACAGTCGCCGAAGCCATCACCGGTCGTATCGGCGCAGGGCAGGCGCAGGTTGGCGAAGGCGTAGGTAACGATCGACTGCTCGATGCGGGTCAGCGTGGTTTCCGTCGCGCGCGTGTTCGCGCGTGCGACCGACACGGCCGCGACGTTGGCCGCGACGGCGACGAACACCCCGAGCACCGCGATCGCGATCGCGATTTCGACCAGCGAGAAGCCACCCTGCCGGCGTCTCACAATCCCCCCCTCGTCGCGACTTCGTCGGCGATATTGCGGCTCAGCAACTGCTGGATTCCGGCAACCCGCAGTTCCGACTTCGCCCGGTCCACGCGACCACGCACCTCGGTTTCCCATTCTTCGGCGTCGTTCGCCCCTTGCGTCGCGAGCACCAGCTGCGCGATCGCGTTGGCGAGTTCGGCGGCGGTGACGACGACGTTCGCAATGGCGGCGACGTTGATCGTCGTCGCCTCGGCGATCGAAATCACGAGATCCGCCGTGGTCAGCACCACCGCGACCGCACCGAACGCGATGTCCTGCACCGCACCGTCGTGCTGCGCCTCGGCACTTTCTAGCATGTAGTTCGCGTTCGCCTGGCGAACGCGCATCACTAGTTCGCTCGCGATGTGGACCTCGGTGGCGCGCAGCGTGCCTTCCGAGCTTGCGGTCTTCGCGATGCAGTGGAAGTCCTCGTACAGCTCTTTGAAACTCTTGACCGCGTGGAAGTCGTCCTGGCTCGCGGTTACCGGCGCCATCTCGCTCAGGAACTGCAGGCGGCTCACGCCCACCTGCGCCTTGCGCGTCTCGAGCGGCGTGGTGTTGCCTGCCCTGATTTCAGGCGTGCGAGACAGCACGAACACGTAGGCCACCGCGGCCTTCGCGCCGGACGGGAACAGCACGTGCAGGCGGGAATCCGACTGCCCCTCTCGCATCGCGGCCGACAGCGACTCGCAGACGTCGCGCATGTTGCCCGACGCGTCGTCGCTCGCGCGCAAGCTGACGCCGGCGGCGATGTTCAGCGCTTCGCTGACGGTGCACGAGGCGGCGGGGGTTGCGCTGTTGCACGCCGGATCGACGCGCGCCGGCCGGAGCTTGTAATGATTGCCGGCGACGGTGAGGTCCGCCGTCCCCGCGCCCTTGTAGACGCCGTAGCCTACGGGCACGAGCCAGCCGAACTCGCGCGACGGACTCAGGCCCAGGCTGCGATACGGCAGCGAGCCGTAGGCGACCCCGCCGCAGTTCTCGAGCCCGTCGTCGTCCAGGTCCGGGCACGGCAGCCGCCGTTGCGACAGGTAGAAGCCGCGGATGGCCTGGTCTATCGCCGGCCGCGCCAGCGGATTCTCGGTTGAATTGATGTCGAGCGCCGCACCGGTCCCGCCGGCTCCGCCCCCGGCGGCGGAGCTCGTCACGAGGCGCGCGGCGACGGCCACGACGACACCGATCAGCAGCGCACCCACCGCCATTTCGATAAGCGTGAAGCCGCGCTGACTGGATCTGTGTCTCAAGGCTTGCATCAATCGGCCCGCTGCGCGCCGCTAGCGGCAAAAGGCGCCGGCGAGTTCCGCCAGGCCAACGGTGTAGGTCAGATCGTCATAGTCCGCAGCCTGCTTCTTCTGCGGCGACATCACGCAGGTATCGGCACTCGCATTGGGACCGTCGAAGAAATTGCCCCCGGCGTCATCGTCCGCATTCGTCTCGCCACTAGATACCAGTGCGAATGCCGCCAGCGAGGACGTACCTGCCGCGCAACTCGTGCTGCTGACCGGCGCGACGGCGAGGTCGCCGCTCACGAACCCCAGCGCCAGGCGCGACTTCAAGGCCTCGCACAGGTCATCGCCATCACGACCGTCGATTTGCCAGCTCGATTGATCGACATCCGTGCTTGTCTTCAGGCTTGCCGCCACGACATAGCGCAATGGACGGCCGTAAGCGTCGGCCGCCGATCCCGGCAGGCCCATCGACAGGAAAGGCAGCTCGCCGACGTTCGCACCGTCGCAGTCTTCCCTGCCGTCGCCGTCGACATCCGGGCATGGCAGCCTGCCCATGGATGTCGCGAATCCCTGCACGCCGAAAGCGTGAGCCTCGAAGGCGCGCGACACGTCGACCGTCGTGCCACTACCGGCTTCGGAGGACGAGCCGCGTGCCGAGATGGCACCGGCCGCGATCAGGGCCGCGGCAGAGACCAGCACCAGCGCCAATTCGACGAGGCTGAAGCCACGCTCGCCGAGCGCCTGTCGGACAGACCGGGTGCGGTCCAGTTTGGACTTCTCGCAGTGCATGAAAGCTTGCCTGTGTCACGACGAACCGAACGCGTCAGTTCGGATCGCGGCTCACCAGGATGTCGAGAGAACCCTCGCCGGCGAAATCGCGGCGGGGCGTCATGTCGGGCGCTGGCTTGACCTGCTCTTCCTGACCGACCGGCAGGCGGAACAGCACCGGGCTCGGCAGTCCCGGCGTGTGGTTCGGGCCACGCTCCGGCTGGCGATACAGCCGGAAACGTCCATCGCGATCTGGCGTGTCGCCGTCTGGCGCGTCGGCGTCTGGCGGCCGACGACGATGCGGTCCGTCGTCACCTGCAGCAGAGTTTCACCGGACGGCAGGGTCTGGCCCTGCTGGTAGAGCTTGCCGTTGATGCGCGCGTAACGCCGATCGCCGGACTCGTACACCAGGCTCAGCTCGAGCGGCATCAAGGGCGCCGTGCGCCGCAGGACCGGCGCCGGCGGCGCGGGCGGCACATAGCCGAAGGGTGCCAGCGCGATGCTCGTCGCAGTCACCTGCGTGCCGACGGCCGTACGCACTGACGCGGTCAGGCGCTTCAGCGCGTCCGGGTCCAGTTCTTCGCCCTTGATGCGCTCGGCCGCCGCGAGCGGCGCGACCGGGGCACCGGTGACGACCGGCAGCAGTTGCGTGACCGTCGCGTAGAGCAGCGCCACGAGGGCAACCATGACGCCGATGAGGCCCAAATTCCTATTCATGTGCGGGACGCTCCAGATTGCAGGAGAAAGTAGCCATCTTCGAGGCCGTGTTGACCTCACCGGACCGGACCAGGTAGCCGGCATCCGAGAGCCGACCGACGAGCTGGTCGTAGCGCGCGACGGCATCCACCGCCGCAGCGTTGATCTGGCCTGAAAGCCTGATCTCGAGCGCGCTCGGGTTCACGGTGTCGGCTCCCGCGCGGCGGCGCTTCGGGCGCCCACCCGGGTAGACGAGTTCAACGCTCTTGATCTTCAGGTTCGCCACGGCATTGCCGGCGGCGGCCACATCGGCCAGTGCGTGCTCGACCGTAGGCAGGCGCACGGCGGCGTCGATCGCCTCGGCCAGCGGCAGCACCGCACTCATCTCCGGCAGTTCGGGTGCAATGAGTTCGGAGGGTGCGGCGTATTCGCCGACCTTGGTCTGCACCTTCGCGGTCTCGGCACTCACGAATTCGAGCCAGCCCAGGCTGGCGAAATTCGCGACCAGGAGCAGCGCTGCGACGTGCGGGAGTTTTTCGACGGCCCAGCGGCGCCACTTGCTCTGCCGGCTCGAGCATGCCGCGAACGCGTCGACCGAGCGCAGCGCGCGATTCAGGCTGCCGAGCACGGCTCGTTCCCCGATTCGGAACTTGCGCATTGGCGCCAGCCGCACCGGGGTGCGACCGTCCGAGCCGAGTTCGGTCACGAAGCGCTCCAGCGCCGGCAGTTCACCCTCGTTCAGCGCAAAGTGGTGACAAACCACGCGCTCGACGGTGGTCTTTGATTGACGCTGCAGCACGTCCAGCACGTCGGCCACACGGCCAGCCAGCGCGCCCGGCGCGCCCGCGGCCAGCGCGCTGACATCGTAGAGCCGCTGCACGGCCTGGGCTTCACCGCCGCGACTGATCAGCACATCGATCACGTCGTGGTGGAACACCACGTAGGCGCAAGCATTACAGCGTTCCGAACGCAGCAACTCCGCCAGGACCTTGCCAAGAGATACGAGCACCGTCGAGCGGCCACCGCGTTCGACGACGTCCAGGCGCAAGGCATGCTGCTGCCCGTCGACGACGTGGAACATGATGCCGCAGCTCTGGCTCGAGGGCTGCGTGATCGCGTCGACGACCAGCACCGCGTTCCCCGCCAGTTCACCCTCGTCGCGGAGATCCTTCGCCAGCACGTATTCGCAATACGCCTTGCGGCCGCACGCCTGACGGAAGCGCGGATGGCTGCCGTGGTCCGTGATCACGTAGTCGACCGCCAGCGGCGACGGCGGGCTGACCCAGTCGATCGAAGTCGGGGTCCAGTTCTCGCCATCGGCCGTGTAACAGGTGCCGTCTATCTCGAGGAGGATGCGACTCACTTTAAACCTCTTGCCCGTAAAACCGCCGGGCCTGCGTCGGGCGGCGCGATTCCAGCCGCTCGTTCATATGTTGCTTTCGCCCTTCGCATCACTGTGCGGCGAGTGGTGCGAGATCACCGGCCACCAGCAGCGCCCTGCCGACGAGCGTCAGTTCGTGCGTCACGCCCGGCGTCCTGCCCTGTGTGGCGACGTCGCCGTCGAGCTCCCGTAGAACGACGCGATGCGGTACGAACAGGCGGCCGGACTGGGATCGCGTCTGCAGCAGCTCGCCCTGCAGTTCCGCGAGCTTGATGCCTTGCGAGAATCCGATTTCGTATTGCTTCTGGCCGTCGGTGGTGCCGGTGAGTCCGGCCGCCCGGGCGACGTCCATCAGCTCCTTCGACCGCACCGCGATCGAATCCAGGCGCTCCTGCTTCTCGGTGCGGGCGTCCTGCCGTTTCGCCTCACCCTTGCGGAGCGCCAGCTCTGCACGTGCGGAGGCGAGCGATTCGCCCGCGTCCGCCGCCCGCTGGGCGACGAACACGAGCGAACCCCCCAGAAGCACGATAGCCAGCAGAAATGCCGTATCGCGCATGACTCTTCCTTACATATCCATCTTGTAGACGGCGGTGACCATCATCACGCGGTTCTCGTCGAGGTTGTTGCCCCGATCGTCACCCGCCAGCGCACCCAGTCGGCCGCCCACTTCGTTGAACGAGGTCTCCAGCGCAGCACGCGCGGTGCTGTCGGTGGTCGTGTTGACGGCCTCATTGCTGGTGACCTGGAGATCGTCTTCGAAGCTGTTGTTGCCACTCCACTCGTGCGCCGGCACTTCGGCCGACAGCTCGTCCGTGTTGTCGGCGTAGCGGAACTGGCGGAACATGCCTTCGGTCGCATCGGCCTTGCCGTCGACCATCACGTCGAGCTCACGCGCGAGCTCCGGCGTGAGGCCACGCACGACCATCGTGTTGCCCGAACCATGCATCGAACCGGCCGGAAACCACTGGAAGCAGACCTGGGCTTCATGCGGGTTGCCGTTGCTGTCGAGGTAGGTGAAGCGGTCTTCACGGCCTTCGGCGCGGCCCGGCGGCATGCGCACGCCATGGCGGTCCATCAGGTCGTGCAGGCGCTGCGTCGCGAGGGCGGAAGCGTCGGTACCGGCGCCGCTGGCCTCGTAGTTCGCATAGCCCTGACCCTGGCAGACCTTGGTCAGGCCGACCTGCGAAATGCCGTCGATGATTTCGGCATCCGCGCCTTCGGGCACGCCGGCGCCACCCTGGCTCAGGTCGGCGTCGGTGGTCGGGCCGTTGAACGTGAATTCGGCGCCGGCGACCATGTAGCGCGGATCGGTCTGGTCGTCGCCGACGACCGTGCCGGTACGCACGTAGTACTGGTCGTACGCGATCTTCCACTGGTCGATGAACTTGGTCTTCAGCTGCGCGGTCTGCGCGCTTCGATGCAGGTTCATGCCGATGGAAGTCGCGCCCACCAGCAGCGCGATCACCACGATCACCACCGACATTTCCACCAGGGTAAAGCCCTGCTGGGCGCGCATCGGCATTGCGCCCTTTCCGATCTTAGTCATCTCGATCTCCTTCAATTAAGTACTTCCGTCCCAAAAACCCAAGCTCTGGTCTCACGCCAAATAACCCCGTCATCTCAGGCGTCCCCTCCTTCGATTCCGTACTCACCAGTCGCTTCGGCTGAAGCCGTGGCGTCTACTGATTCATCTTCCAATGTGCCGTCAGCACCTTGATTCGCCCCTCGTCCTGCGCGGATTCATCCGTCGCAAGCGGGTCGGATTCGTCCGACAGGTTCGTGAACGACCATTCGGCGACGCCATCGGTCTTGCCCTGTTCTCGGAAATCACCGGCGACCGCGTTCACGCTGCCGTCGATCGACTGGTCCAGCAGGCGCGCGAGATCCGGCGTCAACCCGCGGATGGTCATCACGTTGCCCGCACCCCAGGTCGTGCCGGGCAGGTTCCACTGGAAACACACCTGCAGTTCCTGAGGGTTGCCGTTGCTGTCGAGGTAGGCGTAGCGATCCTCGCGTCCTTCGGCACGCCCGGTCGGCATGCGGATGCCGAGTTCCCTGAAGAAACTGCGCAGGTTGCCGGACGCGTCGGCGGCGCGCCCACCGTCGGCATACGGTTCGTTGTAGATGTCGTTCTTCGTGCCCTGGCACAAGCGTGGTGGCGGCGTCACGCCCGTGTAATCGTTGTCGGCGACGGCGCGAAAGGCATCCGCGATGACCGTGTCGGCGTCGGCATTCACGGCGAAGGTCGGGGCATCGAGGCTGTCACCGACGACCACGCCGGTGCGCTCGTAGTAGGTGTTGTACGCACGTGCCCAGCCATCGATGAATTTCTGCCGAATCTTCTGGTACTCGCCGCTGCGATGCGTGCCCAGGGCCACCGAAGCCGCGCCGGCGATCAGCGCGATGACGACCAGCGTCATCGCGAGTTCGACGAGCGTGTAGCCCCGGCTATGCTTGCGCATCGCTGCTGTCCCGCGTCGCTTCTTCGGTAGACGGCCAGTCACTGGACCATCTTGTAGACGGCGACAACGGTCTGGACCTGGTCGTCGACGGTGCGCGCGCCAGCGCCCGCGTCGTTGAAGTCGTTGCCTTCCGGCCACTGGGACGGCGCGGTCGAGGCAATGTCGGCCGCGGTCGCGGCTTTCGTGCTGCGCCGGAAACGGCCGGTCAGGCCATCGGCGCGACCGTCGATCGCGTTGTCCAGGAACTTCGCGAGATCTGGCGTCAGCCCGCTGATGATCATCGTGTTGCCTGAACCGACCAGCGAGCCCGGGACCAGCCAGCGGAAGCAAACGCTCGCCTGCTGCGGGTTGCCGTTGCTGTCGAGATAGAGATAGTCGTCCTCAGTGTTTGCCGCGCGGCCGGGCGGCAACTCGATACCGGCGTCGTCAAAGAATTCGCGCAGGTCGGCCGTCGCACCCGTGACGAGGCCGTTGCCGGTGGTGCACAGGGCCGGGACATTGGTCTGCGTGACCGAACTGAACGCACCCGAGTCGAGATCCGCCGCGTCACCGGCGTCCGTTACCGCAACGCGCGCCACCGCCTGCGTCGGCAGGGTTGCGTTGTCGCCGACGACGATGCCGACGCGGTCGTAATACTGGTTGTAGGCCTGCACCCACTGGTCGACGAACTTCTGCTTGATCTTCTTGTACTCGGCGTTGCGCTGAAGATCCTTGCCCACCGAGGCGGCGCCCAGGATCAAGCCAATCACCACCAGCACGAGCGACATCTCGACGAGGCTGTAGCCCTGCTGCCGGTCACGTTTAACTTGGTCGAATCGCATGTGAAACTCCGCCCCTGTCTTTCTTGTTCATGGCATCCGGTAGAACGCCGTTACCGTGTTGATGGTCTGCAACTCTTCGTCGCTGAATGCCTGCGGCCACGCCGTCGCCGACGCCGCCTTGTACGCCGTGGTGTCACCGCGCCTGAAGTCACCGTTCGCCGCGTCCGCGTAGGTGTCGATGGCAACGTCGAGCCGGGCCGCAAGATCGGCGCTCAGGCCGCTGATGCGCATCACGTTGACCGCAAGCACCGCGCCGCCCGGGTTGGCCGTCCAGTCGGTCACGTGAAGGAAACAGATGTCCGCCTGGTGCTGCCGCCCGTCCGGCCCCTGGAACAGGGCCAGGGTCTCCTTGTCGAGGCCGCGCCCCGGCGGCAGCGCGATGGCCGCGCCGACCATGTCGGCGCGCAGATCCGAGGTGCAGCGGGCGGTGGTGCCACCCGAATTCCCGTTCACGATCTGCCCCGGCGCGGTGTGCCCGGGCACACCGCCCGTCGCGGTCTTGTAGGACTTGTAGGCCTCGCTCCAGGCGACGACGAAGCGGCTGAAGAACACGTTGTAGCTCGCGGTGCGCGCCAGATCGCCGCCGATGGCGGTGGCGCCGAGCATCAGACCGATCACCAGGAGGACGATCGTCAGCTCGACGAAACTGAAACCCCGCTCCGCACCCCGGCCGGTTTCCCGGCGGGGGGGCTGGATGGGACGCGCACCACGAGACACGTCGCAGTCCTCAGGCGAGCACGAAGTCGGCTGCGGCCGGCGTCACGGCGCCAACGCTGAACACCGTCATCGTGTAGTCGGCCACAGCGTTGCCGTCGCCCGCGAGCTCGACCTCGACGGTGAACTGCGTGCCACCGACCGACACCACCCGAACCTCGTTGTTCGCGCCGCCGGTGAAAGCCGCGGACGCGAGGAAGGTGTCACCCGCACCATTCCCGGACAGCAGCGTCGCGAGGTTGATCACGTCGCCCTGTGCAGAGGAGAAGTCGGTGATGACGTCGCCGCTGTCGGACGCGAGTTGGAGCTTGAACACGTCCGCACCGGCGCCGCCGGTCAGGGTGTCGGCACCCGCACCGCCGGTGATCGTGTCAGCGCCGACGCCGCCGCTGAGCGTGTTGCTGCCCGCGCCGCCGATGATGATGTTGTCGAGCGCGTTGCCGAAGCCGTTGATGGCTCCGCCACCGAGTTCGAGCTGCTCGACGTTGGCGCCGAGCGTGTAGCTGACGCTGGAGCGCACGACATCGGTGCCGGCGCCGACGCCTTCGGCGGCGACATCACCGGCGTTGTCGACGATATAGACGTCGTTGCCGGTGCCGCCCTGCATCAGGTCGGCGCCGACGCCGCCATCGAGCGTGTTGTTGCCGGTGTTGCCGGTCAAGGTGTTGTTGGAACCGTTGCCGGTCGCATCGATGTCCAAGCCGCCGGTCAGGGTCAGGTTCTCGACATTGGCGCTCACCGTGTAGCTCACGGACGAGCGGATCGTGTCCGTGCCCTCGCCCGCGTTTTCGATGATATCGTCATTGGTATCGTCGACGATGTATACGTCGTTGCCGGCGCCGCCGATGAGGCTGTCCTCGCCGGTGGAGCCGTCGAGGGTATTGGCAGCCGCGTTGCCGGTGATGACGTTGTCGAGTGCGTTGCCGGTGCCGTTGATGCTGAGGATGCCCGTCAGCGTCAGGTTCTCGACCGCGGCGCTGATGGTGTAGCTCACCGAGGCGCGCACGGTGTCGGTGTTGGCGCCGCCGGTCACGGTGTCGAGCGCGTTGTCGACGATGAAGACGTCGGTACCGCCGTTGCCGATCATGACGTCCGCGCCAGCGCCGCCGTCGAGCGTGTTGTTACCGGCGTCGCCGTTTATTGTGTTGTTGAGCGCGTTGCCGGTGCCGTTGAGGTTGCCGCCAACGTTGTTCAGCGTCAGCGTCTCGACGTTGTCGCTCAGCGTATAGCTGACGGTGCTGACGATGGTATCCGAGCCGGAGCCGCGCAGTTCGACCACCGTGTCGCCGACATTGTCTACCTGGTAGGTGTCGTTGCCGCCACCACCCTGCATTCGATCGGCGCCGGTAGCACCGTCCAGGATGTTGGCCGCAGAATTGCCGATCAGCGTGTTGGCGCTGGCGTTGCCCGTGCCGTCAATCGCGGCGCTGCCGGTCAGCACCAGGTTCTCGACGTCGTCGTCGGTGATGGTGTAGGTGACCGAGGAGCGCACGGTGTCGGTACCGCTCGCCGCAGCCTCGTTGACGACGTCGGCGCCGTTGTCAACGATGTAAACGTCGTTGCCCGCGCCGCCGGCGAGGGTGTCGGCGCCGGCGCCGCCGTCGAGCGTGTTTGCGCCCGCATTGCCGTTCAACGTGTTGACGCTGGCATTGCCGGTGCCGTTGATGTTCGCCGTACCGGTCAGGGTCAGGATTTCGACGTCGGCGTCGGTAATCGTGTAGCTCACGGAAGCGCGCACGGTGTCGATGTCACCGCCCGCGGCATTGCCGTTCACGACGTCGCGAATGTTGTCGACGATATAGGTGTCGTCGCCGCCGTTGCCAATCAGCGTGTCTGCCCCGCGGCCGCCGTCGAGCGTGTTGTCGCCGCCTTCGCCGTTAATGACGTTGTTCTCGCCGTTGCCGGTGGCGTTGACGGCAGCCGTCAGCGTGAGGTTTTCGACGTTCGCTGAGAGTGCGTAGCTCACGGAGGACAGGACCGTATCGTTGCCCTGCTTGCCCTGTTCGACGACGACGTCACCGGCGTTTTCGACGGTGTACGTATCATCGCCGTAGCCGCCGACCATGCGGTCGGCGCCGCTGTCGCCGCTGAGCGCGTTATTGCCGCGGTTGCCGATGAGTGTGTCGACGGCGCCCGCACGGCCGGTGGCGTTGATGTTCGCGGTGCCGGTCAGTTCTAGGATTTCGCTGGTGGCATCGAGCGTGTAGGTCACGGAGGAGCGGATGCGGTCGGTGTTGGCGCCACCGTTCGTGACGTCGCCGGCATCGTCGACGATCATCAGGTCGTTGCCGTCGCCCCCGTTCAACTGGTCGGCACCGGTGCCGCCGTCGAGGGTGTCGTTGCCGGCCAGACCGTCGAGTACGTCATTCGCACCGCCGCCGAACAAGGTGTCCGAACTGGCCGTGCCGTTCAGCACGTCTACGCCGGCATTGCCCCGAAAAATTGCCATCTTCCCGCTCCTTATGTCTTGAACCTAAACACCGAGCCCGCTTGACCCTGTCGTGATCGCTGACTTTCTCTTCGACGATTCTCCGCCTCGGACCGCGGGGGCAGCCATCGGATCCGCGTCCAGATCGGAGGGGTCGTCGGACGGCATGCCCGCGTTCCATCCAGATTGGGTGGAGATATTCAGCGCGCCCGCGCGGCGTCGGCGGGCACCGCGTCGGCAGGCTCGAAAAACCCTCCGAAGTCGAGGAGATCCCCGCGCTCGATGATGCGAGTCACCGCAACCAGCTCCGCTACCGCGTTGACCACGCGCGCGCGTGCGCCAAGGGTGCGGAACTCCGCGTCCTCGCGCCGCTGGCTCGCCTCGATGACGTCGATCAGCGCCGCCTCGCCCGCCCGGTAGGCCTGTTCGACAGCATGTTCGGCCTCCAGCCGCGCAACGCTCACCTCCGCCATCGCCCCCACGGCGCGGCGCGCGTTGCGCATCTCCCGGTAGTTGCGCTCGACGTCGAGCAGGCGTTCGTCGCGCGCGGCTTCCAGCGCGTAGGTCGCGGCGTCACGCTCGGCTCCGGCCTGGCGGCCGCGCGCGAGCAGGGCGCCGCCGGCGAACAGCGGCACGTCGATCTGGATGCCGGCGCTGTAGTAGTCGGAGCGCTGCTCCAGCGTGGCGAGTGACTCGCTCGCCGCGCTGTTCCAGCCGGCGACGGCGTCGACGGTCGGCAGGTGACCCGCCCGGGCCTGCTTGAGCTTCCACTCCGCGGCAGCGACTTTCTGGCGGTGGGCTTCGAGCAGCGGGCTGCGCAGGAGGGCCTCGGCACGCCAGTCGGCGAGCCGGCGGTCGTCGGCGAGCGGCGGCAGCGTGCTCGCAAACGCGGGCACGCGCGGATGCGGGATTCCGGTCACGAGGGCGAGCGCCCTGCGTGCGACCGCGCGCTCCTCGCGAGCGCGCTGCAGGCTGTCGTCCGTCACCAGCACCTGCGCGCGCGCCTCCGCGACGTCGCCCGCGGTGCCCTCCCCGGCGGCGACACGCGCCTCCGCGATGCGCAGCAGTTGCCGGTAGGAACGGCGCTCCCGGCGCAGCCGCGCGACCTCCGTATCCGCGACGACGAGGTCGAGGTAGGCGCGCACGACCAGGCGCGTGATCTCGTTGCGGCGTTCATCCCCCGCGGACGCGGCGCCCGCATCCTCGGCGCGGGCTCCGCGATAGGCCAGCAATGCGGCGACATCGAACAGCGGCTGGCGCAGCTGCGCAATGACCTGTTCGGAAGTGACCTTCAGCGGCGACGGTGGCACGCCGGCGCGCGCCCCGATCAGTTCGCGCGTACCGTCCAGCCGGCGCAGCGAGTAGCCGAAATCGGCGCGCGGCAGCAGCGCCGCCCGCGCGATCGCCACCGCCTGCGCGGCGGCGTCGCGTTCGGCCGCGGCCGCGCGGTAGCGCGCGTCCTCCTCGAGGGCCGCGTCGTAGACGTCCACCAGCTCGAGCGGGCCGGCGGCGACCGGGCCGACGACGCACGCGCACAGCGCGCACACGAGCATCCAGCGCACGCCCTTCATCCCTCCGTCAGCGCGTCGTCGAAACGATCGAGCAGCGGCTTGACCAGGTAGCTGAGTGCGGAACGCCGGCCGGTGCGCACGAAGACCTCGAGCGGCATACCCGGCTGCACTGCGAGGATGTCGAGCATGCGCAGGCCGTCCGCGGTCGGGCGGACTTCGGTGCGGTAGTAGCTCTCGTGGGTCGCGGAATCCACGATCACGTCCGCCCCGACCTGCGTGACCACGCCCGGCACCAGTGGCGTGTTGGGCCGGTTCAGCGCGGCGATCCGCAGTTCGACCGGCAACCCCGCATGGGTGCGGCTGACGGCATTCGGCGGAATGCGCGCCTCGATTCGCAGCGGTGCCTCGTCCGGCACGATTTCCATCAGCACCTGGCCCGGCGCGATCACGCCGCCGACCGTGTGCACCACCAGGCCGAGCACCGTCCCGCTGGCCGGCGCACGCACCGTGATCCGCGCCAGCGAGAACTCCAGCGCGCGCACTTCCTCGCGCAGTTCACCGAGCTCCCGCTCGACGTCGACGAGCGTCGCGTCCAGTTCCTCGCGATGTGCGCTCTGGCGCTGCGCGATGCGCGAGGAGATCTCGCGTTCCTCGGCGCGGAGTCGCGCCGTCGAGGCCTCGTCGGCTGCAATCTGTCCTGCCAGTTCGGACGCGGCACGCCGTCGTTCGAGCACCCGGTTGTGCGGGTAGTAACCCTGCGCGGCGAGGCCCGCCTGGCGCGAAATCTCCTCCTCGAGCAGCGCAAGCTGCTGACGTCGGGACTGCAGCCCCTGTTCAAGTTCGCGGCGCCTGGCGGCCTGCGCCTCGGCGGCGGCACGCAGCACGGCCAGGTCGTCGGCCAGTCGCCGGCGCGTCGTCATCCACAGGGTCTCGTGCAGTTCACGGGCGGCAAGCGCACGCGGATCCGCCGCATCGGCACCGAAATCGATGTCCAGCCGGCCGGGCGGACGCTCCGCGCGCTCGGCGCGCAGCCGGGCAGACGACGCCAGGGCGAGAAAGAGCCGCCCCTTCGCCTGGTCGAGGTTGGCCCTGATCACCGTCGCGTCCAGCGTCAGCAGCGGCTGCCCCTGCGTCACCGATTCGCCCTCGTGCACGAACAGTGCCGCCACGGTGCCGCCGGCTTCGTGCTGCACGGCTTGGCGGCGTCCTTCGACGATGACCACGCCCGGCGCCACCACTCCCTGTTCGAGCGGCGCAAGCGCGAGCCAGGCCAGCATCGCACCCACGCCTCCCAGGGCGACCAGCCAGGCGGTGAGCACCGCCGCGCGCAGGCGGGCCGAGCGCATCACCATGCCGGCGGCGGCGTCGCGCATGCGCTCAGGCACGACGGATTGCATTGGCGGGCCTCAGCTGTTGGAGCATCTCGGATCTCGGGCCCGCGCGCTGCACGCGGCCGTCGACGAGCACGACAATCCGGTCGACCTGCTCCAGCAGGTTCACGCGGTGCGTGATCACGAAGACCGTTGCGCCCCGCCGCTTCAGTTCGCGCAGCGCCGCGGCGAGCGCCAGCTCGCCGGCCTCGTCGAGATTGGCGTTGGGTTCGTCGAGCACCACCAGGGTCGGCCAGCCGTAGAGCGCGCGCGCGAGGCCGATGCGCTGTCGCTGTCCGCCCGACAGCCCGGCACCGCCTTCGCCCAACACGGTGTCGTAGGCGGCGGGCATCGCCAGCACGAGGTCGTGGATGCCGGCGGCCTGCGCGGCGGCAATCACGCGCTCGGATTCGACCGGGGCGAAACGCGCGATGTTCTCGGCGATAGTGCCGGCGAACAGCTGGACATCCTGCGGCAGGTAACCGACGTGCGGCCCGAGCCGAGCGGGATCCCAGCGCGAAAGTTCGGCGCCGGCGAGCCGGATGCAGCCCGCGCTCGCGGGCCACACGCCGACGAGCGCGCGGGCGAAGCTGCTCTTGCCGGCGCCGCTTGGACCGACGAGTCCGACATGCTGTCCCGCCTCCACGTCCAGCGACAGTTCGACCAGCGACGGCGCGCCTGAGCGGGGCGGCGTGACGCTGACGTTCTCGAAGCGCACGGCCCCGGTCGGCGGAGGCAGTTCCATCACCGCGAGGGGTGGTGCGTAGCCTTCGAGCAGGGCAGACAGGCGGCGGAACGCCGCGTGCGCGCTCTCGAAGGCCCGCCACGACGCGATGATCTGGTCGAGTGGTGCCAGTGCCCGCCCGACGAGGATCGAGCCGGCAATCATGGCGCCGGGCGAGAACTCGTGCCGCAGGGCGATCAGCGCGCCGAGACCGAGCACCAATGACTGCATGGCGGAGCGGACGAAACGCGCAATCGCGCCGTGGGTTGCGGCGCGTTCGGCCAGGCGCGCGTAGAGATCGGTGATCGGCGCCTGGAGCGTCTGCCAGCGCGCCATGATCGAATCGTGCATGCCCATCGCGCGCATCACCTCGGCCTGCCTGAGGTCGCCGTTGATGCGCGCCTGCAGTCGGCCGGTCTGTTCGCTGGCCTCGCGCGCAAGACCCAGGTTGAAGCGCTCGCCGATCACGGTCAGCATGATCAACACCACCGCGCCGCCGACCGCGAACCAGCCGAGTGCTGGCGCGAGCACGAAGACCACGCCGAGAAACAGCGGCAGCCACAGCGCATCGAACAGCGCCATCGGCGCGGCGCTCGCAAAGAACTGGCGGATCGCGAGGAGATCGCCTACGGCCTGGGCCGGGTTCGCGCCGCCGTCCCGCAGGTTCTGCGCATACAGCGCGGCATGCACCCGGGGATGAAGCGCCTCGTGTACCAAATCGCCGAGCCGGCTCGCCACCACCTGGCGTGCCCGTTCCATGCAGCCGAGCAGGCCGACCGCGATCAGCAGGCCCAGCGACAGCACCGCCAGCGTGCTCTCGCTGCGACTCGACAGGACGCGGTCGTAGACCTGCATCATGTAGAGCGCCGGCACCAGCAGCAGCAGATTGACGAAGAGACTGAACGCGACGAGGCCGGCGAGCAGCTTCGGGCTGATGATGCCGGTGACAAAGCCGCTGACCCGCTCGACTGCGGGCGAGCCTGAATTCGCGAGAGGGGTCAACTGGTTTCACCTGCCACGGCGACTGAGGACGACGCGCAGGCTACCGGCTGCCGGCGCTGCAGCCGAATCCAATCTTTTCCGAATCGGATGTTTACGCCGCCGTCAGCTGGTCGACTGGCGCCCGGGACGCGCCGAAATCGAACAGATCTGCAACGACGCTGTCGAGCACCGCATCCCAGCTGCCCGGACAGGGCTGGCGATAGAAACGCATCGATGGATACCAGGCCGAGCTCGTGCCCCGACGCCCCCACAACCAGTGCGGCGCGTGCTCGAGCAGCACCCACACGGGACGACCGAGCGCGCCGGCGAGGTGCGCCACCGCGCTGTCCGTCATGATCACGAGATCCAGGGCTTCGATCAGCGCCGCCGTATCCGCGAAATCCCGGCAATAGGGCATCACATCGGTGATGCTGGCGTGCCAGCGGCAACGCTGGAGCTCGGCGGCAGGTTCACCTTTCTGCAGATTGAACAGTTCGACGTCCGGCACGGTAGCCAGGGCCCCGACCAGCTGGTCGCAGCTGATAGCGCGAGTCCGGTTGCCCGCGAAGGTCACGCTGCCGGACCACACGATTCCCACACGCAAGCGCTTGTCGCGCGGCGGCAAGCGGCCGGCGAGCGCCGCGACGGAGGCCGGCGGTGCCGCAAGGTAAGGCCCCGCGACCGGCGGTGCTCCCGCGTCATGATGCAGACGCGGCAGGTCGAGGATGCTGCACTGCCAGTCGAACTCACCCACCACGGCCTGACCGTTCTCGACTGCAACGGTGTTGAATTCCGGCAGGAGGCGCGCGAGTTCCGGCCGGGTCGCAAGCACGAGTTCACCGCCGAGATCCGCAGCCCAGCTCAGGTAGCGGGCGCACTGGATGACGTCCCCGAAGCCCTGTTCGGACCACACGAGCAGCCGCCGACCGCGGTACTCGGTGCCGCGCCAGGCTTGCCCAGGATGGTTTGGCCGCGGCGGCGCGCCCGGCGCTCCCGCCCAGCGCGATTCATACAGCGCCCAGCCGCGCTCCAATTGGCCGACTCGCAGAAGTGCCCGCGCGAGATCCCATTCGATTCCGCTTCGATTGGCCGCACCGAGTGCCAGAGCCTGTTCGTATTGTTCGATGGCCCGTTCGTCGTCCCCGATACCCGCATAGGCGATGCCGAGATTGTGCGCATAGCTTGGCAGCGCCGGCGCCAGCGCACGTGCGCGCGTCAGACAGCGTACTGCCGTGCGATGCCGGCCCAGTCGGTTGAGCGCATTGCCGAGGTTGTTCCAGGCGGAGTCGAGTCCGGGAGAGAGCTGCAAGGCCTCTCGATAGCATTCCACGGCCGTATGCAGGTCGCCGAGACCCGCATGACAGACGCCGAGGCCGTTCAGCAGCGTGGGATGCTTGCCGAACAGCGCGATGATGGCGCAGAAGATGCGCTCACCTTCGCGATAACGTCGCGTTTCTACGTGCTTGCGCGCTTGCTCGGCTAGATATGACCAGATCGGCAGCGCGCGCCCGGCAGCGCCAGGCTTCTCGACCTCAGGCATCATTTCGCCCGTTCCTCGACTCGACATGAATGACCGCAGGGTTGCTGGCCAGACCATGGCCAGCAGCATCAAGATATGAGCTGAGGGCACGGCGCGTGATCTGAAACGCATCCAGAATGGATTCACCTGGCCAGGTTTCGAGCGCCCGCTCCTGTCGAAGCTCGACGATGGATTCCCGTGCCCGACCGTCCCGCCGGTGCTGCACCGGCCAGGCAGCGTTGCGTTGCCGGCCTTTGTGCCCTGAGGCGCGCGCGGCGTACACCGACATTAGTACCGGAATGGCAGGGAAAGTCTTGGCCGTGCGCCAGCTGCCGTGTTTTGCTCTTCCGTGGGGACCTTGGCGAAACCTTGGCCAGCGTTCTTCACGGTTCAATCTCCTGGCTACCGTGCCATCACGCGGGAACTGTCATGCGCACTACAAGATTCGGTCGTCGGATGAAACGTGGGGACATCATCGGGGGTTCTCCGGATCTGCAACCCGGGCACGCGGCCTTAGATTCCGCAAGCACCCACTTCGCAGAGCACTGTACCGTCGCGTTGGCAGCACTGCGTGACGGGCATTTAGCCGATGATTTGCTGTGCCTGAATTTGCCGGATCATGTGTTCTATGACCCGGCGTCGCTCGCGCAGCTGCAATGTCACGCGATTGCAGATCCGCAAAGCTACGCCCGCCTGCGCTTCGCAATCGGACTGCGACTCTACCTGGGTGAACTGGAACACATCGCGCGAGTGCAGGCCGCACTCGGCGCGGCGCGTCTCGCCCTGGCGCTCGAACTCCGGACCGGCATCTTTCCGCTGACGACGGAACTCGTGCGCGGCAACGTCCGCCTGCTCTGCGTGCCAGCCATGACCGCCGACGAGCCCGCGGCAGAGTTGGCCGTGCGCGAACACGTGCAGCATGTCGCACTGCTCGCGCGCGCCGTCGGCATCGAGGCCGCCGTCGAAGCACCCGGGAGCGTGGCGCTGCGCGAGCCCGCGCTCGGCATACGCCGCGTGACCTCGCCGTCGGCCGCCGGTCAGAGCCAGTCTGGTCAGTACCGGGTGGTGGCCGCCGAACGCCTGCACTGATCACGTGTGCGGGCCAGGCGCTCGTCCAGGCTCCACGGGGCTCGTGGCGCTGAATTGTGATGAACGGTCACAAAGCGGACTGCCGTCCACAAATGGAAAACACTACCCCGGGTATCATGGCTGACGTGTTCATGGATATACGCACAGCGCAAAAGGCTGCCGGCGGCGGCCGGCAAGCGGCCGCCGGGCCTGGCTCGCGCAGGATCCTGATCGTGGACGACGACCTCGACGCGACCGAGGAGCTGGCGAGCTTTTTGAATTGGCGTTTCGGCGCCGAGGTCGCCGTGACCGACTCGGTGGCCGCCGCGAAATCCCGGCTCGCTGACAGCCCCACGCCCGACCTCTGCCTCGTCGACATCCGGATGCCGCGCGAGAGCGGCATGACGCTGGTCAAGGAATTGCGGGCCAGGAACGCGGAGCAGCCACACATCATCGTCATGAGCGGCTTCCATGACGCCGGCGCCATGGAGACGATTGAGCAGCTGCACCTGCCGTTCCTGCCCAAGCCACTCTCCCTTAAAGCCCTGGTGGATCTGGTGCAACCGTTCCTCGAAGACTCACCGCAGCGTCTGGCGCCTGCGTGAACACGGCGCCAGCCGGCATCTCCACCGATTTCGCCCGACGACGGCGCCATCGCCAGCTGTGCAGCACGGCTCTGCTCGCACTGGCATCGCTGGCCCTCTTCAGGTTCGCGAATGCGGATGTCTTCGGCAGCGCCCAGCCCACCGCCGGCCTGGTTGCCGCCTGGCTCGCGGCGCGTGCGCTGGGGCCCGTGCACGGCGCCGTCGTCGCGGGCGTCGGCGCGCTGGCCTGGCCGAGTGCCCTCCTGCCCGGCATGGCGTCCATGCTTGTCGCCCTCGAAGTGTTCCTGGTCTCGCTGCTCGCGCGGCGCCTGCGCGGTCAGCCCGTCTTCCTGGTGGACTTCGCCTGGTGGCTCGCGCTTTCGGGGCTGCTTGCGATCGCGACGCGCGAGGCGCGGCCCGACGTGCAGCTGGACCTGCTGCGGTATGCCCATGCCTTCGCCGTCGACGGCATGTTGAGCAGCGCCATTGCGACGCTGCTGCTGGGCGTGCCGCTGCACGGGCTGTTGAGAGGGCGCTGGATCGAGCGCGCACGCGTGCGCAGCCGGGACATCGCCTCGGCGCTGACGATGCTGGTCCTGGCGGTGCCATTGCTGTGGTTGTCGCCGCTGTCCCCGCACCATCTGAGCCGGCGACAAGAGGCAGCACCGCACGGCCATCCCAGCCATGACAAAGCAATGGACGTCAAGCAGCTGCTCGACTTGCGAGCGCGGCTGCTCGACAGCATTGACCCGGCTGAACTCGACACCTTCGAGACCCTTTTTTTCGAAGACGGTTGCACCAGGCAGCGTAAAACCTACCCTGGACAGCTGGATCTCGTCTGCCCGGTGACGCCTGTAGTGCTTCCGGTGCTCGGCCGCGATGCCAGCGGATGGCATCGTGCGTGGCTGCGCGAGGGTGCGGGCGACGTGCTGGAAACCGAGGAGATCCCAGGCACCGCGGCGCGCGTGCAGCTGGTGCCGATGCTGGACGATCCGCTGGGTCACGACCGGATGCGCGACAGGCTGTTGCTGGCCTGGCTGGGGCTCGCCGCACTGTTGCTGGCGAGCAATTTGCCGCTGGCCGTCTCCATCCACTTCAACCGGCAGCGCTGGCTGCATGCGCTGGGCGGCCTCGAACACGCCCTGTCGCTGGAGGGTTCGCTCCCTGGCGATTCCGGCTGGGCCCAGGTGGACGTCGTGCGCACCCTGCGCCGGATTGCGAGCCGCCTGCGCCGGGAAGAGGCGCTGCTCATCGACTACAAACGCCAGTTGCAGCAAATCCTGGCGAACGTTCCGATCGTCCTGACCAGTGGGATCGCGGACGCCGCCACGGGTCAATTCCGCATCGACGTGCTGCAGTCGGGTCCTGTCAATATCGATGGCTGTGCGCCGGACGCGCCGCCTCCCCGCGACGCGTCCTGGTGGCCCGCGCGCCTGCATCCGGACGATTTGCCCGCGCTGCGGGATGGCGCCCGTGCATTGGTCGAGAAGGGAGTCTGGCAGGGGCGTTATCGCGTGCGCGCACGGCACGGCGGCTGGCGCACCCTGCAGAGCGACGCCCGGGTCGTCGAGCGCCTCGGCTGGACGAGATGCCGCTATACGAGCTTCAGTGTCGACATCACGGAAGAGGCCGAACGCAGCTCGCGCGAGCAGGACTCGGCGCGCCTGCTGACACTGGGCCGGCTCGCAGCCGGCATCGCGCACGAGCTCAACCAGCCGCTGAACGTCATCCGACTGGCGGCCGAGAACGCCCTGGCCGAATGCCGGGACAAGCCTGATCGCGATTACGTGCAGAAGCGCTTGCACCGCATCACCGCGCAAGTCGACCGCGCCGCGAAGATCACCGGGCAGCTGCGAGTGGTCGGGCGCTCGACCGGCGAGACCAGCCTCTTCGAGATCGACGCCGCGCTGCGCGCCTCGATCGAACTGCTCGAGCAGGATCTGCTGGCGGACAATATCGCGCTGATCTACCACGGCGCCCCGCTCAAACTGACGCTGCGCGGCTCGCACCAGATCTTCGAGCAGTGCGTGATCAACCTCGTGCTGAATGCGCGAGACTCGCTGCTCGAACGCCGTGAACTCGGCATTCCACGCAATGAGGGTGACTGGATCGAGTTGTTGGCAAGCACGGACATCGACGGCAACATCCGCGTCAGCGTGCGCGACACGGGCACCGGCATCGCGCCCGAGGTGGCGCCACACCTGTTCGACATCTTCTTCACCACCAAGGACATCGACAAGGGTTCGGGCATCGGCCTGTCCTTCGTCCACGGTGCGGTCACGGCCATGGGTGGTCGCATCGTCGCCTACAACCATCCCGTGGGCGCATGCTTCGAGATGATTTTCGACGCCCAGCCGCACGCGGAGGCCGCGCTCGCCGGCACGGAAATCAACACCGGCTAGGCGCCCGCCCCCGGCCTGCTGCCATCCCTGTCCTTAAGTGCCGGGCATGAGGCCTGCTCCCTGGCCAGTTGCCGGCATGAAGTAGCACCTTGCACTGACCCGGCCAGCAGACCTTGCTTGACGAACTTCAGCAGGAAGGCCTCGAGCGGCGTCTCGGAGCACCGGCCGGGACGAGCGGTGCGGCGGCCGCGACGACGACCGACAGTGGTCACTACGAGATCGACGGTTGGACGCTGCGCCTGGACTCCGCTTCCGGACAGGCTCGGGAGTTTCTTGCGTTTCCGTACGACATTTATGGCCGTTTCGATCCAATCTATTTCAACGGCGGATTGATTCGACAGCGAAGGTGAGCAGCCGAACCTCCTCGGCCTCCAGTCCACTGCCAGTTGAACGATTTCCGCCCACGGCCAGCGCGTTCGTCATCGCCACGCGTGCTGTCGCGGCAGGGTGAGCAAGTCCTGAGCTGGACTCGCGGGGGCGATCACGCCGCACCGCAGTGCTGGCGCGCCGCCCTCGCACCCCAAGAGCGCTAGCCCAGCGCCAGCACGTCGGCGAGGGTTTTCTCCGGTTCAGGCCGCACCGTGTAGTCGGGGTCGACGTCCGCGGCGCGCACGATGCCCGCGCGGTCGATCACGAAACGCGCCGGCATCGGCAGCGTCCAGCTGTCGTCGCCGTTGCAGGCCGGGAGATCGATGCCGAGGCCGCGATAGATCGCCTGCAGTTCAGGCGGCAGCGTGAAGCGCAGCCCGAGCGCCGCGGCGTAGCCGTTGCCGGCGTCGCTGAGGATGTCGAACTCGAGGCCGTGCTTGTCGATGACCGACTGGTTCAGCGCCGGCAGGGCCGGCGACAGCGCGACGAGCGTCGCGTGGCGCTCGCGGAGCGCGGGGACGATAGCCTGCAGAGCATACAGCTCCGCCTGGCAGTAGGGTCACCAGTGTCCGCGGAACACCGTCAGCACCACCGCGCCCCGGTCGAGCAGCTGCGAAGAGCGCACGATGTCGCCGCGCGAATTCGGCAACGCAAACGGTGGCAGCGAGGCGCCGACGCCCGGCACCGTGTCGAGGATGCCTGACGCGCGCAACTGCCGGGTGGCGGCGCTCATCGTCGCGAGCGTCGCGGCGGGAATGCGGCTCGCGGCGCCCGCGCGGATCTGGTCGAGCTTGTCCTTGAGGCTCATCGATTACTCCCTGCCGCGGCGCGGCGTCATCGAGGTTGAGGACGACCCGCAGGCAACGGGGCCGCGGACCATCGGGGATCTGGCGAAAGAGGCAGGAGTCGAACCTGCCAGACGCGCCTGGCGCGTCTCACCGGATTTGAAGTCCGGGCGTCCCACCGGGTGACGATGCTCTTCCGCGTCCGAGCTTAGCAAAAGACCCCGCCAGCGACACTCAGCGCTTCGGCGCGAGTACGGCGCGCGCATCGCCCTCGCGGCGCGTGAGGCCGATGCGGTCGAAGTACTCGAGGATCTCGATCACGGCGTTGCGGCCGAGGCCGCTGCGGTCGCGGAAGTCGGCGGCCGTGAAGCGACCGGTCGGCTGCGCGGCGGCGAGCGTGCGCGCGAGCGCGGCCTGGCGCTCGATCATCGCCGGCATGAAATAGCGCTTGGCGCTGACGCGGACCAGCAGGCCCTGCTTGACGAACTTCAGCAGGAACGCCTCCAGCAACGGCGGCGTGGTGCCGAGCGCGGTGACGAGATCGCTGACGACGGGCACGCGCCGATCGTCGACGTCGAGGAGCGGGCGCAGGCGTTGCCACATGCGCTCGTCGGCCGGGTTGCGGACGGGTTGGTGATCCGGCAGGCGATAGAGTCCCGCCTCGACGACGACGGACCGGCGCGCGAGCAGATCTTCGAGCGCCGCGTCGAACAGCGCGAGCGCGACCGGCATTTCGCATTCCGCGCGCAGCTCGGCGCGCGTGAGGCCGAGCCGCTCGGGTTCCACCGCGTGCAGTCGCGCCAGCTCCGCGAGCAGCGCATCGACAAGGCTGGCCCAGCGTCGCGCAGCGACCGCGCTGACCGCCGACGCCGGTCCGTAGCGGACCATCTCGACCTTCTCCGCGAGCGCCTCGCGCTCGGCAGGGGTGAGGTTACGGGCCGCCGCGAAACGCGTGAAATCGATTCCGTCGTCGGCAGCCTCGAGCAGGGCGCGCAGCGCCTCCGCGGGATCGTCGGCGACGAGCGCGCGCGCCTGGCGCAGACGCTCCTCGCGCCGCTGGCGACGCTCTTCGGGCAGGGGATTGATGACGGTGCCGCCGCCCAGGGTGCGGCGCGCGGACTGGTCGCGCAGGATCACGCGGTCGCCGTGCACCGCGTGCAGCGGGTGGTCGAGCTGCAGTTGGACCAGGCCCGTGGCGCCCGGCGCGAGCTCCTGCGCGTCGAGCGGCACCACGCGGCCCGTGGTTTCCGCCGCGCCGATGTGCACGTGCACCGGCGCGCGCCCGCGCAGCGGCGCCGCCTCGCTCGCAAGCAGGCGCAGCCGCACGTCGAGGCGCCGGCTGCCGAAGTGGGCGGACTCGCCGACGACCCAGTCGCCGCGCGCGATCTCGCCGTCGCGCAGGCCCTCGCCGGTGACGTTCAGCGCGCAGCGCACGCCGCTCGCCGCCTCGCCCGCCGCCGCGTTCTGGGTGTACAGGCCGCGCACGCGCAGCTCGCCGCCCGTCGGCGCCACCCACACGCTGTCGCCGACCACCACCCGGCCCGAGAACACCGTGCCGGTCACCACGCGCCCTGTGCCCTTCAGGACGAAGCTGCGATCGACGGCCAGGCGGAAATTGCCGGTGGCCGGCCGGGGCCGCACGCGCGCCTTCTCGGCCAGCAGCGCCGCGCGCAGCTCGGCCATGCCCTGCCCGGTGACGGCCGAGACGGGCAGGATCGGGCAGTCGGCGAGCGTGGTGCCGGCGAGCATCGCGCGGATCGCGGCGCCGACCTCGTCGACGCGCGCCTGCTCGACGCGATCGCACTTGCTCATTACCACGAGGCCGCGCGCGACGCCGAGCAGGTCCAGGATCGCGAGATGTTCCGCGGTCTGCGGCATCGGACCATCGTCGGCCGCGACGACGAACAGCACGAGATCGGTGCCGGTGACGCCCGCGACCATCGTGCGCACGAAGCGCTCGTGGCCCGGCACGTCGATGAAGCCCGTGGTCTCGCCGTCGCCGAGGTCGTGGAAGGCGTAGCCGAGCTCGATGCTCAAGCCCCGCGCCTTCTCTTCGGGCAGGCGGTCGGTGTCGACGCCGGTCAGCGTCCTGACGAGCAGGGTCTTGCCGTGATCGACGTGGCCGGCGGTGGCGACGATCATCGCGGCCACGCCAGGCGCGGAAGTTGCGCGACGAAGCCCGCCTCGTCGTCGAGGCAGCGCAGATCGAACAGCAGCGCGCCGTCGCTGACGCGCCCGACCACCGGCAGCGGCAGGCGGCGGAAGGCCCGCGCGAGCCGCTCGACGGCGTTGCCCCGCGTCACGCGCGGCGCGATGCGCAGGGCGGCGCTCGCCAGCAGGTCGACCGGCAGCGCGCCGCTGCCTATCTGGCTCGCACAGTCGACGACGTCGACCTCGGCGTGCTCGCCCAGCGCGGCGACCACCGCCGGCAACACGCGTCGCGCGACCTCGTCGATCTCGGCTCGCGGCCGCGTCAGCAGGCGCAGGGCCGGCAGTTCGCGCACCGCGCGGGCTGGATCGGCGTAGAGCGTGAGCACCGCGCCGAGCGCGGCGAGCGTCAGCTTGTCGACGCGCAGCGCGCGCTTCATCGGGTTCTTCTTGATGCGGCGGACGAGGTCGGCGCGGCCGGCGATGATGCCGGCCTGCGGCCCGCCGAGCAGCTTGTCGCCGCTGAAGCTCACGAGGTCGGCGCCGGCGGCGAGCGTCTCGGCCACCGTCTGTTCGTGCGGCAGGCCGTGGCGACTGAGGTCGATCAGCGTGCCGCTGCCGAGATCGACGACAAAGGGCAGCCCGCGGCCGTGGGCGCAGGCCGCGAGCTCGACCTCGGGCACCGCGTGGGTGAAGCCGTGGATGGCGTAGTTGCTGGTGTGGACCTTCATCAGCAGCGCGGTGCGCTCGCCGATGGCGGCTTCGAAGTCCGCGCGATGCGTGCGATTGGTCGTGCCGACCTCGACGAGTTTCGCGCCGGCGCGCGACATGACGTCGGGAATGCGGAAAGCGCCGCCGATCTCGACGAGCTCGCCGCGCGAGACGATCACCTCGCGCCTGGGCGCGAGCGTGTTCAGCAGCAGCAGCACCGCCGCCGCGTTGTTGTTGACGACGGTCGCGGCCTCGGCGCCGGTCAGCCGGCAGATCCACGCCTCGACGTGGCTGTCGCGGTCGCCACGCCGGCCGCTGTCGAGGTCGAACTCGAGGTTGCTCGCGCCGGCGGCCACCGCGGTCATCGCGTCGATCGCGGCCTGCGGCAACGGCGCGCGGCCGAGGTTCGTGTGGAGCACGGTGCCGGTGAGGTTCAGCACCGGCCTGAGCGCCGGGGTGACCAGCGAGACCAGGCGCGCCTCGGCCGCGGCGAGCAGCGCCTCGGCGTCGACGGCGGGCATCGCCGCCGCGCCCTCGCTGGCCAGGCGCGCGCGCGCGGCGGTGACGACCTCGCGCAGGATCGTGGTCGCGAACTCGCGGCCGAAGCGCGCGCCCAGGGCCTCGCCGGCCGGCGCGCGCAGCAGTTCGTCAATCGCAGGCAGGCTGCGCATCAGTGCATTGCCGGTGGACGTCATCGACTTCTCATCCGCCCTCGCTCGTTCGGGAACGGCCGGGGACCGCCCGGCGCCCTGCCGTGGCGGGATTTCACACGATGCGGCGGCGCTTGTCTCGTCCTCCTCCGTCCCACCTTCCGTGCGACACGCGCTTTGCCTATGCTGCGGCGAGGTCCCAGCAGAGGCATGCGCCATGTCCATCCAGTATTTCGATCCGCGAGCGACGCGCGCGGCGCCGCCGGAACCCTATCGCCTGCGCGCCGATCTCGACGGCGCGGTGACGATCGGCCTTCTGGCGAACGGCTTTCCCGACTCGGTCGCCTTTCTCGACGCCGTGGAGTCAGCCCTGGCCGCCGCGCTGCCCGCCGCCAGCTTCCGGCGTTACGACAAGGGCAATCCGTCGATCCCGGCCAGCGACGCCCTGCTCGAACGCATCGCCGCCGAGT
>Ga0255182_1000319_pt1 | contig 36262 bp, 26 predicted proteins | sample Atl_UVDOM_RepA_8_FD_188420 | JGI IMG/M metagenome (GOLD analysis project Ga0255182, IMG submission 188420) | Freshwater microbial communities from Altamaha River, Georgia, United States - Atl_UVDOM_RepA_8d | ecosystem: Environmental > Aquatic > Freshwater > River | place: USA: Georgia...
CGCTCTCGACGTCACGATGGGAAAGCCCCGCGTCTTCGAGAGCGCCCTTCGCGACTTCGGCATGCAGCTGGGCGATGGTCTTGTCGGGGGCCTTGCGGGTCGGATGCTCGTAGATGCCGACGATGCAGGCTTTGCGCTTGATCGTCATGTGGTCGTCCTCCGGATCATGTACGCCTTCCGTTCAGGTTGCAGTGCAAACACCGACCTTAAGCGCTAGCCGGTCGCCAACGCAACGTGCCGGTCGGGGCGCTGGACCACGACCAGTCACGCCGTCCGCGCCTCGGCCGCGGCGGCGGCGAGGACCAGCGCGACCCCGGCCCATTCGCGCGGGGACAGCGTGTCGACGCCCAGCGCCACCGCGGACACGACCGTCACCCCCAGTTCGAGGATGATGAGCACGGCGACCCGGCCCGCCTCGAGATGCGTCACGCCGTACTGGGACATCCCGGTCGCTATCACCACCAGCAGGCCGTAGAGGACGGCGCCACCCGCCGGGCCCGCCGCCGGCGCGGTCGCCGTCTGCAGGCCGCAGGCAACGAGGGCGAGTGCGAGCAGCGGCGCGCCGAGCAGCATCGCGCCGACCTTGCTGCCCACCGGCAAATCCTGGTGCAGGCGGAACGCCAGGTTGTTGCCGGTGAACGTCAGCCCGCAGGCGATGGCGAGCCAGTCCGGCCAGCCGAGCCGGAAATCGCCGAGCGTATCGGCGCCGAGGATGAGGGCGGCGCCGGCGAGGGCGCCCACCATGGTCGCGAAGCGCAGCAGCGTGATGCGCTCCCCCAGGAAAATGCGTCCGCCGAGCACGCCCCACACGGGCAGCAGGTAGAACAGCACCATCACGCGCACGACTTCGCCGTAGGACATCGCGAGCGTGAACGACACGTTGGCGAAGCCACCGAGCAGTGCAATCGCAAGCAGCCAGTGGCCGTTGCCGCGCCAGCGCGGGCGCTCGCGCCACAGCAGCGGCAGCAGCAGTCCGCCCGCCGTGCCGAACGCAAGCACGGTCACCACCACGCCGTCGATGCCGGCCTCGCGCAGCAGGTGCAGCGGCAGCCACGCGAAGCCCCACATCACCGAGGCGAGGACGAGGCTCGCCAATGGCAGCGCCGACGAATGTCCTGCGGCGGATCCGGGCACCGGGTTCAGGGCTGGCGCGGAATCAGGCGCGCCGCGGACGTACGCGGGCAAGCGTGCCGCTGCACGACGGCCTCGCGAATCATGAGCCCGAGGAGGAACGCGGGCAGGACCCGCGCCTCGTCGAGGCGCATGCGGTCGCTGCTGACGACCCGCCCGGCGTAGCCGCGGGGCGGGGGGCTGGCGTCCAGTGCTGGTGTCGAGGGCATCGCGGCGCTTGCGGTTGGGGGCGGGTAGTGTAGGCGGCCGGGCACGGCTTGCGCGAGACGAGGCATGGGGCGGACGGCGCCTCTGTCCCGCCGACCCGCATGCGTCAGGCGGCGCGCCCGCGCATCGCGTCGGGAAAGTCGATCACGAAGCGCGTGCCGCCGCCCGCCGCCCGCGCCTCGAGGCGGATGTCCGCGCCGTGCGCGCGGGCAATCTCGCGCACGATGGGCAGGCCGAGGCCGCAGCCCTCGCCCGGGCTGTTCGGCGGACGGAAGAAGCGATCGAAGATCTGCGGCCAGTGCTCGGGGCTGATGCCCGGGCCGTCGTCCTCGACGCTGAGCTGCACCTGGCCGGCGTGCTCGCCGAGCCTGACCCAGATGTGCCCGCCGGCGCTGCCGTAGATGATGGAGTTGTCGATCAGGTTCTTGATCATCTCCGTCAGCAGCACCGGGTCACCTGCCAGCGGGATGGCCGGCATCGCGCTCTCGAACGACAGGTCGATGTCGCGTCCGATGGCGCGCGGTGCGAGTTCCTCGCAGCAGGCGCGCACGATCCGGACGAGGTCCGACGGCGCCTGTGCCGGGCCGCGATCGAAGGCGATCTCCGCGCGCGCCAGCTTCAGCAGCTGGGAGTTCACGTGATTCATGTGGTCGGCCGCGCGCTCGATCTGCGCCAGCGATTCGTGCACGGGTCCCGCCGCGGCGTCACGCATCGCGAGTTGCGCCTGCAGCTTGATGCCGGCGAGAGGCGTGCGGATCTGGTGCGCGATGTTGCCGATGAACTGCTCATGCGCCGTGATTGAACGTTCGAGCCTTGCGAGCAGGCCGTTCATGGTATCGACGAGCCCCTGCAGTTCCGGCGGCGCATCTTCGAGCGCGATCGGGCTCAGGTCGCGGGCGGAGCGCTGGCCGATTTCCCCCATCAGCTTGCGCAGTGGCGACAGGCCGCGGTCGATCGCCCAGCCCAGCGCGAACAGGGCGACGGCCAGCATCAGCGCTTTCTTGACGACGACGATGAACAGGACCTGGCCGGTCATGCTGCCGCGCTTGTTCAGCGTCTCGGCGACCTGGACGACGAATTCACCGGCGGTGCCCGGCGAGCGCACGATCGTCACGCTGCGTCCGGGCCTGCCGTCGAGGCGCACGTTCTCGAACAGCGGACCCTGGCGCAGGCGCTCGATACCGGCAGCCATGGGCAGCGCCAGCGTGCCGGCTACGACCTGTCCGTCCGGCGTCAGCACCTGGAAGTAGGTGTCGTCGAGTTCGTCCCACGCGAAGACCTCCAGCACTTCGCCGTCGGCGACGAAGTCGAGCTTGCCGTCCCGCACGCGGACTTCCTGCGCGATCGACTGCGCCGAGTCGAGCAGCCAGGAGTCGAACACCTGGTTGGCGGTGTTGACGCCGATGCCGTAGGACACGGCCGTCTCGGCCAGCAGCAGGACAATCAGCGGCACGCCGACCAGGATCAGGAAGCGCCGGCGCAGCGTCAGGCTTCGTCGCATGCGATCGTCTCCAGCAGGTAACCCACGCCGCGGATCGTCTGGATCCGGATCCCGTAGGGCGCCAGGCGGCGCCGCAGGCGATGCACGTAGACTTCCACCGCATTGTCGCCGATGTCCTCGTTGGACAGCGTCAGGCGCTGCGCGAGGCGTGACTTGTTCACGACCTGGGTCGCGTTGAGGCAGAGGAACTCCAGCACCTCGTACTCGCGCGCGGGCAGCGTCAGCGGCACGCCGTCCACGCTGACCCGCCGCTCGAAGGGATGGATCGCGAGGCGGCCGAGCACGATCTCGTGGCCGAAGTCGACGTGACTCCGGCGCAGCAGCGCGCGCACGCGGGCATCGAGTTCACGCAGATCGAAAGGTTTCTCGAGGTAGTCGTCCGCGCCCGCATTCAGCGCGGCGATGCGCTGCTCGACGCCATCGCGCGCGGTCAGCACCAGCACGGGCACGCTCATGCGCCGCCTGCGCAGGCCGCGCAGGATGTCGATGCCGTCGATGTCGGGCAGGCCGAGATCGAGCAGCACGAGATCGTAGTCGGCGGCGGCGAGCGCCGCCTGCGCCGCGGCGCCGCTCGCGGCATGCGTCAGCGTGTAGCCGGTCTGCCCGAATGCGCGCAGCAGGCCGGCGGCCAGCAGTTCGTCGTCTTCGATGATGATGATGTTCATCCGCTTCTGTCGATTGCTTAGCACGGGAAAAACGACGCATCACGCGGGCGACGCGAGGGTGCCGAGGTTTTCGTCGCGCATGCACGTGCGGGCGCCACGCGTCGCGGGCGCTGATCGGAAGCCTCGTCGGGATTCTAACGCCGAGCCGCCACGCCGCCCATGCCGCCCAAGCTGCGCGGGCCCGTCCCGTTCGCGCGGATCGCGCGCCGCACTGAAAGGTTGCTGAAAGCTTGACCGGCTAGGGTGGACATCATCGGGTGTGGCGCCTTTCTTCGCGCGCCCAATCCGGCACAGCGAAAGGACGGACATCAATCATGAGCAAGCTCGCAAACCTCAAGCAGGACCTGCCGGCCAGCGTCGTCGTCTTCTTCGTCGCACTGCCGCTGTGCCTGGGCATCGCGCTGGCGTCCGGCGCGCCGCTGTTCTCGGGCCTCATCGCCGGTGTGGTCGGTGGTGTCGTCGTCGGTGCTATCAGCCGGTCGCGCCTCGGCGTGTCAGGGCCCGCCGCGGGTCTCGCCGTGATCGTGCTCGGCGCGATCCAGACCCTCGGTTCCTTCGAGGCCTTTCTGCTCGCGGTGGTGCTCGCGGGCCTGATGCAGATCGCGCTCGGCGCGCTGCGCGCCGGCGTGCTCGGCTACTTTTTCCCCGCCGCAGTCATCCAGGGCATGCTCTGCGGCATCGGCCTCATCATCATCCTCAAGCAGGTTCCGCACGCGTTCGGCTATGACGCGAACCCGGAAGGCGATCTCGCGTTCGTCGAAAGTGACGGCGGCACCGCACTGTCCGCGTTGCTCGAGATGTTCGGCCAGGTGTCGTTGCCGGTCGCCTTCGTCTCCCTGACCGGTATCGCGATCCTGCTGCTCTGGGACCGGGTGCTCAGCCGGCGCCACAAGGCGTTCAAGCTGCTGCCGGGCCCGCTGGCGGCAGTCGCCTTCGGCGTCGGCTACCAGCTCGTGACCGGCGCCTGGATGCCGGAATGGGCGATCAGCGCGACGCATCTCGTCGCCGTGCCCGTGGTTGCGAGCTTCGAAGGACTGGCGGATCTGCTGGTGCTGCCCGATTTCTCCCTGCTCGGCAACGGCGAAATCTACATGGTCGCCGTCACGCTGGCGGTGGTCGCGAGCCTCGAGACCCTGCTGAGCGTCGAAGCCACCGACAAGATGGACCCGCTCAAGCGCACGACCCCGACGAATCGCGAGCTCGTGGCCCAGGGCGTCGGCAACACGCTGTCCGGCCTGCTGGGCGGCCTGCCCATCACGCAGGTCATCGTGCGCAGTTCCGCGAACGTCATGGCGGGCGCCCAGACGCGTGCCTCGACGATTGTTCACGGCGTGCTGCTGATGGTCTGCGTCGCCTGCCTGCCGACGGTGCTGAACATGATTCCGCTCGGGGTGCTCGCGGCGGTGCTGCTCCTGACGGGGTACAAGCTCGCACAGCCCGCGCTGTTCCGCACGATGTGGGCGAGCGGCCACGAGCAGTTCCTGCCCTTCATCGTCACGGTGGCGGGCGTGGTGCTGACCGACCTGCTGACCGGCGTCGGCCTCGGGATGGCAGTCGCCGTGATGATCATCCTCCAGCGGAACTACCAGAACTCGCATTTCCTGCACATCGAGGAGGCCGAGCCCACGGTGGGTCGGCACCTCGTGACGATGCGCCTCGCCGAGGAAGTCACGTTCCTCAACAAGGGCGCGATCAAGAAAGAGTTGAGCCGGGTCCCGCCGGGGTCGGTCGTCGTGATCGATCGCAGCAACTGCGTCTACGTCAACCACGACGTCGAGGAAGCCATCGCCGACTTCATCAAGACCGCCCCGGCGCGCGCGATCGAGGTGCGGGTCGTGGCGGCCCGGCCGGCCGAGCGCGCGGTCGAGCCGATCCGCGCGGCGGCCTGAGTGCGCGCCGCGGGCGCCCCGCGCCCGGGCGAGCCCAGCGATCCGAACCAGTCCAGGAGGGGATGACGTCGTGAAACTGCTGCTGATTGTCGATGGTCGGACGGATCCGGTCGCCACGAGCCACTACATCGCCCACCGTTTCGGCACGCGTCATGTCTGTGCCGACGTGCTGAGCGTAGTGCCCGGGCCGGGCGGGGCGCCGGCCATGGCCTGGTCGCGCGGCACCGCTACGCGCCAGCGGGCGCGGCTGGCCCGCCTGCGGGAGGCCGCGAATCACGTCGCCGACGCCACCGCGCACGAACTGCGCGCGACGCTGGGGCTCGCGGTCGGCACCACGCACGTCAGGGCCGGCGACCCCGCGCGCGTGATCGCGGCATGCAGCGCGCGCCTCGGCAGCGACATGATCCTGATGGAGCACCCGGGCGGTCGATTCCACGCGCGGCTGCGCGCCGCCACCCTCGCGCGCCGCCTGCTCGCGGACACGGCCTGCGTGGTCGAGTTCCTTGCGCCCGAGGCGCCACCCCGCGCAGGTTCGCTCGAGGTCGTCGTGCCGCTGGCGCTGGAGGACATCGTGCAATTTCCGGTCATCCGCCTGTGCGACTTCGCGTGGCCGGCCGCCACCCGCTGGCGGATTCTCGGCCTCACGCGCGACCCCGCGCACTTGACCGGGCTCGAGACTTCCGGCTACCGGGTACTGCGCGCCCGGCACGAGGCCCAGGCGCTGCACCGGGCGATGGAGGCCCGCCTGCAGACCTTCTGTGGCGAGCTGCGGCGGGTGCTGGGCGCGAGCGCCGTGATCGAGCACGAGATAGTCACCGGAACGGCCTGCACCGTGATGACCGACGCGCGGCGGCGCCAACCCGAGGCCTTGATGCTGGCGCTGGAAAGTCCCTCGCAGGGCTTCGGCCTCGGCTTCGGACGGCTGGCGACATTGACCCAGGAGCGCGCGCTCGCGATGGCGCTGCGTGCGCCGGGTTCGACGCTGCTGCTGCACGGCGCACGTGGCGACGCGGCCCTGCGCCATTGGTTGTCCACCAGCGCCATGGCGCGCGCGCGCCACGCACCCGGGCCGCGCCCGGTGTGAGGGCGGGGCCCCGCCGGGCCCCTGTTTCCGTTTTCGACAGGGCGACGGTGTCGGACACCCCCGCGGCGGCCGTGCGCGCACAGGATGTGCGCGCTTGGGCAACAAGGAAATTCAATCCGGCCGGTCGACGCGGGGGTGTCCGACACCGTTGCCGGGGGCGGTTCTGCCAGGCGCTGGCCGGCTTGCCGATCGTTGCGTTCAGCCCTTCACAGCAGGCTGGCGGCGAGCTGTTTCGCGCGCGTGAAGTCGGTCTTGCCGCTGCCGAGCTTCGGCACTTCGGGCACCGCGCGATATTCGGCCGGGATCGTCAGGGGATTCGCCCCACTCGCGACGAGCGCGCGGCGCAACTCCTCGAGCGGCGCCACGCTGCCCGCGACCAGCAGGACGATCTGCTCCCCTTTCTTCGGCTCCGGGAGGTTGACCGCGCAGACGTCGAGCTCCGGGTTGCCGACGACGCGACGCACCTGCTCCTCGACCGCGCTCAGGCTGACCATCTCGCCGCCGAGCTTCGCGAAGCGGGAGTAGCGGTCGACGATCGTCAGGAAGCCGTCCTCGTCGAGGTGACCCTTGTCGCCGGTGCGGTACCAGCGCGTGCCGTCGAGCACGACGATGGCCTGGGCGGTGCGCTCCGGGTCGTCGAGGTAGCCGAGCATCACCTGGGTGCCGCCGATGAGAATGAGCCCGTCCGTCCCCGTCGGCAGCTCCTGCAGCGTGTCCGGGTCGACTACGCGGAAGCTCGAGCCCGGCAGCGGCATGCCGACCGTGCCGGGCTTGTTGTTCGTCTGGACCTTCCAGAAGGTGGTGTCCAGCCGGTCGGGCAGATTGGCGCTCGCGACCGGCGTCGTTTCCGTCGCGCCGTAGCCCTCGTAGATCTCCTTGCCGAACTTGATGCGGAATGATTCGCGCACGTCGGTCGCGAGCTTCTCCGCGCCGGCGACCACGATGCGCAGCGAATCGAACATCAGGTGGTGCACGCGCGGGTTCTTCGCGTAGAGGCGGAAGAAGGTCGAAGTGCCGAACAGGATCGTGCCGCGATACTCGGCGACGGCCTTCCCGACGTTGACGGCGTCCGTGGGGTCGGGATGACAGACGGTCGGAATACCCTCCACCAGCGGCATCAGCGTCGCGGCGGTCAAGCCGAAGGCGTGGAAGACGGGCAGCGTGGCGACCAGCACGTCGTCCTCCTCCGTGTTCAGCACGTCGGAAATCTGCTCGATGTTGGCCATGATGTTGCGGTGGGACAGCATCACGCCCTTGGGCTGGCCCTCGCTGCCGCTGGAGAAGAGGATCGCCGCCGTGCTCTCCTGCGTCACGCGCTTCATGTACAGCAGCTTGAGCAGCCAGGCCGGGAACAGCACCGCCTGCAGCAGTGTCGCGAGGCGACGCCCTTTGCCGATCTGCTGCATGAAGTCCTCCAGCGGATACACGGTGGTGCCCGCGACCAGCGCCGCGCCGTCGATGCCGCGCTGTGTCAGGCGGTCGAGGAAGCGGCGCGAGGTGAACACGGTGCGGATGCCGGCTTTCGCGATCGCCGCCTGCACGGCCTCGGCGCTCGCGGTGTAGTTCAGGTTGACGACGGTTTTCCCGACCAGGAGGGCTGCCATGTTGGCCAGCGCGCCCCCGTTGCTGGTCGGCAGCAGCAGGCCGACGTTCTGTTCGCGGCACAGCCGGCGCACGAAGCGCGAGACGATGATGACGCCCGTGATGAAGCGCCAGCCCGACAGCCCGCCGCTGACGGTGTCGGCGATGACCATGTCGCCACGCATCAGCTTGGCGGTCGACAGCCAGGCGCCCGGAATCGAGTCGAGGCGCCGCGTGTGGCGCTCCCAGGCTTCGATCGACAGGTCGAAGACGCGTCGCTTCAGCTGCTCGGCCGGCAGCGAGAGTGGTTGCGGCTGGCCGAACGCGCAGATGATCGTGCGCCGGATGCCGCCGCCGCGCAGCGCGCGCAGGCGCGCGCTCGAGCGCGAGAAGCTGCTGCCCCACAGTCCGCGCAGGTAGAACGGCACGATCACGCCGTCCGCGCCCTGCACCGCGGCCTCGTAGCCGCGCTTGAACTCGCCGAGGTGTCCGCTGCGGCTGATCGCGCCCTCCGGGAACAGCCCCACGACCTCGCCCGCGTTGAGGCTCGCGCGGACCTCCGCCAGCGCATCGCGACTCGCGTTGGCGCCGATCGGGATCACCCCGAAGGAGTCCAGGAACCACTTCATGTACCAGCGCTCGTACAGCGCCCGCTCCATCACGAAGCGGATCGGCCGCGGGGAGGCGATCTGCAGCAGCGCCCAGTCGATCCACGATACGTGGTTGCCGAGCAGCAGCACGCCGCCCTGTTGCGGGATGCGGCCGAAGCCGATCACCTCGACGCGATAGCGCTGGGTGATCACCAGGCTCGCGATCACGCGCACCATCGCCTGTGGCAGCTTGTAGAGCGTGAACAGCGCGCCGCCGACGGCGACCAGCAGCAGGGCGAGGAAGATCGCGCGGCTCGCGACGCCGTGGAGGGCAAGCGCGACGGTGCCGCCGAGGAAGGCGAGCATCACGGTGTGTTGCAGCAGGTTGCTCGCGGCGATGAACCGGCCGCGCTCGTCGTCGCCCGCGTTGTACTGGATCAGCGCGTTCAGGGGAATGACGAACAGGCCGCCGAAGCCGCCCAGCAGCACGAAGCCGATCGCCTGGAAGATGGGCGCATCGAGGCTGGCGAGGATCAGCAGCGCGAAGCTGACGCCGAAGGCGCCGATCGGTACCAGGCCCGTCTCGATGTGGTCGCGCGAGGCGCCGGCGGCCAGCAGCGCCCCGAGGACGATGCCGAGGCCCGCACAGGCGAGCATTCCCTGCGCGAGCACCGCGCTGGTGAAGCCGAGACGCTGCGCGGCGTAGTCCGGGTAGACGGCGAGCACGACCTGCGCGATCGACCAGAACAGTGCGAGACCTATCACGGACAGGAAGCTGCTCTCCCGCTTGCGCAGCGATTTCACGGCTTCGGTCAGGGCGCCGCGTCGCAGGCGTGCGGAGTCGGGACCGAGGTCGGGCGCGGCGGCAGGCGTCGCCGGCAGTCGTTGCGCGATTCCCCACTGCATCGCGGCACATGCGACGAGGCCCCAGCCCAGCGGTGCGAGCAGCTGCAGGGCGGCGCCCGGGGAGCGGGGCGCGAGGCTCGCCAGGCGCTGCTCGAAGAGCAGCGTGAAAATGAACATGCCGGACAGCATCGCAAGCGTCGTCGCGGCCTGGACCGCGCCGTTCGCGCTGGCGAGGCGGCTGGCGCCGACGAGTTCCTTGATGAAGCCGTACTTCGCGGGCGACCAGATCGCGGTCTGCGCGGCGAACAGCAGGGTCGCGGCGAACGCGGGCCAGAACCAGCCGAGGTGGAAGAACAGCGTCGACAGCAGCGCCAGCGCGACCGCGGCGGCCGCGGCGGCGCGCAGTACGCCGGGCTTGGGGTGGCGATCGGACAGGACGCCCGCCGGCATGAACAGCAGGATGAACGGCAGCAGCAGCAGCGCGTTCAGCAGCGCGCCGAGCACGACGCGGTCCTGGCCTTCGAACATCCTGAAGACGGTGTTCTGCAGCAGGACCTTGTGTCCGATGTCGATGAAGGCGTTGAGGTAAATCAGCGCGATGAACGCCCCGAACCCGCGCAGTCGAAACAGATAGACCATGAACGCTTCCCGTCGTCGTGCCCCGCTGCGGGGCATGATACGCAACTTTGCGGCGGACGCCGCCGCGTTCCGCCCGCCGGGACAGGCCCCGTGCGCCGCGTGCGTCCACCGCGCCCGCGTCGGCACCGGTTCGTGCACCAATGAATCGCGACACGGCCCACCGGCGCACCGTTGACGGGCATCCTGACGGGGTCTGGCGCGAGCCTGCGCCGTCGCCGCGCGCTGCGCAGCGCATTGCGGCCCGCAATGACGCACTGGCACGCTCTGTGCGTTACCGATCTCATCGTCAAACCGGAGATGAGGTCATCATGTCGTCCAGCCCTTCCGCGCCGCCGTCCCCGCAAGCAGCCGAACTCGCCGCGGCCGGCGTCAAGTACCTGCTGCCCAGCTACGTCGACCTCCACGGCGTGTCGAAATCGAAGATGGTCCCGCTCGACCACTACACACGGATGATGGGCGGCTCCGAACTCTGCACCGGTGCCGCGCTCGAGGGCATTCCGCAGGATGTCAGCGACGAGGAGGTCGCCGCCCACCCCGATCCGGCCAGCTGCCGCGTGCTGCCGTGGAACCGTGACATCGCCTGGTTCGCCTCCGATCTCTGGTGCCGCGGGCAGCCCTTCGACGCCTGCAGCCGCAACATTCTCCAGCGCGCGGTCGCGAAGGCCGCGCGGATGGGCTACGCGATGAAGCTCGGCATGGAAGCCGAGTTCTTCGTCCTGCGCGATACGCCCGAGGGCGGCTACGCCCCGCTGTCGGATCGCAAGCACCTCGAGAAGCCCGCTTACGACGTCTCGCGCCTGCTCGACAACTACGGCTGGATCGACGAGCTCGTCACCGCGATGAACGAGCTCGGCTGGGGCGTCTATTCGTTCGACCACGAGGACGGCATCGGGCAGTTCGAGATCGACTTCAATTACTTCGACGTGCTGACGATGGCCGACAACTTCGTGTTCTTCCGCTGGATGGCGCACGAGATCGCGCGTCGTCACGGCGGCTTCGCGAGCTTCATGCCGAAGCCCTACGGCGACCGCGCCGGCAGCGGCGCGCACTTCAACGTCTCGCTCGCGGATCCCGCGACGGGGCGCAACCTCTTCGCGACCAACGACGACCCGCGCGGCTGCGGCGTCACGAAGCTCGGCTACCAGTTCATCGCCGGCGTGCTGCGCCACCTGCCGGCCATCTGCGCGGTGGTCGCGCCAACCGTCAACAGCTACAAGCGCCTGATCCTCCGCGGCAGCATGTCAGGCTTCACCTGGGCGCCGATTTTCTGCTGTTACGGCGACAACAACCGCACCAACACCATCCGCATCCCGCTCGGCGGCGGGCGCATGGAGCTGCGCGCGGCGGACAGTGCCTGCAATCCCTACCTGGGGGCGGCGATGGTGTTGATGGCGGGCCTCGAAGGCATCGAGGAAGGTCTCGACCCCGGCAATCCGCACACCGACAACATGTACCTCAAGTCGCCGGCCGAACTCGATGCGCTCGGCATCCGCATGCTGCCGCGCAGCCTCGACCAGGCGCTCGACGCCTTCGCCGCCGATCCGCTGTCGAAGCAGGTTTTCGGCGAATCGATGTTCAAGGCCTGGCTCGACTACAAGCAGGACGAATGGGCGAGCTACTGCGTGCACGTCTCGGACTGGGAGAAGGCGCGCTACCTGAAGATGTTCTGACGCGCGCGGTTCACACGTGATGTTGGCGGCTTGCCGGCCTTGTTTTGGCCACAGAGAACACCGAGTTGGATTGAATAGCAGAGTGGCGGCGGGCATCGCGAAATCCACCCATCCCTTCTCGGTGTTCTCTGTGGCTGATTCAGTGCCGGGGGCTGCGGACCCTATGCTTGCTGCGCAAGCCCCTGACCGCAGCCGCCCGAGTCCGGAGTAATCGATGAATCTTGCGAACGAAGTCTTTCCGACGCTTTCAGACTGCGCGGTACTCGCGCTCGGCGACGTGCCGCTCGACAGCGGGGAGACCCTGCGTGACGCGCGGCTCGCCTATCGCACCTACGGCGAACTCAATGCGGCGCGCGACAACTGCATCGTGTTCCCGACCTACTACACCGGCAGCCACGATTCGAACGCGCGGATGATCGGCGCCGGGCGCGCGCTCGATCCCGCGCGCTGGTTCATCATCGTGCCGAACCTGTTCGGCAATGGCATCTCGACCTCGCCCAGCAATGCTTCGCCGGGGCAGCGCGGCGCGGACTTCCCGCGCGTGACGGTCGCCGACAACGTGCGCTGCCAGCACCGGCTCGTGCGCGAGCATCTCGGCGTGGCGCGCGTCGCGCTCGCGACCGGCTGGTCGATGGGGGCCTTGCAGGCCTACCAGTGGGCGGTCGACTACCCGGACTACGTCGCGCGGCTGCTGCCGTTCTGCGGGGCGGCGCGCTGCTCGCCCCACAACCGCGTGTTCATCGAGGGCGTACGTGCCGCACTGCGCGCCGACCCCGTCCATGCCGACGGTCGCTACACGCGCAAGCCCGTCGCGGGATTGAAGGCTTTCGGGCGCGTCTACGCCGGTTGGGCCTACTCGCAGGCGTTCTTTCGCGAGGGCCTGTACCGCACGCTCGGGTTGGCGTCGATCGACGAGTTCCTGCTCGCCTGGGAAGACGAGCACCTCGTGTGGGACGCGAATGACCTGATGGCCAAGCTGTGGACCTGGGAGCACGCCGACGTCAGCGCCGCGCCGCGCTACGCCGGCAATCTCCGCGCCGCGCTGGGCAGCATCCGCGCCCGCACGATCGTCATGCCGTGCGACCAGGACCTCTACTTCACGCTGCAGGACAACCGGGAGGAGGCGGCGCTGATCCCGCACGCCGAGCTGCGGCCCATTCACTCGCCCTACGGGCACTGCGCCGGCGCGCCGGGACGCTTCCCGGCCGAGATGGCCTGCATCGAGCAGGCGCTGCGCGACCTGCTCGAGCGCGACTGAAACGAGGTGCACGGACATGGAGACCGACGGTGGCTGCCTGTGCGGACAGCTTCGCTACCACATCGCGGGCGAACCGGTGTTCCAGTACAACTGCCATTGCCGCGACTGCCAGCGCATGTCGGGCAGTGCCTACCTGCCGCTCATCGCGTTGCCGGCGGCCGCCGTCACTCACGAGGGCGAACTGCGCTGGTTCGAGCGGCGGGCCGAGTCCGGGCGCGTCGCCCGCGAAGCCTTCTGCCCGCACTGCGGGTCGCGCCTGTTCGGCGACGGTGACGGTGTGCCGGGCCTGCTGCTGGTTGCCGTCGGCACGCTCGACGATCTTGCACTGTTCGAACCTCAGGCCGACCTCTACACCCGTGCCGCGCCGTACTGGGACACGATGGATCCCGTGATCGGGAAATGGCCGGCGAACCCGCCCGATCCGTGACGCCCGTGGCCGCGTTCAGATGACCGAATTGAAGCGGTCGACGTAGCGGCGCGACACGCGATCCGCGTCGTCCAGGCACAGGATCAGGCGCACGTCGAAGCGCGGCGCGAGGCCCTGGACGCGGCCGTACTCGAAGGCGTAGAGCCTGGCGGCGGGACACTCGTCGGGCCGCTCGCCGAGATTCGCATAGGGCCTGTACTGCACGACCAGGCCGCGCGCTTCCAGCACGCGCCGCGCGTCCTGCCGCGAGGTCCCCGGCGGCACTTCCGCCGCGAGGACGCGCCCCCAATACTCCTCCCGCTCCGCGCGCTGGCCGAGCGGCGCGCAGGCCGCGACGAGCAGCGCCAGCGGCAGCATGAGCGGCGGTCCGGCAGGCTTCATGACGCTACGCTACACCGGGCGCGGCGCTCGCGGCATGCCGTTCTACTGCATCCGTGCTTCGGGAATGTCGAGGCTGGCCGCGCGCTGCGCGCCGCGCGCGAAATCACGGGTCGGCGTCCACACCAGCGGGCCGTCCAGCGCCTGCAGGGTGCGCGCGTCGCGCTTGTAGACGTCGCGCCGGAACTGCACGTGGCCTGCCTGGTCGGGGAAGGCGGTGAGGTAGAGCAGCATGATCGGCACCTTGCGCGGCAGGTTCACCCGCCGCGTCTCGCCGGTATCGATCGCGGCCTGCAGCGAGGCCTGGTTCCAGCGCGCGGGATCGCGCAGCAGCAGTTCGGCCAGCGCCAGCGGGTTCTCGATGCGGATGCAGCCCGAGCTGAACGTCCGTTCCGACTGGCGGAACAGTTCCCGCGCCGGCGTGTCGTGCAGGTAGACCGCGTGGGCATTCGGAAACATGAACTTGATCCGTCCCAGCGCGTTGTCCGGGCCGGGGTCCTGGCGCAGGTAATAGCGGAAGTTCGACGCGCTGACCTTGCGCCAGTCGATGCCGGCCGCGCTGACCGGGCCGCCGTTCGGGTCGACGACGCGCAGCTTCTTCTCGCGCAGGTAGGCCGGGTTCTGGCGCAGTTTCGGCAGGATGTCGTTGCGCAGGATCGTCGGCGGCACCGTCCAGGTCGGGTTGAGCTCGATGTAGGACAGCGCGTCCTTGAACACCGGGGTCTGCCGGTAGGGGCGGCCGACGATCGCGCGCGAGCGCCAGCGGATCTCGCCGTCGACGAAATAGGCCGCGCCGTAGCCCGCGATATTGACCACCACGAATTCCCCGTTGAGGTCGCGGAACACCCAGCGGATCCGCTCGAGGTTCACGCGCAGCTGATCGATGCGCGCCGACACCGGCACGTTGAGCTCGGCGAGCGTCGCGCGGCCGACCGCGCCGTCGGCGTCGAGGCCGTGCCGGCGCTGGAAGGCCTCGACCGCGGCGACCAGCGCCGCGTCGTAGACCGTGCCCTTCACGGCCGCGGCCGCGGCCTCTAGATCGCCGCCCGCCGCGAGCCGCGCCCGCAGCAGCGGCACGCGCGGGTCGTCCATGCCGGGCTTGAGCGTCGCGCCGCCCGGCAGGCTCGACCAGCCACCGCGCGCCGCGATGGCGCGCCGGGCGGCGAGCGCGTCCTTCAGTGCGCGATAGTAGGCACCCTGCGGACGCAGCGACTGGAGCAGGCCCGCCAGGTCGTCGTTGGTGATCGCGGCGCGCAGCCAGGCGACCGGATCGGTCGCGCCGAGCTCGCGCGAATAGTTCCAGTTGCTGTCGAGCGCGAGCGGGTTTGCCTTGCCGTAGCGCAGGGTGAAGGCGAGGCGTGCGAGCGCCTCGCTCGCGAGCAGTTCGAGCTCGACCGGCGAGACGCTTTCGGGGTGGTCGAGCTCGCGCGCGAGAAAGTCCGCGGGCTCGAGCCCGTCCTCGGAAGCGCGCTGGATCTCCGTGCGCAGGGCGCGCAGCCGTGGCCCGGTCCAGCGCGCTGCTCCATCGCGGTAGAGTTCGCGCAGGACCGGCGTCGACCACAGGCGCACGCCCTCGACGCGGACCTGCGGCGCATCGCCGGCGAGCAGGCTGGCCAAGGTCGCGTCGTCGGCGGGGGCCGGCGTGACGCTGCCCAGGGGCAACAGCAGGGCCAGCATCCGGAACATGAGGCTGCGGGTCGACAAGAAGGATAGCGGCATGAGGCTTGCTTGATTGGGGGAAGCTCCGCCTATACTAGCCCCGTTTGAAAGCCACCAGGACTCGTGGGGATTGCATGAAGCAGAAAACGAACGACATGGACGTGAACGGCAACGAGAAGTTGCACAGCCGCCGCCGCGTGTTGAAGGCCGGTGTCGCCGCGGTGACCGCGCTCGGGCTGCCGGGCGCCTGGGCGGCCACCGACAGGGCGCCGCGCAGCCTGGCATTCAGGCATCTCCACACCGGCGAAGAACTTGCCATCACCTACTTCGACCAGGGCGCCTACGACGACGTCGCGCTGGCCGCGATCAACCACCTGCTGCGGGATTTCCGCACCGGCGACGTCCACCCGATCCGCCGCGCGCTGCTCGACCAGCTGTCGCTCGTCCGCCGCACGATCGGCAGCGACGCGCCGTTCGAAATCATCTCCGGCTATCGTTCGCCGGCGACCAACGACATGCTGCACCGGACCTCGAGCGGCGTCGCCTCGCGCAGCCTGCATATGGACGGCATGGCCATCGACGTCCGTCTCGCGGACACGAAGACGCGCCACCTGCGCGACGTCGCCGCGCGCTTGCGGCTCGGCGGCGTCGGCTACTACGCGTCGTCGAATTTCGTGCACCTCGACGTCGGCCGCCCGCGCCAGTGGTGAAGCCCCACTGAGCCGGCATGTGCGGCCGCTACGCGCTGTTCGGCGACGCGGATGCACTGACGGCCCAGTTCGGTCTCGACAACGCATTCCAGTGGGAAGCGCGCTACAACATCGCGCCGGGCCAGTTCAGCCCGGTCGTCCAGGCGTCGCCTGAGGGCGCGCGCGTCGCGGTCTACGCGCGCTGGGGCCTGCTGCCGTCCTGGGTCAAGGATCCGCGTTCGATCGTGCACCCCTTCAATGCGAAGGCGGAAACAGCGGCGACCAGGCCCATGTTCCGTCACGCGATGCGTCGCCGGCGCGTGCTCGTGCCGGCCAGCGGCTTCTATGAATGGAAGCCGCTGGGCGGACGCAAGCAGCCCTACTTCATCCAGCGCGCCGATCACCACCCGCTGGCCTTCGCCGGCCTGCTCGAGCACTGGAGCGGCTTCGAAGGCGAACTCGTCACCTACGCTGTCCTGACGACGCCTGCGAACGCGACGCTCACCCCGTTGCACGATCGCATGCCGGTCATCATCGACGACGCCGACTACGCGATGTGGCTGGACCCCGAGCTGACCGAACCCGAAGCGCTGCGCCCGCTGCTCGGGCCCTGGGCCGGCGCCGCGCTGGCGGCGCATGCCGTGAGTCGCCGCGTCAATCGCGGCATCGACGACGACGCGGGCCTCGTCGCACCCGAGCACGCCGCATCCTGAGCGCCGCGATGGCCGTGCGCGACCGGCGGGCGGCGGTTGGCGCCGCCGCCCGGGCATTCGGTATGCTCGACCCTTCGGGCCAATCAGCGGCCTCCACAGAGGGAGCGTGATGACGATGAGATTGAAGAACAGGGTTGCGGTGATCACCGGCGGTGCGGGCGGGATGGGGCAGGCCACGGTGCTGCGTTTCCTCGACGAGGGCGCGCGCGTCGTCATCGCCGATTTCAATGCCGCCAGCGGCGAGGACACGATGCGCCTCGCGGCGGCGGCCGGCCACGCCGACAACGCGCGTTTCATCAAGACCGACGTCGCGAGCGAAGCGGACGTGAAGTCCATGGTCGAGTGCGCGGTGGACAGCTTCGGGCGCCTCGACGTGATCTTCAACAACGCGGGTGTCGGCGGCGCGATCGGCCCGGTCTGGGACATGGAAGAGAGCGAGTGGGACTACACCTTCGACGTGCTCGCGAAGGGCGTGTTCTTCGGCATCAAGCACGCGACGCGCGTGTTCCGCCGCCAGGGCGAGGGCGGCAACATCATCAACACCGCGTCGGTCGCCGGCCTGAGCGGCGGCTGCGGCCCGCTGGCCTACTCCGCGGCGAAAGCGGCGGTGATCAACCTCACGCGCGCCGCCGCCGTGCAGCTCGCGCCCGATCGCATCCGCGTGAACGCGATCTGCCCGGGCTTCATCCTCACCGGGCTGACCCATCCGCACCAGCAGACGCTGGAGGAAGCCGGCCGCTTCCTCGATGGCCTGCAGCCCTGGCCGCACCACGGCCGCGGCGCCGACATCGCCGGCACCGCGCTGTTCCTCGCAAGCGACGACTCGGCCTTCGTCAGCGGCGAGGCGATCGTCGTCGACGGCGCGCTGACGGCCATCGGCCCCGACATGTGGCAGCGCTATGGCGTGCCGCGCGAGGCGACGATGACGAAGAGTCGCCTGAACAAGGGCACCACCGGCGCCACGAGCACCGCGCGTCCGCTGGCGGACTGAGCGCCTCGCGCCCGGGTCACCCGGGACCGGTTCACCCACCTTCGCCGCGGCGCGCGGACCCGCTCCTGCGCGCCGCGGCGAAGGCTTCGCGCCCGCGAAACGTGAACCTTTTTGTACCGCGCCCACTGCGGGAAGAACTCCCGCCTTTCCGCCGCCAAATCCGCGTTCCCAGCCCTTAAGCTGAATTCCGCTTCAGCCGCTGGAACCGCCATGTATCGCTACAACGCCCCGGGCGGTGTGAAAACGCCGCACGGCTTCACCCTCCTCGAACTCCTGCTTGCGATGGCAATCGGCTCGATCGTCATGATGGTCGCCTTGCCGATCTACAAGGATTTCACCACCCAGAGCACGGCGTCGACCTCGGTTAACGACATGGCGAAAATCGACGCGGCGATCCAGAACTACCACATGCTGAACGGCGAGTGGCCGCCGACGCTCGCCGACGCGATAAGTCCGGTGCCGAAGGATCCCTGGGGCCGCGAGTACGTGTACCTGCGCCTGGATCCGAAAACGAAGGGCTCGAAGGGCAAGGCGCGCAAGGACCACAACCTCGTCCCCATCAATTCCGACTACGACCTCTACTCGCTCGGCGAGGACGGCAAGACCGCCTCGCCGCTGACCAGCGCGAACAGCCAGGACGACATCGTCCGCGGCAACAACGGCGCCTACTTCGGGCTCGGCAAGGATTACTGAGCCCGATGTTCCCGTCGCGCCGGACAGTCGCGCGCCTCGCGCCGAAGAACTGGTTGCTTGCGTCGCCTTTCGCGCGGCGGCTCGTGGTCCTGTTCGTGCTGTCCTCGATGCTGCCGGCCCTGCTGCTCGGCCTGCTGACCTTCCGCTACGTCGAGCACCAGTTGACCGAGGTGACCGAGCGCCACGTCCAGCACCTGGTCAAGGCCGCGGGCTTCAGCGTGTTCGACTGGCTGCTCCGGCGCGACCTCGAGACCCGTGGCGTCATCGCCCACCTCGAGCGGGGTGAGCGCGCCGCAGACGCGCCGCGGATGGGGCTCGACGTCCGGATCGAGCCGCTGGCCGCCGCGAGAATGGGCCCGGAGGATCGCGATGCGCTCAGGCGTGGCCACGGCGTGTTCGAGCGCGTGCCGGGACCCGCGGGCCAGCCCGACGAATTCACGCTGAGCCGTCTCGCGCGGACGGCCGACGGCGAGCTGCTCGTCACCAACCTGCTCGGCGAACCGCCGTCCGCCCACACCGTGCTGCCCCCGAGCGTCGCCTACTGCTACATCGACGGCGACGCCGCGCCGATCGACTGCTCAGAGCCGATGCCGTCGCCCTTGCGCGCGGCACTGGCCGCGCAGGACGCCGCGGGGCACCAGAGCTTCGCGCTGAACCTCGGCGGACGCGAGGTGCGCGTGCGCACCTGGCAGATTTTCCTCGGCGCCGAGTTCGGGCTGCGCGACTGGCGGATCGTCGTCTGGCACGACCGCGAGGACATGCTGATCTCGGTCGCGGCCTTCAGCGAGATGCTGCGGCCGGTGCTGCTGGTCGCGGCCATCAGCGCGGTGCTGCTCGCGATGATCGCGATCCGGCATCACCTTGCGCCCTTCCGCCTGCTGACCGACGCCGCGCGGCGCATCGGCGCCCACGACCTCGACGTGCGGGTCGATGTCCGCAGCGGTGACGAGCTGGAGGGCCTGGGCCACGCCTTCAACGACATGGCCGGGCGGATCAAGCGCAACTTCCAGTTCATGGCGGCGCTGGGTGCGATCGACCGCGATGCGCTGACGTCCAGGGACCCCGCGACGACCGTGCGCGCGCTGCTGCGTGGCCTCGGCCAGCTCGTCGCCCACGACTGGGCCTGCGTGTGGTTCCATGACGGTCGCGCCGACGGCCTGCTGCTGATGACCCAGGACGGGCGGTCCCTGGAGCAGGAGCTCACGCGCATCCCGGGCCTGTCGGCAGGCGATCGCGTGCTGGTGCTGAGCGCGGAGGGCTGGACGGACGTGCCGTTCGCGGCCCGCGCCGCGTGCGCGCGCGGCACGCGCACCGTCGAGCGCGTCTACGCCGCGCCGCTGGCGGTCGGAGAGAAGTCCGCAGCGTCGGTCTGGCTCGCCCCGCTGCCCGGCGAGTCGCTCGCGCCGGAGGAGCAGGCGACCTTCCGCGAGCTCGCGGCCCGCCTCGGCGTCGCGCTCGTGAACTTCACGGCGAAGGACGAGCTCTACCAGGAAGCGCACTTCGATACGCTGACCGGCCTGCCGAACCGCCGCCTGTTCAAGGAGATGCTCGACGGCGCCATCCTGCGCGCGCCGCGCGATCACTACGCTGTGGGCCTGCTGTTCATCGACCTCGACGACTTCAAGTACGTCAACGATTCGCTCGGGCACGTGGCGGGCGACAAGCTACTGCGCGCGGTCGGCGAGAGCCTGCGTCACACCGTCCGCGAAACCGATCTCGTCGCGCGTCTCGGCGGCGACGAATTCGTGATCATCGTGCCGGACCTGCCCGAGGACGAGTCGCTCGCCGTCGGCAACATGACGCACATCGCGGAGAAGGTCATGGCCGAGCTGCGCCACCCGATGGCGCTCGACGGCCAGGAGCTGCTGGTGCGCGCGAGCATCGGCGGCGCGCTGTACCCGCGCGACGGGGCGAATGCCGACGAGCTGCTGCGCTGCGCCGACGCGGCGATGTACCTGACCAAGGACACCGCGCGCGGCGGGTTCACGTTCTTCTCGCAGGAGCTCAACGCGCGGGCGACCCGCCGGCTCGCCCTGCAGGCCGAGATCGTGCGCGGCATCGAGCGCGACGAGTTCGTGCTGTACTACCAGCCGCAGGTCAGCACCCAGGACGGTACCGTGCGCGGCTGCGAGGCGCTGCTGCGCTGGCAGCATCCCACGCGCGGGCTGCTCGGTCCGGCCGAGTTCATCGGCGAGGCGGAGGCGACCGGGCTCATCGCCGACATCGGCACCAGCGCGCTGCGCCAGGCGGCGCGCCAGCTCGCGGCCTGGCATGCGCTCGGCCACACCGAGCTCGCGATGTCGGTCAATGTCGCTGCGCGGCAGTTCGACGACCCGCTGCTCGTGCCGCTGGTCGAAAACATCCTCGGTGACGTCGGCATCCCGGCGGCGATGTTCGAACTCGAGATCACCGAATCGGCGGCCTGTCGCCGGCTGGACCACACGGTGGACGTGATGCAGCGGCTGGCCGCGCTCGGCGTGCGCATCGCCCTCGACGACTTCGGCACCGGGCACTCCTCGCTCGCCTACCTGCAGCGCATGCCGCTCCGGACCTTGAAGGTCGACCGCTCCTTCGTCATCGAAATTGGCGTCTCGCGGCGCGGCGAGAGCATCGTCGATGCGATTCTCGCGCTCGCCAAGTGCCTCGACCTCGAGGTCGTTGCCGAGGGTGTTGAAACCGAAGCGCAGCGCGAGCACCTCGCCGAGCGCGGCTGCGACCTGATCCAGGGCTGGCTCTACAAGCCGGCGCTGCCGGCCGCGAAATTCCTCGAGTTCGTCGACGAGCGGCGGGCGCTCGCCAGCGAGCATCGGCAATTCGTCGAGCGCATCGGCCGTGACGGAGCCGCCCTGCCGGACGGCGCGGTCGCCGAGCCCTTGCCCGCTGCGCCGCGCCTGGGGCCGGACGCCACGTGAGCGTCGCCGTCATCGCGCTGGCCGCGCTCGCGTGCATCGCGCTGGGTGCCTGGTGGCTGGGCCACCCGACTGCCTGGCTGCGACGCCTCTCGCGAGGCCCAGCGGCCGCTTCCGCGCCGAGCGGGTTCAAACTCGTACTCACGCGGCTCTGCGGTGCCCTGCTGATCGCAGCCGGCGGCGCGGTGCTCGCGCTCCTGTTCATGCCGGTACCGCCCTGAGCCGACCCGGTCCGCGGTTCGCTGTGCGATACTTGCGGCCCGCGCGCACGCGCCGCCCCGCCCAGGCTTTCCGATGTCCGAACCGAATTTCTTCGCCACCGCTCCGCGCGGCACTGCCGACCTGCTCCTGACCGAACTCGCCGGCTTCGGCGCCACCGACTGTCGCGAGCGTATCGGCGGCGTCGCCTTCAACGGCGACCTCGCGGTGGCCTATCGCGCCCTGTGGTGGTCCCGGCTCGCGAACCGCGTGCTGCTGGTGCTCGCGCGTTTCCCGGCGCCGGACGCCGACGCCCTCTACGCCGGCGTGCGCGCCGTCGACTGGTCGCCCCATCTCGCGCCCGAGGGCACGCTCGCGGTCGATGCCGCGAGCAGCCGTTCGCAGCTGAACCACACGCACTTCATCGCGCAGCGGGCGAAGGACGCGATCGTCGACGCCCTGCGCACGGCGGACGGCAGCCGGCCGAACGTCGATACGGCCCATCCTGATCTGCGCGTGAACCTCTACCTCGATCGCGACGAGGCACAGCTCGCGATCGACCTTGCCGGCGACAGCCTGCATCGCCGGGGCTACCGCGCGAGCCAGGGGGCCGCGCCGCTGAAGGAAAACCTCGCCGCCGCGCTGCTGCTGCGCGCCGGCTGGCCGGCCCTGGCCGCCGAGGGCGCGCCGCTGGTCGACCCGATGTGCGGTGCCGGCACGTTGCCGATCGAAGCCGCGCTGATCGCCGGCGACATCGCGCCGGGACTGCTGCGCCGGCACTGCGGCTGCGCGCGCTGGCTCGGGCACGATGCGGCGCTGTGGGCGGCGCTCGCCGACGAGGCGGCCGCGCGCCGCGCGGAGGGCGCGCGCCGGATCCCGCCGATCGTCGGCTACGACGCTGACCCTGCCGCCGTGCAGAACGCGTGGGAAAACATCGAACGTGCGGGCCTGCTCGGTGTGGTGCACGTAGAGCGCCGCGAGCTCGCGCAGGCGGAGGCGCCGGCCGCGGCCGAGGGCCGGCCCGGCCTCGTGATCTGCAACCCGCCCTACGGCGAGCGCCTGCAGGCGAGGCCCGCATCGCGCCCGCCCGAGCCCTGGATGAACGACCCGACGCGCCGCGCGCCGTCGCGTCACGGCGGCACGCTGTCGCGCGTCCGGCGTGACGAGCAGGCGCCGCGCACCTATGCCGCGCGCGCGGCCGTCGCGGACGCCACCGCCGAGCGTGCGGCGCTCGAAGGCCTGTACCGGCTCCTCGGCGAGTGCCTGCGCACGCGTTTTGCCGGCTGGGACGCGGCGGTGCTGACGGGCGACCCGACCCTGGGCCTCGCGCTCAACATCAAGGCGCGCCGCACGCACACGGTGTGGAACGGCGCGCTCGAATGCCGCTTCCTGCGCCTGAAGCTCACGCCGGAATTCTTCAGCCCCGACGTCCCGCCGGGCAGCGAGCGTGTGATCCGCGCGCTGCAGCGGATGGCGAAGCGGGGTGGCGCTTCGCCCGGCGCACAGATGTTCGCCAATCGCCTGCGCAAGAACCTTGCCCAGCAGGCGCGCTGGCGCGCGCGCGACCAGGTGCGCTGCTGGCGGCTGTACGATGCGGACATGCCGGAATACGCGCTCGCCATCGACGTCTACGAGACCGCGGCGGACGCGGTGCGCTGGCTGCACGTGCAGGAGTACGTGGCGCCCGCGACGGTCGACGAGGAGCGGGCCCGGCAGCGCCTCGACGACGCGCTGTCGATCCTGCCCGAGGTGCTCGAGGTGCCCGCCGAGCGCATCGTTTTCAAGCGCCGCCAGCGCCAGCGCGGCGCCCAGCAGTACGAGCGTCTCGCGAGCGAGGGCAATTTCTTCGAGATCGAGGAGGGCGGGCTGCGCTTTCTCGTGAACCTGCGCGATTATCTCGACACGGGCCTGTTCCTCGACCATCGCGTCACGCGCGGGCTGCTGCGCGAGCGGGCGCGCGGCCGGGATTTCCTGAACCTGTTCGCCTACACGGGCTCCGCCAGCGTCTACGCCGCTGCTGGCGGCGCGACGAGCACGACCTCGGTGGACATGTCGGCGACCTACGCCCAGTGGGCCCTGCGCAACCTCGCGCTGAACGGCTTCCGGCCACCGGACCACCAGGTCCTGCAGGCGGACTGTCTTGCGACGCTCGCCGAGCCGCCGACGCGGCGCTACGGCCTCATCTTCCTCGACCCGCCGAGCTTCTCGAACTCCAAGCGCATGAGCGACACGCTCGACATCCAGCGCGACCACGTGCAGCTGATTCGCCAGTGCGTCGCGCGGCTCACGCCGGACGGGGAATTGATCTTCTCGACCAACCTGCGCCGTTTCACGCTCGATCGCGCAGCCCTGTCGGACCTCGCGATCCGCGACCTCGGCCGCGAAACCCTGCCGGAAGACTTCAAGCGCAACGAGCGCATCCACCAGTGCTTCGAGATCAGGTCCCGCGGGGCGTGATCCCGCTGCCGGACGCCTCCACCGGCGCCCGGCGCGCCTACTTGAGCTTCGCCGACTTGATGAGGATGGTGTCGCGCGGCACGTCGCCCATCGGGCCGAAGTTCGTCGTCGGCACGGCGACGATGGCATCCACCGTTTCCATGCCGGAGACGACCTTCCCGAACACCGCGTAGCCCCAGCCGCGCGGGTCTTTCGCCGTATGGTCGAGGAACTCGTTGTCGACGACGTTGATGAAGAACTGCGCGGTCGCGCTGTGCGGGTCGCCGGTGCGCGCCATCGCGAGCGTGCCGCGCGTGTTCTTCAGGCCATTGTCGGCCTCGTTCTGGATGGGCGCGTTGGTGTCCTTCTGCGTCATCTCCGGCGTGAAGCCGCCGCCCTGGACCATGAAGCCGGGGATCACGCGGTGGAAGATCGTGCCGTCGTAGAAACCGGCCTTCACGTAGGCGAGGAAGTTCTCGACCGACTTGGGCGCCTCGGCCGGGAACAGCTCGATTTCGATAGTGCCCTTGGTGGTCTCCATGACGACGACGGGCTTGGCATCCCCGGCGCGGACGAACGGGGCGAACAGCACGGCGCAGGCCAGCAGCAGGGCGGTACGGAATTTCATAGGTTTTTCTCCATGGGCGGAAGACGGGATTCTCGCATGTGGACGAGACTTCGTCGTCGTGCCCGCGCGCGTGCGTCGCGGGTGAATCTTCACCTCTCCCGGGGCAGGCTGTTTCTTAGTCACATCTGAGTTCGGGCGTAGGTTGGGCTGACGCAGGAAGCCCAACAGCGGGCGAAGCCAAAATGCCCTGCCTGCACCGTCACGGGCTCGAGGGTCGAATGGCCGCCCAGACCTCGGACACGGCGTGCCTGCCGGGGTCGCCGCCGTGCGTTGGGCTTCCTGCGTCAGCCCAAGCTACTGACCGTGGCAGGGGCGAGTTCCCTCGATTCTCCGTGCCCTCCGAGTCCTCCGGGGTGAAAATCCGGCTTCCCGTGTCGCGGAAATGCCTGGTTGGACCACGGAGCGCACGGAGGACACGGAGACGGCGCTTGGCAGGAAAAAATGTGACCAAGAGACAGCCCGGAGCGGGAGAGGTGAATGCACTTGTGCAAGCGCGAGGTGAGCGCAGGCGCCCGCGCCGCTAAACCCGCTGCTTCAGCCCCTCGGCGAGTCGCGCCAGCGCGGGGCTGATGTCGTCCTGCGCGAGATGCACGTTGATGAGCGTCAGCACATCGCTGGCCAGCGCCGCGCGCAAGGCCTCCTCGAGTTCGCCCTCGGTGCGCACCTCGAAGCCGATGCCGCCGCCGTAGACCTGCGGCAGCAGGTGGTAGCGCCACTCGTGGATGTCGTTGAACGGGCCTTCCTGGATGAAGCGCTCGGTGGTGTAGCCGCGGTTGTTCATGACGATGACGATCGGATTGAAGCCGTGGCGCACCACGTTGCCGAGTTCCTGGCCCGTCATCTGGAACGCGCCGTCCCCGACGATCACCAGCGGCCTGAGGCGGCTGTTCGCCACCTGCACGCCCACGGCCGCCGGCACCGCGAAACCCATCGACGTGTAGTAGGCCGGGCTCAGGAACTCCGTGTCGCCGTGGATCACCAGATCGGACGCGCCGAACAGGGAGTCGCCGACGTCGCACACCACGACCACGCCGTCGCCGAGCAGGCCGTTGACGCGTTCGAACAGGCGACGGTTCGTCACCGCGGCCTGCGGCCGCGGTCGCCAGGGCGCCGTGCGCTCGTGGGCCATGCGCGGCAGCTTCGCGGGCTTCACCTTGATTTTGGCCTCGAGCAGGCCGTCGACGAAGTCCGGAAAGCGCACACCGTGGTAGTGGTGGTGCCGGATGCGCAGGTCCTCGCTGCTCGCGAACACCCAGTGCCGCGGATCGAGGCGCGCGGTGTAGATTCCGAGGTCGATGTCGGTCAGGAAGGCGCCGAGCATGATCAGGCAGTCCGAATCTTCGACGTAACGCCGCACATCTTCGCGCCCCATCGCGCCTTCGTAGACGCCGAGGTACAGCGGGTGGCGCTCGCTGACCACCGATTTGCTGAGCAGGCTCGCGCAGATCGGGATGCGATGACGTTCCGCGAGGGCGAGCAGCTGCCGGCGCAACCCGAAGCGGTGGACTTCGACGCCCGCATAGAGGACCGGCTGTCGCGCTTGCGAGATCAGTGCCGCCGCTTCCGTCAGCGCCTCGGCCAGCGCGGCCGGATCGCTCTCCTGGCTGGCCACGAGGCGCGTATGCGGGTGCGGCGCGCGGGCATCGACACGGTCCCGCGGCAGTTCGAGGTAGACAGGGCGCTTCGTCGTCCACGCGAGATCGAGGCAGCGGTCGATTTCGCGGAAGGCCGTGTGCGGGTCGTCCAGCGCCACGGCGGCGACCGTGATCTTCGAGAACACCTCGAGCTGGGTCGAGAACGGCCCCACCCGGTGATGCAGCAGCGGGTCGCCCCGCCGTTCGTCGATGCCGGGCGCGCCGCTGATGACGATCACCGGCGACTTCTCCGCATACGCGCCGGCCACCGCGTTGACGAGGCTCAGGCCACCGACGCTGTAGGTCACGCAGACCGCCCCGATGCCCTTGACGCGCGCATAGGCATCCGCCGCGTAACCGGCATTGAGTTCATTGGTCGTGCCGATGACGCGGATGGGACTGTCTTCGAGCAGGCCGTAGAAGCCGAGCACGAAATCGCCCGGGATGCCGAAGATGTCGGTGAGGCCCATCGCCTGCAGGCGTTCGATCAGGTATTCGCCGATGGTCGGCCGGCGTCGGTCCGGCGGTGGCTGGCGGCGCGTGGCGGTCTTCAGGGCGCGTACGGGCGCGCGGGCCCTGGTCGGTGTGGAATCCTTCATCGGGGCTGTCTCCCTTGCTGGCGGTTCAAGCCCTGCCCGCGCGGCGTGCGTTTGCGGGGCCGGGCGGAAGCGGAATCGCCGGCGGCGAGCTGGCCCAGCGGCAATTCCGTCGTGTGCTTGACGAGGCGCGCCGAGAGGCTCGAGCGCGTTTCCTTGATGCCGGGCAGGCGGTGCAGCTTGTCGGTCATGAAGCGCTCGAAGGCGGCGACGTCCGGGACCGCGACACGCACCAGGTAATCGGCCTCGCCGAGCATCAGGTGCGCTTCCAGCACTTCGGGCATCAGGCACAGCGCCTGGTCTATCCTGCGGAAGAGATCGGCGTCGTGCTTCTCGACCTTGATGTGAACGAAGAGCGTGGTGCCGAGCCCCACGGCCGCGGGATCGAGCAGCGTAACGGTGCGCGCGATGACGCCCCGTTCACGCAGGCGGACGATGCGCCGCCAGCACGGCGTCTTCGACAGGCCGATGCGCTCGGCGAGTCCTTCCACCGACAGCGCGCCGTCGCGCTGCAGTTCGGCGAGCAGTTTGCGGTCGTAATTGTCGAGCTTGTCCATCGAGCACCTCCGGTAGACAGCCTAGCCCAGCGGAGGTGGAACGTTTGTCCTCATTTTGGCCATCGGTGGCGCACGAATGAGCACACAATCGCCGACCCGGCGGCCTATGCTTCCCGGGGTCGGATCGCGATCCGGCCGACACCCGCACACCGCGCCCACCGTGCGTCACGAGCGCACGGTGGGCTGCGGGCCGTTACGCCCACGCGCGCAGCGCCCGGGCTCTGCGCTAGACTTCCGGCACCGGCAGCCGGGTACACGCATGTACGACTCCAGCAAAGCACTGAAGCTCGCGTTCGAGGAATTCGCGCAGGCCCCCCACAGCGTGGTCGAGGGCGCACTGCTCGTGTCGCGCGTCGTCGAACCGGCGACCGATCCCGACTGGTGCCGCATCGAGCTGCAGCGCATCGCCCTGCGCATCGGGCGTGGCGCGACGGCGGGCACCCTCGTCGACGGTCTCCGCGCCGAGGGTTTCACCGGCGCGGCGCAGTACTACGCCGAGACGAACAGTGCGCTCGACACGGTGCTGCGTCGGCGCACCGGCATCCCGATTGCGCTCGCGGTGGTCGTGATCGGCGTCGGCGAGGCCGTCGGCTGCGCGACCGTCGGCATCAACTTTCCCGGTCACTTCCTCGTCAGCATCGACGGCCAACTCGCGGACCCCTACACGCTGCGGCTCATCGACGAACCCGAGGCGCGCGCGCGGGTCGCCGCCAGCGGCGTGCCGCCGGCACAGGCCCTGATGCCGGCCGCGCCCGTCGACGTCGTACTGCGGATGCTGAACAACCTGCGCGGCATCGCGCAGGGCCGCGAGGATTTCGAGCGCGCGCTCGAACTCACCGACTACCAGGTGTCGCTCGCGCCGCGCCTGCCGGAACTGCGCCTCGCGCGCGCCGATCTGTGGCAGGCGATCGGCGCTTCCGATCTCTGCCGCCAGGAGCTCGAAACCGCGCTGGGCCTGTCACCGCCGGCGGCGGTCGCCGCCCAGATCCGTGAGCGCCTCGAACGCATCAGCGCGGGCCGCCCGACGCTGCATTGATCGCGCTTCACCTCTCCCGCTCCGGGAGAGGTCGACGCCGAAGGCGGCGGGCGAGGGTGCCCTGCGCTGGCGCTGCGCCAACCGACCGCGACCCTCACCCGTGCGCTGCGCGGCCGGCCTCTCCCGGAACGGGAGAGGCGAAGAGTCAACGGCGTTGCGCGCCGGGCTTCCGGACTTCCTCGGGCAACACCGGCTCAGCCGAGCAGCTTCGCGTAGCTGTCCAGCAGGGGCAGGACTTCGTCGGCGCCTTTCGACGGCAGTGGCAGGATGCCGCGGACGGCGCCGCGGTCGGCGTCGCGCTTGACCTCGTCCGGCGTGACGGCGCCGAGATAGAACATCTGCAGGCTCACGCTCGCCGGGTCACGCCCGATCTCGCGGCAGGCCTGGCCGATCATCACGAGGCCTTCGTCGACGCTGTAGCGGCTGCTGATCGGCATCCAGCCGTCGCAGAACTCCGCAATGTGCGAAGCCGTGCTGGGGCCGATGCCGCCGCCGAGGATGATCGGCGGATGCGGCTGCTGGGTCGGCTTCGGCCACGCCCAGCTCTTCTCGAAGTTCACGTGCTGGCCGTGGAACTCGGCCTCGTCCTTCGTCCACAGTTCCCGCATCAGGAGGATGTGCTCGCGCAGGATCTCGCGCCGCTTGCGGTAGTCGAGGCCGTGGTTGCGCATCTCCTCGACGCACCAGCCGTAGCCGACGCCGAGCTCGAAGCGGCCGCCGGAAATCATGTCCAGGCTCGCCACTTCCTTCGCGAGCCAGATCGGGTCGCGCTGCGCCACCAGCGTGATGCCGGTGCACAGGCGGATATGCTTCGTCACCGCCGCCGCGGCGGCGAGCGCGACGAACTGGTCGTGCGAGCGCCAGTAGATCTCCGGCAGCGGTGGCGCGTTCTTGCGCCCGCCCCACGGCGTCTCGCGGCTGGTCGGGATGTGGCTGTGCTCCGGAAACCACAGCGATTCGAAGCCGCGCGCCTCGACCTCCCTGGCGAGTTCCACGGGCTGGATGGACTTGTCGGTCGGAAAGATCACGACGCCGATTTTCATGAGCAGCTCCTCTGTCCGGTGTGGTCCGGGCATGGTAGCGCGCGGCGCCGGCGGGCGTCAGGCCGTCGCGCTGTGCCCCGCGCCCGCCACTTCGTGCTCGAGCACCCATTGCTCGAAGGCATCGAAAGTCATCGGCCGCCCGATGTAGAAGCCCTGGCCGTAGTCGCAGCGCAGGGCCGACAGGAAGCTGAACGTGTCGCGGTCCTCGATGCCTTCGGCGACGACCGACATGCCGAAGTTGTGCGCGAGATCGACCACGCTGCGCACGATCACGCCGTGCCGCTTGGTGGTCGTGACGTTGCGCACGAAGGACTTGTCGATCTTCAGCTCGCCGACGCTCAGCACGCCCAGCTGCGACAGCGAGGTATAACCGGTGCCGAAGTCGTCGATCGACAGGCGCACGCCGTGCGCGTGCAGCTCGTCGAGCGTGCGCATGGCCGACGCGGGATCGGAGGACAGGGCGCTTTCGGTGATTTCGAGGGTCAGGCGCGCGGGGTCCGCGCACCAGATTGCGGTCGAGTCGACGATGAGACCGGCGATGTCCGGGTCATTGAGCGCGACCGGCGACAGGTTGACCGCCAGCGAGAAGTCCGGCACTCGCTCGAACAGGTCGTGACAGGCGCGCAGCGCGGTGTTCAGGGTCCACAGGGTCATCGGCACGATGAGGCCGCTGCGTTCCGCGATCGGAATGAAGAGGTCCGGCGCGACGCGCTGCCCGCAGGCGCGCGTCCAGCGCAGCAGGGCCTCGGCCCCCGTGAGCCGCCCGCTCGCCATGCACACCTTGGGCTGCAGGCACACGTGCAACTCGTCGCGTTCGGTCGCGCCGTCGAGTTCACGCTCGAGCACATGGCTCATCGGCCCGCCGACGGCCGCCCGCTCGAGCACCGGCGAATACAGCGCGTAACCGGCGTGCCCCTCGAGCGAGCGCTCGAGCGCCAGCTCCGCCCGCCGCAGCAGCTCGCCGGGCGCGACCGGCTCGTCGGTGCACACGGCAATACCGACGTTGGCCCGCAGCGCGAGATGGCCGTCGGCCCAGTCGAGCGGCGCCGCGCAGGCCTTGAGGATGCCGGTCGCCGCCAGCTCCGCCTGCGCGACGGACGACAGCGCCGGCAGCACGAGCGCGAGCCGCGCGTCGTCGATCCGCTCGGCGTGGTCCCCCGGCTTCAGGATGCCGAGCACGCGCTCGGCGAGTCCCTGGACGAGGGTTTCAGCGGCCTCGTGGCCGTGCATGGTGCGGGCCTGCCGGTGGTGCCGGGGCTGCACGACCACCGCCGCGACGAACCGGCCGCCGCCTCGGCCGTCGATCGCCCGGGCCAGCGCCTCGAGAAAGTGCTGCTGGCCCACGAGCCCGCCGCGCGGCACGGTCATGCGTGGTCCGCGAGCTTGCGCAGGACCTCGGGGGAGATCCGAGTCGACGCGAGATAGAACTGGCGCGGGTCGATGCCGAGCTGCTCGGGTTCGATGCTGCGCTTGATCGCGATGCCCGCACCGTCCGGCGTGCACCCGAGGTCGAGATCGACGAACGGGTCGAGCGGCTGGCCGGTGGCGTCGAAGATGAGCATCAGGCGCGGCTTCAGGCGCCGCACGCGGTTCTGGCCGACCACCACGCCGATTTCACCGGTCGTCAGCTTGACCAGGGTCCCGGTCGGATAGATGCCTATGCACTGGATGAACTGCTCGACGATCTCGCGCTGGAACGCGTGGCCCGCCTCGTCGTAGAGCCGGCGCATCGCGTCGTGCGGGGAGATGCCGGCCGCATACGCGCGGTCGCTGGTGATCGCGTCGAAGAAATCCGCAACCGCGACCATGCGCGCGAACGGCGGAATCGCGCGTGACTTCATGCGCGCCGGATAGCCGCGCCCGTCGAAGCGTTCATGGTGGTGCGCGATGATTTCCAGCACGCGCGGACTCACGCCCGCGTCCTTCACCAGCTCGACGCCGTATTCGACGTGGCGTTTGATTGCGTCGAGTTCCTGGTCGCTGAGCGCACCGGTCTTTGTGATGAGCGTCTGAGGCAGCTTGAGCTTGCCGATGTCGATCAGCAGCGCGCCGAGGCCGATGTCGGCCAGCTCGGCGCGCGAGAAGCCGAGGTGCCGCCCCAGGGCGACCGCGAGCGCGCTGGTGTCGAGCAGGTGGTAATAGGTGTAGCTGTCGCGGTCCTTGACGAGCCGCAGCCACATGCAGGCGTCGGGATTGCGCAGCACGCTCTCGGTGAGCCCGCCGACCGCCTCCTTGAGACCGGTTACCGCGATCTTGCGATCACGCCCGATGTCAACGACCACCTCGTCGAGCGCCTGGCAGAGGTTGCGCCGCGCGCGCTCGGCCGGCGCGAGCTCGGCTTCGACGCTGACCGTGTCCTCGTGGGACACGGGCTTCGCGGGCTGGAAATCGAACCGGCGCGCCTCGCGGTCCGTGCGCGTCACGCGGTCGCTCCACTGCGCTTCGCCCGGCTCCACCGACGCGGTCGGCCTGCCCCGCTGGTCGGTGCGCACCCAGACCGAGCGGCAGTGCAGGCGAAGCTGGTCGATGGCCGCCATGTTGCGCACCCAGAAACCCTCGAACGGGAAAGGCGTTCCCAGCCATGGGCGATCCAGGCGCACGACGAACATGCCGAGCTTCACGTTGTGTACGTCGATTTCGATTTCCATGAGGGCCGTGGGTCCAGTGCCGGAGGCGCATAGGTCAGGTCCTGGATGTAGCGGCTCTGCTTCGTTGCGGATTGACGAAAGGAGGCCAGAGAAGGCTCATGCAAATCGCGGGAAATGCTCCCGAAGGCGGGCTTTTGCCTCGTCTGAGGAGAAACGCGGGGCCGGCGGCGGGCACCGCGGTAAGAGATGGAGATACCGGCGCGGCGCGCGGCCTTCAGCTCGTCGAAGGGCTGGCGCGCACGCCGCCGTGCGCGATTGACCGCGCCATCAGCGCGGCGTCATCACCAGCAGGCGGCGGGCTCGGCGCCGGACGCGCCCTTGGTCCCGTTGGAGTTCAGGGTAAGGTTGCCGCAGACCGTGTCGTCGAGCTGCCGGCCGAGCGGTGTCGCGGTCAGCGCGTAGCAGCTTTCGATGGGACAGTCGCCGGTCTCGGCGTCGACCGTGATCTGGTACTTGTCGTGCTCCGTGTTCGCGGGCAGCGCAAGGTCGGCAAGGTCGTCCGCGTAGGACTTGTTGTCGAGGAAGAACTGCTCCTGGCGCGAGGCCGCCGCGAGCAGCGCGCCGCGACCCTCGCTGCGCGCGGCGCGGAGCGAGTGCTCCCGGTAGGCCGGGTAGCCGACCGACGCGAGGATGCCGACGATGACCACGACGATCATCAGCTCCATCAGCGTGACGCCGCGCTGGCGGTGGCGAACGCCCGGCGAGTATCTGCTCATCGCGGCACCTCGTACCAGAACGTGCGCCAGTTGCTGCGGCCCTGCACGGTCTGGATGTTCTGTCCGGTTTCCTGTCCCTGCACCAGCACGTAGTCGTCGCCGATCGGCACGACCTCCACCGGGATACCGCCGCTCGCGAGCTGGTCGCGGCGGTCGAGCGTGATGCCGTCGAGGTCGTTGGCCAGGTTGTAGTTGAACACCGGCTCGCCCTGCTGCAGCGACACCGCGTACTGGTAGCCGGTGCCCTCGCTGAGCCCGCAGTTGCCGACCGGCGCGCTCGGCACGAAGGTCGTGAAGAACACCTTGCCGCCGGAGGTGATCGCGGTGGCGAGGTTCTTTTCGCCCGGGTCGACGAGCGAGATGCGCCAGCCAGTATCGGTCAGCTTGTCGAGCGTCGTCTCCTCGCAGGAGTCGGTCGCGAAGCAGTCGACCGACAGGTCCGCGAAGTCGGTCGGCACCTTGCTCGTCGCGGGCGGCGTGCCGCTCTGCACGTTGCGGTCCTTGATCGCGAAGAACCAGTTCTGGACTTCCGTGTCGAGCGGGTTCTCGCGGTCGCCGCTGCCGATAAGCACCGCGTCGTAGGCGCCGTCGATGTCGCGCGTCGCAACGATGTCGGGCCGGTTGAAGAAGCGCAGGTCGTTGCTCGCCGCGTCGTCGTAGTGCCGGCCGACGTTCGCCAGCACCGACAGTCCCCAGTTCGCGCGATCGTCGCCGGCGAGGTCGCCGCGCCACACCCTGCCGCCGGTGTCGCCGAAGTACAGTCGGTCGATGAGCCCGTCGCCGTCCATGTCGACCGCCGCGAGCTCGCTCGGAATGCTGTCGGCGAGGTCGGTGTGGGTGAAGGTCAGCGAGCCGCTCGAGTACGCGATGGAGGCGCCCTTGACGGCCTTCCACACCAGCGCCCCGGTTTCGGCGTCGACGATGAACACCGCGTTGCCCTCGTCGTCGTCCGTGCCCGTGGCGCCGTTGCGGTTGGCGGCATCCTTGCCGAGGTCGCCCGCGTTGTCGCCGCCGTCGTCGCCGTTGTAGCCGCCGCCGAAGATCAGCACAGGCCGCGGCGAGACGCCGAACTTGAGCATGCCCGTCGCGGGCGACGACCAGGTCTGGGCAAGCTCGCCGAAGCCGCTCGTCGCCTTGTCGATTTTCCACATGAAGCGCGGCGCGTCCGGATCGGTGATGTCCAGCGCGTAGTAGGCCTTGCCGCCGCGACGCTGGCCGACGAACATCCAGACGAAATCGCCGTCGCTCGCGTCGATCGTGCCGTCGAAGTTCACGTCCTTCTGGAACACGACGGGCGAGCCGTCGAGGCCGATCGGGTGCACCGGCGTGCCCGCCGCGCCCTGGCGCAGGCGGTCCTGCAGGGGCAGCGCCGCGCGGGGCGCGAAGGCCCAGGCCTCGCCACCATCCTGCGAGCCGTCGGCCGCGGTGTTGCGGAACATGTGCAGCACGCCGTCGGTCGTCGCCATCAGGATCCGGATGTCGGGATTTTCCGCCGTGAAGCTGCCGCGTGCGCCGTAGTTGACCGGGCGCGGCCGCGAGTGCAGCGGGTCGCCCATGAACCAGTCGCGCTCGGTCGTCGAGTCCGCGAACGTCACGCCGGCGTAGCCGCGCAGGTAGCGCAGCGCCAGCTGCGCCCGCTGCTGCTCGGCGGTGGTCGCCGCCGCGTATGTGGCCGCCGACGTGGCGGGCGTCCACTGCGCCTTCAGCTCGGTCCACAGTGCGCTGGCGGTGGTCGCGTCGGCGTTCAGGGCGAGCAGCTTGTTGCCGGTGCCCGCCGGGTTCTCGGTGAACAGTTGCCGGGCGCCGGTCGTCGAGTTCAGGAGTTCCGGCGCGCCGGTCGCGAAACCCGGCACCTGCTGTCCCGCGCCGCCGCGCTTGATCGCGCGGCCGTCGGCGCCGTCGACCTCCTCGGTGCTGGTCGGCGCCGGCAGGGTGGCGGGGTCGGTCCAGAAGGTAACGGCCTCACGCTTGATGCGGCCGTCGATGTCGATCGCGTTCAGGTCGTTCGCGTCGCGCAGTTCCGGCACGCTGGTCGTCTCGTTGAGCCCGATCTTCAGCTTCTTGAGATTGCCGGGCCAGAACGGGCGGCCGTCCGCGTCCGCCTCGAACAGCGCGAGGAAGACCTCGTTGACGATCTGCGCGCGGTTGAACACGTTCACCGGCACCGACGGCGCGACGAAGGTGGTGCTGACGGACAGGATGCTCTTGAAGATGCCGTTCAGCGTGTCGACGAGCACCTGCGGGTCCTCGCTGAGCGGCAGCGGCACGCCGGTGCCGCCGGCCTGAGCGTAGGCGGTGGTCGTGGTGTTGATCTTGGTCGGGTCGACGATGAAGTAGGACACGACGTTCTGCACGCCGTCGATCGCGCCGACCGTGCCGAAGCTGCCGTCGCCGAGGTCCGCGTCGTTCAGGTACTCGATGACGGTCGGGAAGTTGTTCGTCGAGCCGGACAGGCTGATCCCGGCCATGCCACCGGCCGCCTTGGTCGCCTTGATCGCGGTGTCCGAGTTGTCCTCCTGCTGCGAGACCTGGAACATCAGGTTGATCACGTAGATCTTCGAGCACGCGGCACCGGCGCCGAGCGGGCTGACGTAGCGGGTGGTCCCGCCGCTGCTGGTCTCGATGTCGGTGTCCCACATCAGCGCCGGGCGGTCGACGTCGAGGTTCTTCGTGTCGTTCGGGCTGTCGCCGAAGTCGATGATGCCGTTGTGTCCGTTGTAGACACCCTGGCCCGTCAGGTAGCGGAACAGCTCGAAGTAGAGCTCCTTGCCCTGGAACGGATGCGACTGATTGCCGCCCGGCATCGGGATGTCGGCGAGCAGCTGGAACAGCTCGAGCTTGTTCGCGTCCTCGCCGGCGGTGTCGAAGATGGCCTCGTTGTCGCTGCCCTCGACCATGGTCTCGAAGCCGAACGGGATGTAGGCGCCGTTGCTGCACTTCGCTTTTGGCGGGAAGCCCTCGCAGCCCTGCTTGTCCTGGTGGTTGAGCATGAAGCCGATCTTCACACCGCCCAGCGGGTCCAGCACCTTCTTCAGCACCGCGCGCAGCATGTCGAAGAAGGTCGTCGCACTGCCGCTGGCCGCGGTCTTGCCGTCGGCGAGATAGCCGTCGGTGCGCAGCTGTGCGCAGTAGCTGCCGACCGGGCAGGCGACGGTCGCGCCGAGGTTCGGGCGCCAGTCGAGCACGAACATCACGAGCGGCTCGCTGCCGGTCGGCACGGAGGGGTTCAGGTAGATGTCGGTGTCGTCGG
>Ga0255182_1000320_pt1 | contig 36140 bp, 30 predicted proteins | sample Atl_UVDOM_RepA_8_FD_188420 | JGI IMG/M metagenome (GOLD analysis project Ga0255182, IMG submission 188420) | Freshwater microbial communities from Altamaha River, Georgia, United States - Atl_UVDOM_RepA_8d | ecosystem: Environmental > Aquatic > Freshwater > River | place: USA: Georgia...
AGCAGCCCACCCACCACAAAGATCATCAGGTAGCGACCCAGGCCGAAGAGCGTCTCGACACGCGGGCCGATGGACATCAGGAACGCCGCGTTCATCAGCAGGTGCACCCACCCGCCGTGCATGAAGATGCTGGACAACAGGCGCCAGGGGTCTGTCGTGAGACTCAGGTAGCCGATGTTGGCCGCGGCCTCCAGGTGCTCGAGGTCCGGGCCGGTCACGTCGCCCGCATGCAGCAGCTGGATCAGGAAGACGGTGGCCAGCACTGCCAGCAAGCCGAACGTGCCCGTCACGGGCAGCGTGGGCCCGTCGGTTGTGATGCCCGCCATCGCGAGCCTCCCTCTGTAGTTTTGATGTGCATTGAGCATAGCGCAGTGGCGGCGCCCTCTGATGGGGGATGGGCCTGCGGAGCGGACATCGCCCCGGCTCCGCACCCCCTTCAGTGGGATCAATCCGCCAGGCCGCTGACGCATACTTCGCGTCCAAACAGAACATCCCATCAGAGAGGTAGACCATGTCCACGCCTGCGCACCTGCGTGCCTGGCTGGCCGCGCTGTGCGGCCTGACCGTCCTGGGGGCCGTATCGGCCGCACCGGCGGCGCCGCCTCGCGATGCGTCCGATGCCGCGTCATGCGGCTGCAAGACGCCCTATCGCGTCTACACCGACACCCCCACACCCGAAGTCCTGGCGCTGTTCAAGGCCGCCGAAGAGGGCGACGAAACCGCGTTCATGGCCCTGCTGCCTTCGGTGGGCGATGTGTCTCGCTACGCCGTCAAGGACCGCCCCCTGCTGCCGGCCATCATCCTGCCGCCCCAGAGCTTCTGGAACACCCTGCGCGAGCGAGACACCGACGACGACCTGGACACCCGCGAGCACCGGATGGCGCGCGCCATTGAAAGCCATCGCGCGCAGTGGCCGGTGCGCGAGCGCATGCTCGAGGCCGCGCTCAAGGCGGGGGCCTCACCGACGGACATGAGCTACCTCAGCGACGACCCGGCCCTCAACGAGGCCATCGTCTTTGGGTCGCCTCGCATGGTCGAATTGCTGCTGGCCCATGGCGCCCGCCCCGACGTGGCCGGCTGGCGCGACAACCGCACGGCCCTGGGCACGCTGATGGCGTTGAACGACGTGCTGCGCGGCCGGCTGAACCGCGAGGTCAACACCCGCAGCGAACGCGCCCGCATGGCCCGCGCACTGATCGCGCAGCGCGCGCCCCTGCCTGAAGACTGGTCATGGCCCGACGCCGTGGCACTGATCGAAGGCGACACCCTGATCCGCCACCTGCTGGACCAAGGGCATCGCCCCAGCCCCGAGGGCCTGGTGTATGGCGCCAACGTGCTGAGCGCAGCCGCCTACCATGGCGACCGACAGGCCCTGGCCGCACTGCAACCGCTTCTGCCGCGCACGGTACCGGCCGAAGACACGGCCGCCCCCCCCGTCGACCTGTGGCTCGATGCCGCACAAGCCGCCCTGGCGGGCGGACACCCGGCTCTGGCCACCGAACTGCTGCGCGCCGACATGCCCTGGTCCCAAACAGGCCCGCTGAGCGACGGACGCTACGGCGGGTTCGGCCACGACGGGCAACACCAGCGACGCACGGTGCTCGAGTGGGCGGCGCACACCGGCCAGGGCGACCTGCTGCCGCAGCTGCGCCAGTGGGGCGCTGCGCTGGACGGCGGGCTTCAGGCGGCCATCAACGCCGGGCGGCCGGCCATCGCCGCACGGCTGGTCGAACTGGGGGCCGATCCGCTGGCGCCCTGGGCCCCCCACGGCGGCAGCGTCACCCCCCTGTCCAAGGCCCTGGAAGCTGCGCCCGACGTGGCCTTGGCCATGCTGACCGCCACCCAACGTCGCCTGGCCGTGCCCTTGACCAGCCACGCAGAGCGCCTGCTCCAAGCCGTGCTCGACAGCCCCGCATCCGCCCCCGGGGCCGGCAAGCCCGAGCGCATCCGCGCCTTGCAGGCGGCCGGACTCGACCTGCGACAGATGGGCCACGAGGCCCTGCGAACCGCCTTGTGGCGAGAGCCCGAAGCCGTGGCGATGGCCCTGCTCTACGGCGGCGCCCCGGCCACACCGGCACCGGCACCGGACGGCCGCGCCGCGCCGGAGCCCTCGCCCCCCTCGCTGCTGGTGCCCGTGCTGCGGCGAGCCCAGGCGAGCCTGCTGGAGCGCCTGCGTGAAGCCGGCGCCCCCTGGCCGCCAAACGCCCTGGCCCATGCCCTGCACGCCGGGCGACTGGACTGGATCGAGCAGGTCGCCCGGCAGAGCGGACAGCCGTTCAGCGCCCTGTGCCCCGCCTCGTATGCCGAGCTCATCCCGCTGCTGCGGGACGCCGCCCTGGCGCCCGCGCTGATCGCGCGGGGCATGGCCACCGGCCCCTGCGGCACCCTCCCGAGCCTGGACCAGCGGCTCGTGGCGTCGTGGCTCGAAGAAGACGCCAAACCGCTGATGGGATCGCGACGGGCCCGGGCGAGCGAGCTGCTGCGCCGAGTCGGAGCGGCGCCTGCAGGCTCGACCGCGACGGCCGCTGCCGCCTGGATGGACCTGCTCCACCGCGCCATCGACCAGGGTCGCAGCGATGTGGTCGACGTGGTGCTGGCACACCATCGGCCCGACGACACGGCCCTGGCCGGGCTGGCCCTGGCCGCACTCGATGCCCAAGACGCCGCGCTGGTCGCACGCCTGCGCGCGGCCGGCCTGCGCGACGACGCCATCGTGGCGCCCGGCCAGACACTGGCCCACCAGGCGCGTTGCGAGCAGCCTGCGGGGTTCGCTGCTGCGGCCGGGCTGCCGACGGCCGGCCCGCCCTGCCAGCCGCCCGCGGCCAAACCCACGCCTGCAGACATCAAGCGGGCACGCACCCTGGTGGGCACCTACTACCTGAGCAACGTGCGCGAAGTGGGCTCCGGCCTGCAGCTCGCGGCCGACGGGCGCTTCCAGTACGTCCTGAGCTACGGCGCCCATGACGAGGCGGCACAGGGCCGCTGGCAGCTGCGGGGCCAGAGCGTCGAATTCAGCACCGACCCGCGTCCGTACGTGGCCAGCCCGGTCACCCTGCAGGCCGCCACGCACGACGCCGGTCTCACCGGCATCGCGATCCAGCTGAGCTACAACGGGCGGGCGATCGAGGGTGTGCCATTGATGGTGACCGGCTCGGCGCAGAGCTTCACGACCCGAACGCGGGGCCGCGGTGACGGCGGCTGGGTGGACCTGCCCGACATCGGCATGCCCGAAGGCATTGCGCTGGGCGGCATGGGCCCGGACCAGAACCGCTGGATCATCGTGCCACTGCCCGCCCCTGGCGCCGGCCCGGCACCCAACCGGTTCACGCTGGCCATCGACCCGCAGTCGGTCCCCACCGGGCGGTTCGACGCCACGTTCACGCTGCAGGGCCGCGACCTCGTGCAGACCCGCGAGGGCCGCCGCATGGTGTACGTGCGCAGCCGCTGATGCGCGACAATGCAGGCCAGACACCAAAGACACAAACACCCAGGGATGCAGCACGCATGAACACCCACGCGGCCTTGCTGGCCCCCATTGCCGACACCGCCCCCAGTGGCGCCGACCTGTCGTTCTCCGACGAGTTCGACACCATCGAGCACCACCGCCATGGCGACGACCCCACCCTGGACCAGGGGGAGTGGAAGACCGACCTGAAAGTGGCCGACTGGCCCCTGGTCGAGCAGCACTGCCTGGCCCTGCTGCAGACGCGCACCAAGGACCTGCGGGTGGTGGGCTGGCTCACCGAAGCCTGGATGCACCGCCGCGGGCTGCCCGGCCTGGCCGAGGGCCTGGAGTTGTGCGCCGCCGTGTGCGAGACCTTCTGGGACACGCTGCACCCCCAACCCGATGGCGACGACCACGAAGAGCGCATCGGCAACCTGGGCTGGTTGCTCGGCCAGGTGGTGGCCCTGAGCCAGGCCCATGTGCTCGTCGATGGCGGCCCCGGGCGGCGCTACTGCCTGCGCGAAATCGAAGTGGCTCGCAGCCGGCCCACGCCGGCCGATGACGACGACACCGATCCCTTGTGTCAGGACGCGCTGGCCCGCGCGCTCCAGTCCTGCAACGCCGAACTCTTCGTGCGCAATCTCGACGGCGCACGCCAGTCGCAGCAGGCCCTGGCGCGACTGCAGTCGGTGATCGATGGGCACCTCGGCATGGACGGCCCCTCGTTCGTGTCGGCCCGATCCGCCCTGGACGATGTGAAGCACGCGGCCGAACGGCTGGCCCGCGAGACCGGTGTGATCGGCCACGCCGACCCGCTGGAGCCTGATGCACCCGCGAGCGCCCCGCAACCCTTGCTGTCCGATGGGATCGACGCCGGGGCCGCGCCGAGTGCCGGCGCCGTGAGCGCACGCATCCAGAGCCGCGCGCAGGCCTTGCAGCAACTCAAGCTGGTGGCCGACTACTTCCGGCGCACCGAGCCCCACAGCCCTGTGGCCTACCTGGCCGACAAGGCCGTGCAGTGGGGCAACATGCCCCTGCACGTGTGGCTGCGCACGGTGCTCAAGGACGGGGCCGGTCTGGCCCACGTCGAAGAGCTCCTGGGCATCGACCCGGGCGTCAGTTCAGGATCTTGAACTCGATGCGCCGGTTGCGGGCTCGCCCCTCCGGTGTGTCGTTGCCGGCCACCGGGCGATCGGGGCCAGCACCGCTGGTGAGGATGGCCTGGTAAGGCACCCCTTTGGCCGCCAGGTACTGGCGCACGGCATTGGCCCGGTTGGTGGACAGCACGATGTTGATCTGGCGGTCGCCGTCGGCATCGGTGTGACCGACCACCTCGAAGCGCTTTCCCTGCAACTGGCTGAGGACGGGCACCAGCTCATCAAGGATGCGCTGGCCGTTGGGCGTGAGTGTGGCACTGGCCGGCAGGAACTCGATGGTGCGGTTGGCCAGCGTGGCATCCACCTGGGCCTGCTGGCTCGGCGCAGCGACCACGCGCAAGGCATTGCGCACCGTGTAGGTCGGGTTGAGCTGCGTGGAGATGTCGGACACCACCTGCTGGCGTAGGGCCTCGTTGTCAACCTCGCCGGTGATCTCGATGACATTGCCCCGGACCTTCAGCGAGCCCCGGCGCACCTGCTTGAGCGCCGGCAAGGCCAGGATCTTGCGCAAGCTCTCGCCCCAGCTGGGCGGCGCCACCAGCTGCCCCACGCCCAGCTGGTCTTCGACGCGGTCCACGCCGTAGGTGGCGCGCAGCTGCTGCAGCACGGCCTGGCGGGTGGCGTCGTCGGGCACCACGCCCGAGGCCACCACCTTGCCGCCCGACGCGGGCGCGGCCGGCGCCGGGCTGGCCACCGCCGCTGCGACAGCGACTGGTGCCGCCGTGGCCGAGGCCGGGGGCACCCCTTGTGCATGCACGGAGGCCCCCAACGAGCCCGCAAGCCCCAGGGCCACCAGCCGCGACACGGATCGACAGGAAAAGACAGACGACAACATGCTCATTCGCCCAGGAAAGCTTCACAGAAAGTGCGGTGGGCCTGGCGCAGCGACAGCTGCGGCTGGCGCAAGTAACTCGACAACTTGCGGGCACCGTACGAGGCCTCGGCGTGGGCCTCGGCCCAGGCCGAACGCCGGATGTCGACAAAGGCTGCCGGCACGGTACGGGGGTCGAACAGCGCGCTGAAGTGCACGGCCGCTCCGCCGGAGAACCCCAGGAACAGCACCGGACACGGCACGGCACCGGCCGATTGCGGCAGGTAGACGGACAGCTCGAGATCGGTGCGGTGCTTGAGGAAGCGGGACACCAGGTCCAGCCACCAGGCCGCCACCGCCATCTGCGCCTCGGGCTGAGCCGGCAGTGGCAGACACAAGCCCTTGTCGATGGGCTGCTGACCACGCGCGGGCACCGATTCGAGCAACAGCCCCAGGCCCAGCAGCGAGAGCCGCAGGTCGACATCGTGACCGGCGTCGCGCAGCAGGTCCTGTACGCCGCCCACCGTCTGCACATCGAGGAAGTCGTTGAAACCGGCATCGTGGCGGCGCGGGTCGGTGTCGAGCTCGCGCGACCGCAGCGACAGCTCCTGCAGCAAGGGTGCCGGGTCGTTCACATCGTGCAGGCGACGGCTGATCTGCGCCAGCTCGGCCCACAGGGGTTGCACGACCAGGGGGGCCCGGCGCATGAACGCCTGCGGCTGACCGACATCGAAGGCGCCCGCCGTCACCAGCGGAAAGCGCCGCCCCGACTGGTCGGCGCTGGGCAGCAAGTGGCCCGCCAGCCCGTGCGCACTGCCCAGGCTGAGGAAGGCGAAATGGACCGGCGGCGCCTGGTCGTACAGTGCCTTCCAGTGGGCGTCCTGCGCCAGGGCCTCCAGCCCCTGGCTGACCCAGCGGTCCATGAGCTTGATGAGCGCGGTGGACGACGCACTGCGGATGAAGTCGCCGCGCGACGGGATCTTGCCGAAGTACAGCAGGTTCACGGCGGCCAGGGTGCTCACGCTCATGGGGCGCTCCCGGCCGGGGCTCCGGCGCTGGCCGCCGACGCGCCAGGGCCCGCGGCCGTGGGTGCCAGCGTCAGCGCTGCTGCGCCGTCGCCCCCGGCCACCAGCGCCGGCAGCTGCAGGTTGCGCAGGGCCGCGATGCCCCCACCCGCTTGCGCCTGGGCCGTGCTGCTGGCCTCGGCGCCGGGCTGGCTCACCACACGCAGCTGCACCGACACCGTCTTGCCCTGGGCCGACCAGCTGAGCTCGTTGGCGTTGTCGTTGAGCCGGCGCCGTTGCGCCAGCTCGAACAACCGCGTCAGACCGAAGCGACCGGGCTCGTTGACGATCTCGACCGTGCGACCGTCGACCGTGACCGCCGAGATGCGCACCCCGGGGGCCCCCTGCGGGTTGGGCCACACGAAGTTGGCCCAGGCCGGAGCGGTGTTGCGGTAGCGCAGGCTCTGGCCATCGATCTCGATGGTGTATTCGAGCAGGCCGGGCGCACCTTGCGGCAGCACCTGGAACACCGTCTGGGCCGCGGCCGCCGCCGCGCCACCGGCCCCGTCACCCGATGGGGCCGATCCATCCAGCGGCGCCACCCACTGCGCAAAGCCCTGCTGGAAATCGGGGCGCAGGCGCAGGCCCATGTCGGCCCAGGTGCGGGCCGTGATGGTGTCGCCTCGGCGCACGACCAGGGTGGCCAGGGCCTCGGTGCTGAAGCGCGCGATGCTGCCCGAGGGGCCGAACACCTTGGCGATCTCGGCCGGCGAGGCTTCGACGCGCGAGCTGCCGTCGAAGGGGTACTTGCCCGCCAGCGTGCGCTGGAAGGGCTCGAGCACCTGGGCCGCCCAGACCCGATTGATTTCGGTCTCGGAGGGCTGCACGATCACCGCGAACGACTGCATGAGCGGGCGCACCAGCAGCGGCCGCAGCGTGCCCTTGGCCGAGTCGCTCATGCCCACCAGCATCTGCTCGTCGACGAACTTGAGCGCGTCCGACAGCTCCGACTGCCCGGCGTCCAGCGTGGCGCCCATCATCTGGCGGGCACTGGGGCCGGGGTCACCCTGGGTCTGGATCTGGTTGAAGCGCGTGCGCACCTTGGCGAGCTGCTGCAGGTAGCCCTGCATCAGCGTGGGCGAGCCGTCGCGGGTCATCATCAGGCGCGACAGGGCGGCGAACTCCTTGCCGATGGGGCCCATGGGCACCTCGACCGCGTCGGCCGTGAGGTTGACGTTGACGTCGACCCGCGATGGCGCCTGCCGCAGGATGGTCTGCTTGAACCAGTCGAGGAAGCCCCGGCGCATGCCACCCAGGCGCTCGTTGAGCAGCGAGGGGTTGTCCCAGGAGGTCTGGTCGAACAAGGTGGTCATGAGCTTGCGCACGGGCGAGTTGTTGACGTCGCCCAGCGTGTTCATGTGCTTGACCGCGCCGGCAAACGAGCCGAACTCGGCGACCTGGATGCCTTGCATGAAGCGCTGCCATTCCTTGACGTACTCGGTCTTGTACATGTCGGTGAGCGCCTTGCGGATCTGGTCGGGGCTGCCTTCGAGCGACAGGTCGTCGCGCGCCGAGGTCTTGAGCACCCAGTCAACGCTCTGCAGCTCGCCACTGGCCGCGGTCTTGAAGGCCTCTTCGATGTAGCCCTCCCAGGCTTCGCGGGTGAAGGTGCCCGAGATCGCGTAGCTGCCAGCGACCACGTCCTTGCCGGCGTCGCCCACGATGCGTTGCACCGTGACGCCGGGGAATCGGGTGGCGGCCCGGGCCTTGACCTCGGCGTACACGCGCTCGCGGGCCGGCATGCCACGCACCACGCGACGCAGGTTCTCGCGGGTCTGGTCGATCACGCCCAGGTTCTGCGGCATGGGCGCCAGGGCCTCGTCCTGCAGGTTGGCGGTCACGAACGCGATGGTGCGCTCGGCGCTGCGGATCATCTGCTCGCGCGGCATGGTGCCGCGGTTGTCTTCCAGCCAGACGCGCCAGAAGCGCGTGAGCTGGTCGGTGAGATGGCCCGGCTCCATGTGGGCCTTGTCGCCCAGCATGAGGTAGGTCTTGAGCGCGTTGTAGGCGTCTTCGACCCGCTGGGGCGAGGCCTGCGCGAAGCGGGCTTCACCGGGCCGCGCCGGCGTGTCGGCCTGCAGCGGCGTGGCCGCCGACTCGGGTGTGCGGGTCATGGGCTGCAGCTGGTCGGCGTGCTGGTTGACCTCCTTGAGGAAGGCTTCCAGCGTCTGCGAGACCGGCTCGAGCATGACCTGCCGCACCCCGGCAAAGTACTCCTGGCGCAGCTTGCGCTCGATGGTGTCGCCCTGGTAGAGCCCCAGGCCGACGCTCACCGGGTGGTCGTCCCGCCAGGCCTGCAGTTGCTCGATGCGGTCCTGCAGCACGCCCAGGGCCTCCAGGCGCGAGGCCAGGTCGACGCGGTCAGCCTGCAGGGCCCGCACCTTCTGCAGGTCGGCCTGCACATGGCTCATCAACTGGCGGTTGCCCAGGTAGGACCAGGTCCAGCCGCCCAGGGCCAGGGCCAGCACCGACACCGCCAGCCCGAAGGTGACGACACGGGCGCGCTGGCGAGCCGGGCTGGACTGCTGCCGGACCAGGTTGCGGTCGGCAAAGATGACCTTGGAAAACAGGTCCTTGAGAAAGAAACCGTGTTCGGCCACCACGCGGGCGGTGGTGATTTCTCCGGCGTTGCCGCTGAGGGCGAACTGGCGGGCCACTTCGTCGGTCGCGCGGCTGGTCGCGGCACCCTGCTGCACCGCACTGGTGAAGTAAAAGCCGCGGAACACCGGCTGGAACTGGTAGGGGTTCTCTTCGAACAGGGTGGCCACGAAGGTGCTGAGTGCCGGCTTGAGACGCCCGAATTCGAGCGGGAAGGTCAGCACACCGGGCGGCAGCGCCTCGCCGCGGTGCAGCGACATGCGCGCCACCCCCAGCTCCTTGAGGCCGTCGCACAGCTGGTCGAAGTGCTGCTCGAAACGCTGCACGGCATGCACGGTCGACGCCGCGTCATACGGCAGCGTGGCGCCCCAGACCTTGTCGCGCTCGCTGCGGTCCTGGTCTTCGAAGAACTCGGCAAAACCGCTGATGAGGTCGGCTTTGGTGAACAGCAGGTAGACCGGCGCGACCACTTCGAGGCGGTCGGTGAGCTCCTGGACGCGCTGGCGCAGGTTGCGCGCCAGCGCGATCGCGTCATCGGGTTTGCATTGCGACAGCTCGGCCATGCTGGCCGCGATGAGGATGCCGTTGATCGGCGCCTTGGCGCGGTGCTTCTTGAGCAGGGAGAGGAAGCCCAGCCACTCGCTGCGGTCTTCTTCGTGCACGGCATAGCGACCCGCGGTGTCGAGCAAGATGCCTTCGGTGGTGAAGAACCAGTCGCAATTGCGTGTGCCCCCGATGCCCTGGATGATGTTGTCGGTGCTTTTGGCAAACGGGAACTTGAGGCTGGACTTGACGATGGCCGTGCTCTTGCCTGCGGCCGGGTTGCCGATGACGATGTACCAGGGCAGCTCGTAGAGCGCAGCCGAACCGCTGAGCTGACCCAGCCGCGATGTCTTGATCAGGCCGATGGCCTCCTGCAGGCGCCCGCGCAGAGCGGCCACCTCGTCCTTGTCGGCCTTCTCGCGCGCCTTGCGGGTGGCCTTTTCGTTGTTGTCGTCGAGCGCCTGTTCGAGCTCGCGTGCCGCCCGGCGGGCCCTCCAGCGGCGCACGCCCCACACGATGGCGGCGATCAGCAGCACCAGCCCCAGCAGAGCGGCCGCGTACACGGCCGCCACCTGCAGGGCCTGCGCCCCCAGGAACAGGAAGGCCGCCAGAGCCGCCATGCCCAGCAGGCCCAGCACACGCACGTCGGTCAGTAAGGTCCTCAGGAAACTCATGGTGATACAGCGATGGACGCCAGGCAGGCAGGATCAGGATGTGGCCGCAGGCGGCGTGCCCGCGGCGGGTTCGGCGGACGGCTCGGGCCCCAGGGGACGGGCCAGGGCCACCAGACGGTGATGAGGGTCGCCGACGCACGCGGCCAGCACCAGGTGCTCGATGGCGCGCGCATGGGCGCAGGCCGCAGCGAGCACGACCAGGGGCGTGGCGGCACCGGCACCGCCACACACGACGCCGGTCAGGCGCAGGTCGGCCGCGGCATCGAGTTGCGGCAGGCGGGCCAGCGTGGCGCCGAACAGCTCGGTGCCGCGGGCGCTGTGCTGGTCGGCGTCGCACACCAGGGCCGCGACCTGATCGGGCGTGCTGCGCGCCGCCTGGCAGGCGTGCTCGAACAGGGTTTCGAGCAATTCGGACGACACCTTGCCCGCGGCATCGACCGACTTGTCGCGCTGCCCACAGGCCGGCCGGTGCAGCCAGGCCAGCGCTTGGGGCGATGGGTGTCCCGGGGGCGCTTGAGGTGGACGGGCCGATGGCGTGGCCAGCAACACGGCGGCGGCGGCCTCGCCCGGCATGTGGCCCTTGGGGCACTGCCCCGGGTGGAACAGCCGGCGCGCCTGCGCCAGGCGGTCGGCGGCCGCGTCGCTGAGGTCGCTGTGCGCCGCCAGGGCCAGCACGAGCACCGGGCGCTGTTGGCGCTGGGCCTGCACCAGCAGGTCGTCAGCGGCCCGCCAGTGGGCTTCACCGCCTTCGGCACACACGGCCAGCCGCACGGCATCGCGGGGCCAGGCCGGGGGCAGTTCATCGCGCAACTGGCCGACCACGGCGGCACGCACACGCTCGCGATCGTCCGGGCTCCAGCTGGCAGGCACGCCGAGCAGGCACTGCAAGGTGGGCAGCGTGGAGGCATCGACCGCCTCGGGGCTTTCAGGCACGAAGGTGCGCAGGGCCGGCAGGATGTCGGACAGCACCGGCTGGAGGGCCGCCACCGCCCGCATCACGGCGTCATCGGGCACGCCCCCCTGGGCCTCGAAGGCGTCACGCAGGGCGTCGGGCTGCACATCGGGGATGCGGGCGCACATCAGGGGCGCGCCCTCGGCATCGCGCAGCTGGTCGTCGAGCGCCGGCCGGGGGGCCAGGGCCTCGGCGGCCGACAGCAGCTCCTCGGCCGACGCCCCACCCGGTGACTGGAGCGCCACCCCCCACACCGGCCAGGCCAGCTGGCGCTCGGCCGCTTCGGCCTGCGGGACGGCGCCCGCAGCGGGCGCTGCCGCACCACCGGCCCCGGACGCGGTGGCCGTGGCCCCGGCGCCCGAGGCGGCGGCCGCGGCCTGGCGCGCGGCCTGCTGCGCGGCATGCCGTGCCTGCACGCTGCGCCAGGCCCAGCGGGCCATGAAGACGAGCGCGATCGCCACGAGCGGCAGGAGCACGAGGTAGACCACGATGTCGTCCATGGACATGTCGCGGTGGGTGCGCTGCCATTGCCAGAGCACCGCCACCCACACGAGGCAGGTGACGCCGACCACCAGGGCGACGCCGTTGAACAGCTTCTTCACGACGGGAAACCGCTTCAGTCGAAGGTGACGGACTGGCTGGCGATCAGGGTCGCGCCGCACGCGGTCTTGTCGCCGTGTCGGGCCACCGGCTGCCCGTCGATCAGGCAGGTCGGATCGCCCGTGACGATGGTGGTGACGCGGCCGTGGCCCTTGCGCGGACAGGTGACCTGGTCGCCCACGCGGGCGACCTTGCGGCCATCGACGTCGGAACTCGGTGCCCCGGAAATGACGGTGCCACCATGATCGGTGGCGTCACCCACCAGGATGACGGGTCGGCTCATGAAACCTCCTTGATTGTGTGTCCGGGCTGAACCCGGTTTCCGGTGTCGTCATGGATGCGACCCCGTGAAATCGCCGCTGAAATCGTTCGGCGGCGGTGCGGCATTATCGCCGATCGGCCCGGCCGGCTTGCCCAGCACCCCCGGGCGCCGCAGCTCGACATGGCCGTAATCCTGGATGCTGCGCCAGCCCCCGCCCCAGACGAGCCCGACGGACCGGGCCACCTCGCCGTACAGCTCGTAGCCGCGCATGGCCCAGGGGTCGCGCTCGGAGATGACGATGCGCCCGTCGCGCAGGAAGGCGCTGTCGGCCGCCAGGCCGAACTGGTGGTAACTGCGGTGGGCACCGGCCCGTGTGACGTGCCCACCCAGGGCGGCCAGCCGGGCCTGCCGTTCGGGGCTGCGATAGCCTTCGAGCAGGACCATGTCGTAGCCGTGCTCGTCCTTCATGATCTTGAAGACCACCAGCAGCCGCTGGCGGAACTCGCTGTCCAGCAGGTTCCATTCGCGGCTGGCGTGGCGGATCATCGGGCGCACCTGCTCGACCTCCTGGGTGGTGAACATCTCGGGCGGCAGGGCCGGCGGCGGCACCAGCTGCTCGCCCTCGAGCAAGGCCGCGATGCGCTCGTCGGTCACGCGCACCCGGGTGTGATCGAAGCCGCTGACGTCCAGGCGCGAGCTCAGCATCCACGCCAGCAGCGGCAGCCCCAGCAACAGGCCCAGCGCCGCCAGCACCCCTGCGCGGTGGCGCAGGACACCGTCGCGCAGCGCGCCAGCATGAAAGCCCAGGCTGTCGTGCACCTGCGCGGCCTGACCGGCCCCGCGCCGCTGCGCACGCACCCATTGCCCCCGCGAGCGCCCCCAGGTGACCAGCACCCAGGCCCACGCGCGCTGGCGCAGCGCCGGCAGGAAGCACAGCGCCAGCACACCCACCATCAACAGGAAGTAAACCATCAGCCACGGCAGCATGGGGCGCGATTCTGGGTGGCGTCGGGGGCGGCAGCCATCCCCTTGAATGGGGTTCTGTTGTGACAGATTGCAATGGCAGAATCGCCCCACGCACCCGGCCCCACGCCAGGGTGCGGCCCAACACAAGACAAACACCCAGGTGGAAGGAGAGACCTCGTGTCATCTCACCGCGGCGGCGGCACGCCGCACGACGAGCGCCCCAGTCTCCTGATGGACGACCGGGACTGGCAGCATGGCCCGTCGGCCGAACCGATCCGCATGCTGTCGGCGCTCGAATCGCAGACCCGGCCCAGGGGCCGCACGGCGCGACCGGCTTCTGTGGCGCCGGATGCGGGCGCCGGCGGCTGGATGCGCGCCTTGATGGCGGTGCTGGTGCTGGCCGTGCTCGGCACGGCCGGTGCCTATGTCTGGCTGCTGACCCACGCCGATCGCCCGCCCCTGGCCGCAGCGCCCGAGGCCGTCACCGAACCGGCCCAGGCCCTCGCACGGCCCACCGCGACACCGCCGACCGTCAGGCCCGCCAGTGCGCCCCGGGTGACTGCCGCGACCATCGAATCCCTGCCGGTCGCGGCGGCACCGCCATCGGCCTCGGCCCGCGCGACACCCAGCCCCTTCGACGAGCTGCAGCGCCCCGAGGTGGCGGACCCGGGCCCCGGGTCGTCGGCCCCCGCCGCCGTGCCACGACCGACGTCACAGCCCACACGGACGGCAGCAAGCCCGGTCGCCACGAAAGCGGCAGCGGCCACCCCCGCGGCTTCGACGATGTCGCTGCGCCTGTCGACCGCGCTGGCGGCCGCGCCCGACCCCACCGCCCCGCCACAGGAGCCCCCCGGCGCCGGCGTGGGGCGCCCACCCGAGCCCCCCCCAGCCACCCGCACGCCCGCCGAGCGCCGCCAGGCCCAGCGTGAGGCCGACGCGGCGTTGCTGTCGGCCCTGGTGTCGCATGTGCGCAAGCACTCGCGGCAGGAGGTCAATGGCGAAATGCCGCCGCTGCGCCTGCCCGGCAGCGGTTCGGGCTCGGTGACCACGATCGCGCAGATCGTCAACCAGTGCCGCAGCCTGCACGGCGAGGAGGCCAAGGTCTGCAGGGTGCGCATCTGCGAGAACTACTGGGGCAAGGACGACGCCTGCAGCATCCGCCCCACCTTCCTGGCTCACGAGCCCCACTGAGCATTGCGGGTTAACCCGGGGGTATCATCGAGACCCGTTCCACGCCGCAGCGCTCGTCCCCATGGCCCGCATCCAGTTCGAACTGCCCGAGCAGTTCCTGTTCTCGACCGACATTCCGATCTACATCAGCCACGTCAACCAGGGCGGGCACCTGGACAACGCGCAACTGCTGACCCTGGTGTCCGAAGCGCGGGTGCGATTCTTCCGCTGGCTGGGTTATCGCAGCGAGGTCGACATCGACGGGCTGTCGATCGTCGTGGGCGACATGCTGGCGCAGTACAAGTCCGAGGCCTTCTACGGCGAGACCATGCAGGTCGACATGGTGCCGGCCGACTTCAACAAGTACGGTTTCGACCTGGTGTTCCGCCTGCGCGACCGCGACACCGGCCGGGAGGTGGCTCGGGGCAAGACGGGCGTGGTGTTCCTGGCCGACGATGGCAGCGGTCACGCCAAACGGGTGGCACCGCCGCCGGACAGCTTCCTGGAGCGGCTTGGGGTGCGTCTGAGCGTGACTTAACACCGCCCTGCACACATGCCGGGATGACGCTGGCTCATCGCCGGCGACCTCATGCCGATAAGCCCGATGTCCCCGGATCAAGCCCGGGGCGTTGGAGGCACCATGTCACATCCGGACGGCGCCACGGAGCGTAACGTCGACGTCCACAGGGAATCGATGCGGATCAAGGCCTTGAAGGGCCTGGGCTTGCTGGACACCCCGCCAGACCCCGAGATCGACCGACTGACGGCACTGACAGCCAGCATCTTTCAGGTGCCCATCTGCCTGGTCTCGCTGGTCGATGAGGACCGCCTGTGGTTCAAGTCCAAGTGTGGGCTGGCCATGGACACGTATCCACGGCGCCTCAGCTTCTGCCAGCACGTGGTCATTGACCGGCGTTCGCTCGTCTGCAACGACCTGACCCTGGATGACCGGTTTGCCCAACTCGAACTGGTTTGCAAGGCCGACAACCCGCTGCGCTTTTACGCCGGCGTGCCCCTGTTCTTCGACGGTCAGGTGGTCGGCACCCTGTGCGTCATGGACACCCGGCCGCGTCCGGATTTCGATGCCCGTGCGCTGTCGCAACTCGAGCGCCTGACCGACATCGTGTGCGACACCATTTCGGCCCGTCAGCGCCGGATCGAGATCCAGCGAGAGCGCGAACTGTTCACGCGGGGCCCCTGCGCGGTCATGATCTGGGAGCCCAGGTTCGAGGACATGCTGGTCACCTACCGGTCCGAGAACCTGGCCACGATGCTGGGCAGCGATCTGATCAACCAGCTTCAGGACGGCGCCGCATTCGAATCGTTGATCTGGCCCAAGGACCGCCACGACTTCCGCATCGCGCTGGAAGCCCACCGGGTGTCGCGGCTGCAGTACCTGGAAACGTCGTTCAGAACCAGCTCGGGTCAGCAGTGGCTGCGACAGGCCACCTACGGCGAATACAACGAAGACGACCGGCTGGTGCGCGTGCGGGCCTATCTGACCGACATCACCCCGCTCAAACGGCTGGAACAGGCCATCGAATCGACCAAGGAGCGGCTGTTCCTGGCGATGGAGTCGGCCCAGATCGCCACCTGGGATCTCAACACCCTGACGGGCGAGCGCGTGGTCAGCCCTCGCGCCGCGGCCATGATGGGATACCGACCCGATGAGCTCGAACACAACCAGGGGACCTGGACCGAACTCGTCCACCCCTTCGACCGCGCCCGCCTGGATCAGGCCACGAAGGATCGCCTGTCGGCCCCGGTCGATGACCCGGCTCGGATGTCGCGCATCTTCTCCATCGAGTATCGGCTCAGGCACAAGGATGGGCACTACATCTGGGTCCAGAGCTGCGGCAAGCTCGTCTCGCGGGACGACCGCGGTCGCCCGGTGCGCATCGTGGGGACCTTGCTGGACATCTCCGAGCGCAAGGCCTCCGAACTGCGCGCACAACAGCAAAAGCAGCTGGTGAATCTCGTCAACGAGGTGCAGCACACGTTCTTGCTCGACAAGAGCCTCACGTCGGCGTGCAACCGCATGTTCACGCCCCTGCTGCGCTTCACCGACAGCCAGTTTGGCTTCATCGGGCTGTTCGAACACACGGCCGACGGCACGCCCTTCCTGAGGGTGCCCTCGATATCGAACATCAGCTGGAATGAAGACACCCAGAAGTGGTACGAGCAGCAGCAGACGTCGGCCGACGGCATGATCTTCTACAAGCTCGACAACCTGTTCGGGCATGTGGTCACGCAAGGCACGGTGGTGTGCACCAATGCGCCGTCCGAGCACCCGGCGAGCCGTGGAACGCCCGCCGGGCACCCGGTGCTCACGTCGTTCCTGGGGCTGCCCCTTCGGTATGACGGCAGGGTGGTGGGCATGATCGGCCTGGGCAACCGCCCCGATGGGTTCAACGCTGCCATGGTGGAGCAACTCGCGCCGCTGACCGGCACGCTGGGCGCCATGATCCATGCCCGCGCGATTGAAGAGCGGCGCATCCAGGCCGAAGCCTTGCTCGTCGAGCAGGCCACGCGTGACACGCTGACCGGTCTGCTCAACCGCCGCGGTTTTTTCGAGGCCGCCGACACGGCCGTCGCGCAGGCGCGGCGTTACCACCGCCACATCACGCTGGCGGTTCTGGATCTGGACCATTTCAAACAGGTGAACGACACCCATGGCCACGCCGGAGGCGATGCCGTGCTCAGTGAAGTGAGCCAGCAGATGAAGCGCTGCTTCAGAGAATCGGATGTGCTGGCGCGGCTGGGTGGCGAAGAGTTCGTCGTGCTGCTGACCGAGACATCGGCCGAGGCTGCACGCATCGCCTTGGAGCGGCTGCGCGTCGCCGTCGAAGCCCTCGACATCACGCATGGCGGCCGCAGCATCCGCGTGACGACCAGCATCGGGGCCTGCGACTGGTCGGAACAGACTCGGAGCGTGGACGACTGGCTGGCCGAAGCCGACACCGCGCTCTACCAGGCCAAGAATGGCGGACGCAACCGCGTGTGCATGGCGAACCTGCCCGTCACCGGAGCGGAAGTCACGCCAGAAACACCCCTGGCAGCGGTCAGCTGATCAGCCCGCGCCCAGGCGCTCGCCCATCCAGCGCAGCAGATCGAGCCACATCTGGCGCATCTCGGCCTCTTGCGGCGTGCGGATGGCGCTGGGCAGCTCGATGGTGACCACGGGCACGCGCTTGTGCACGCCACCGAAGTTGCCCAGGCTGCCCGGGAAGATGCCGACCTGATCGAGGTACAGGCGCCCCAGGCGCTGCGGTGGCGCGGTGGGGCCGTCGAAGTCGAGCACGCCATAGGGCGCATGCACCGACACGATGAGGTTGGGCTTCCAGCGCTCCATCTCGTCGTGGATCCAGCGGCTTTCGGGCTCGGACAGGGCCTTGGGGCCCGGGTAGCGGCGCGGGTCGTTCTTGGTGCGGTCCTTCCAGTAGAACGACGCTTCCTTGTCCCAGTTGGGGGTCGGGAAGTTGCGGTTCAGGTCGACCCCGCGCCCGTTGGTGCGCGTGGGCGTGTCCAGCAGCAGGCCGTCGGGGTTGACCAGCGGCACGAAGCGCCAGTGCACGTTCGACGGCGTCTGCAGCGCGTGCTGGATCCAGTGCAGCACCAGGGCGCTGGACGACAGTTCGTCGCCATGGATGCCCCCGATGACCAGCACCTTGAGTTGCGGGTTGGGCGACACCACGTCGCGCTGGTAGAAGGGCCGCCCCCACACGGAGCGGCCGTTGTTCTGCAGCAGGGCGGCCTTGTCACACAGGGACAGCGAGACATTGGGCATGCGCTTGACCGCCTGGGCGCAGAAGGCCTGTGGCGAGCCGATGGACACCAGCTGGGCCGGCTTGACGGGCATCTTCACCGGCACGGGTGACGCCAGGATCTCGGGCCGCGTGGAGGTCTGCTGCCCGACCGAGGGCAGTGCACTGGCATGGGCCGACGGCACCAGCGAGGGCCGGGTCGCCCCCGGGCGTGCCGCCGGTGCCGTGGGCGCGGCGGCGGTGGGGGCCGGGGCCGCGGCAGGGGCCGCAGGGGCAGCATGGCCCGAGGTCATGACCAGGGCGCCGGCGACCAGGGTCAAGGTCGCCCAGAAGGAACTCAGGAAACGCATAGCCCCGTATCATGCCCCGAAAACGGGGCCCGCCAGTGGGCGGCTAGCGCGACAGCGAGCGCAACGCCGCCTTGATGCCATCGCTGACACCGATGTCGGCGGGCAGCTGCTTGAGCGCGGCCTGCGCCTCCTTGTCGGCATAGCCCAGGGCCAGCAGGGCCTGCAGGATGTCGGCTTGCGCATCGTTGGCCATGGAGGCCGGCAGGTTCAAGGCCGGCGCCAGTTTGCCCTTGAGCTCGAGCAGCAGGCGCTCGGCGGTCTTCTTGCCAATGCCCGGGAGCTTGACCAGGCGGGACGCGTCCTGCGCGGCCACGGCCTGGGCCAGGTCGTTGGCCTGCAACCCGGACAGCACCGCCAGGGCAATGCGGGGGCCCACGCCGCTGATCTTGATGAGCTCGCGGAACGATTCGCGCTCGGCGGCCGTCAGAAAGCCATACAGCAGTTGCGCGTCCTCTCGGACGATGAACTGCGTGAGCAGCGTGACGCGCGCGCCCAGCTCCGGCAGGTTGTAGAAGGTGCTCATGGGCACCTGCACGTCGTAGCCCACGCCCCCGACATCGATCAACACCGAGGGCGGGGCCTTTTCGGCCAGCACCCCGGTCAGGCGGGCGATCATCGGCGGAACAACCCCAGGCGCTGGGCTTCCAGCGCGGCTTCGGCCCGCGACGACACGTTGAGCTTGCGGTAGATCTGCTTGACGTAGTCGGCGATGGTGTGACGCGACAGGTTGAGCTGCTGGCCGATCTCGGGCAGCGTGAAGCCCTTGGCCACGCGCAGCAGGACCTCGTTTTCGCGGTCGGTGAGCTGCACGTGCGGCGTGACGGTGTCGGGGTCATGCCCCGGCAGCGAGGCCTGGGGCGCCATGCGGGCCTGGGCCGTGAAGTACTGGATCACGCGGCGGGCGATCGAGGGCGACAGCGGCGGCTCACCCTGGGCGATGCGCTGGAGCTGCTCGGCCAGCTGCTCGCGAGACTGCTCCTTGAGCAGGTATCCGAAGGCGCCGGCCTGCAGGGCGGGGAACAGGTGTTCGTCGTCATCGTGGATGGTGACCACCACGGACTGCACATCGGGCTGCTTGTCGCGCAGGGCCTGCACCACCTCGACACCGGAGCCGTCAGGCAGACCCAGGTCGAGCATGGCCACGTCGAAGCGCTGGGCATTGACCAGTTGCAGCGCGTCGTGCACCCGTGCGCTTTCGCTGATCTGCGCGCCCGGAAACACCTGAAGCGCCAGGGTCTTGAGCCAGGCGCGGATCTCGGGCAGGTCTTCGAGCAGGAGGATGTGCTTCATGGCCGGGGCCTTTGCGGACGTGTGGAGCGCCGGGCATCAGCCCGAGCGCGTGGGTGAGTGAATGCTAGCAGCGCCCGGCCCGTTTGGGGTGCCATGTCCCCCCGGGCTTAGCGCCGATGCGACGGTTTCGATCTCCAGGGGCAGCGTCAGGCGGATCACGGTGCCGAAGCCCGGCCCCGATTCGACCAGGCACTGGCCGTTGAGCTGCTTGGCGCGGTGCTTCATGCTGGCCATGCCGTGGCCGCGATCGAGCCGGCCGTCGAGCTCCAGCGGGATGCCCTTGCCGTTGTCCTGGATGAGGATCTGAAAGTCCTGCGCCCCCACTTCGGCCTGGATGACCACGTGCGAAGCCTGGCTGTGCTTGATGATGTTGCTGACGGCCTCGCGGATGATGCGCGTGGTCTGCACATAGGTGCGCGCCGACAGGGGCTCGTCCAGCACGTCCAGCGGGTGTCGCCACTCGACTTCGATGCCGGCCTGCCCCAGGCGGGACACGACCTCGGCCCGCCAGTCGGCCAGCGCGTCGGGCAGGCGCATCGGCCGGCCGGTCAGCCCCCGCACCGACAGGCGCATCTCTTCGAGCGCCTCGCGCGCCAGCGACGAGATGCGGTCGTTGTCGCTGGTGTGCACGATGGTCAGCAGCTTGGCGCCCAGGTCGTCGTGCAGGTCGGCCGCGATGCGCTTGCGCTCCTTTTCGGCGATCTGCTCGACCCGCAGCTCGGCGATCTGCGTGAAGTTGCGCTCGATCTCGGCGCTGATCTCCTGCACGCGGCGCTCCAGTTGCGCGCGGGCGCCCTCGGCCGTCTGCAGGGCCTTGGCATACACCTGGATCAGCCGGAACGACACGGCGGCAAACAGCATGGGCATGACGAAGTACGACGCGTTCCAGCCCCAGACGTCGACCACCCCGAACTGGAAGAACAGCTCGATGCCCAGCAGCGCCGCCACCACCCCGAGCGTGCCGCTCATGAGCCAGAACTCGGGCTTGCGATGCCGACCGGCGTACCAGAGGAAGTAGACCGTGGCCGCCAGGATCTCCAAGGTGAAGACGATGTACCAGCCGCGCGCGACGGTGAACAGGTGCGCATGCCCCAGCGCGAGCGTCAGCGGCTGCACCAGCAGCTGCGCCCACAGCACGCGGTGCACGATGCGCTGCTGCTCACGCTCCTTGGGGCCGTGCAGGCCCAGGCCCGCATAGCCCAGCAGGAAGCGCACGGCAAACAGGGTCATGGGGGCGTAAAGCGTGGCCAGCAGCACCTCGGCCGTGGTGGTGGACACCGGCAGGCCCGACAGCCACAGCCGCCCGGTCAGGGCCGCCCAGCTCAGCGTGAGCAGACCAAAATGCACCAGGTAGCCCAGGCGACGCACCCAGGCCAGGCCCAGGGCAAAGATGCCCAGCACGCCCAGGATGCCGCCGATGATCTGCGACAACGTGATGCCCCAGAAGGTGCGCGCCTCGTGGCGGGCCCGCAGTTCGGCCCAGGGACCGATGCGCACAGCGCCCAGGCCGCCAGCGCGCTGGCGGGCCGAGACCTGACCCAACGGGTCCCCCGTGACCTTGATGTCGAGCTGGTTGTCTCCCGCGCGCAGCAAGAAATGCGGCAGCGCCACCACATGCGACTGATAGCACTGCCGCGAGGCCACCTCGTGGCCCGGGGCGGTGCGCAGCAGCAACTGCCCGTTCAGCCGCACTTCGAGCTGGGCACAAGCGCGGTCGATGTAGGCGCCCAGCAGCGCATCGGGTGCGGCCTGGGCGGGGGTTTCAAAGAAGAATCGGTACCAGACGCTGCCCCCCTGCCCCGGCCGGCTGCGGGCCCATTCGTCGGGCAGAGGCACGATGTCGGCCGCTTGCCCCGTCGGGAACAGGGGCGCGCTGGACACCACGGCCCAGGCGCTGCGCAGCGCCACGCTGTGATCGCCCGGCGTGGGCGTGTCGTCGCGGCCTGGGCCGTCGCGGTTGAGCACCACCACGCCCCAGCCGATCACCCAGGCCAGCAGCAGGCCCAGCAGCAAGGTGCCCAGGGACACGAGCCTGGAGGCGGCCGTGGCCGGCTCCTCGGAGGGCATGCCGGCGGCCACCGTGGGCATCCAACGCCCCCGGGCTCCGGTCCAGATTCGTTGCCACCAATGTTGCTGCGCCATGCCTGCTGTCGACCTCTACGACACCCTGGGGTCCGGCGCGCCATGCGCCGCATCGTTTCATTTTCCTGGACTTGTCAGGCGTGGAACGCCGGGGGAGGCGACAATTTGGGCTCCATCTTCCGAAATTCCGGCCCCAGGCCCCCTGACGATGCCCTTGCGCCACACCTTCAGCCCTCCGGACAACGCCCGCCTGGCCCATCTGTGCGGGCCGATGGACGAGCACCTGCGCACCATCGGCACGGCCTTCCAGCTCACGGTGGCCCGCCGGGGCGAGAACTTCCGCATCGACGGGCCGGTCGCGCGGGCTCGGCAGGCGCTGGCGGTGCTGGAGCAGCTCTACACCCAGGCCGGCGAGCCGATCGCCGCCGAGACCGTGCAACTGGCCCTGGCGCAGGCGCTCAGTGAAGAAGCACGACGCGACACGCGGGCCCGCTCGGCCGCCCTGGGTGCCGCTGGCGCCGAGCCACCGACCGATGACGATGCACCCGATGGCCCCGTGCTGCATGTGCGCCGGGCCGATCTGCGCGGGCGCACCCCCAACCAGGTGCGCTACCTGCGCGACATCCTGAACCACGACCTGAGCTTCGGCATCGGCCCGGCCGGCACCGGCAAGACCTTCCTGGCGGTGGCCTGCGCCGTCGATGCGCTCGAACGCAGCACCGTGCAGCGCATCATCCTGACGCGCCCGGCCGTCGAAGCGGGCGAGCGGCTGGGCTTCCTGCCAGGTGACCTGGCCCAGAAGGTCGACCCCTACCTGCGCCCCTTGTACGACGCGCTCTACGACCTGATGGGCTTCGACCGGGTGACCAAGGCCTTCGAGAAGGGGCTGATCGAGGTCGCCCCGCTGGCCTTCATGCGCGGACGCACGCTCAACCACGCGTTCGTGATCCTCGACGAAGCGCAGAACACCACGCCCGAGCAGATGAAGATGTTCCTGACGCGCATCGGCTTTGGCACCAAGGCCGTCGTCACGGGCGACATCAGCCAGATCGACCTGCCCCGCGGCGCCCGCAGCGGCCTGATCGAGGCCCAGCGCATCCTCAAGTCGGTTCAGGGTGTGGCCTTCACCCGCTTCGGTGCGGCCGACGTGGTGCGCCACCCCCTGGTGGCCCGCATCGTCGAGGCCTACGACCGCGCCCAGACCCAGCCGCCGGAGCGCATCGACGCCGCGGCCCAGCCCGCCCAACCCCCGTCAGCCCAAGCCTGATCCATGCCCAAGCCCGCCCTGTCCCTGAGCCTGCAGTTCGCCGACAAGCGCCACCGCGACACCCTGCCCCGCCACAAGGTGGCGCGGTGGATCCGCGCGGCGCTGGACACCGACGCCGAGATCGCGGTGCGGCTGGTCGACGCCGACGAGGGCCTGGCCCTGAACCGCGATTTCCGCAAGAAGGCCTATGCCACCAACGTGCTGACCTTCGACTACGCGCAAGAACCGGTGGTGATGGCCGACCTGATCATCTGCGCCCCCGTGATCGAACAGGAAGCCACCGAACAGGGCAAGAGCCTGGAGGCCCACTACGCGCACATGCTGGTGCACGGCACACTGCACGCGCAGGGCTGGGACCACATCCGAAAGAAAGACGCTGAAGCCATGGAGGCGCGGGAACGCGACATCCTGGCGGCCCTGGGGTTTGACGACCCCTACGCCTGAGCCCGCAGGCCAACGGGTGTTTGAATATCGGGAATATGTGCAAAACACCCGTTTGAATATCTTGCGGCGTGATCTAATTCACACGCATTGACCCCCGTGAACAGGGGGCCCCGGGGGCTGACCCTGTGTCGTGTCCAGCGCGTCGTCGGAAGAATGGAATCCAACGACAACGCCCCACAGCCCACGACCAGAGGCCCCCGAAATGAACCTCTTCAAGCGCCCCCAGATCTACACCCGTTATCACGCGCTGGACCATATTTCGGTGCAGGACATCCGCAATATGTACCGGGTGTTCTGCCGGTATTACGAAAACACCTCGCTCGAGCAATTCATGGCCGACCTCAGCCGCAAGGCCGGGGCGTTTCTGATCCGCCGCAGCTCGGACGACGCCATCGTGGGGTTCTCGACCCTGGGCATCTACCACATGGAGGTCGACGGCCGCCGCATCCGGGGCATGTTCAGCGGCGACACCATCCTGGAAAAGGAGTTCTGGGGCCACCGGGCCATGAACGCCGCATTCGTAAAGCGCCTGCTGTGGGAGGCCCTGAAGGACCCGTTCACGCCGCAGTACTGGTTCCTGATCTCCAAGGGCTACAAGACCTTCCTGCTGCTGAGCCGAAACTTCCCCGACTACTACCCGCACCCGCAGCGCGACAACACGCACATGCAGCACATCGTCGAGGCTTACTGCGACAAGCTGTTCCCGGGGTGCCTGGACCGCGAGAAGATGGTGCTGGACTTCGGCGACGGCTACAACTGCCTCAAGAGCGACGTGACGCCGATCACTGACGAGCAGCGTCAGCAGGACGACATCGCCTTTTTCGAGCAGCGCAACCCGGAATGGACCCGGGGCACCGAGCTGCCCTGCGTGGGCCGCGCCGACCTGGTGACCTTCTTCCAGGTGATCGCGCCCCAGGTGTTCAAGCTGCTGTTCAAGCCATCCCGCTCGAACGAGGGCTGGCGCCGCCGCCTGGCCGACCGCTGGGCCGATTCAAGCTTTGGCAAGGCCGTGGCGCGCCACCGCGCATCGATGGGGGCCTGAAGCCGGCCGACACAAGTTCTCTCTAGGGGTGAAAGTAGTTGGGGGGCCATCGGCCCCCCTTTTTTGTCCATCAGACGCGGCTCACCGCGTCAGGCACGCGCTCACTTGGGAGCGTAGGCGTAGCTGGTGCCGAAGAAGGTGTTGATGGCCCACACGCCGCCGTTGTAGAGCGGGCGGCCGTAGCTGTTCCACTCGTTGGCGTGGATGGAGTCGATCAGCTTGATGCCGGTGGGCTTGAACAGGCCCAGCTCGGGATCCAGGGCGCCACCGCTGACTTGTTGCACTTCTTGCTGGTTGAGGTTCTTCATGATGAGGTCTTTCTCTTCGAATGAGTTTCAGTGTGAGATCGTGTACGAGACACGCTGTCAGCTTAGGTCCCCTGCCCGGCCGCCACCATCGGCACTTACCTCAAACAGTCGTTTGAATCTGCAATCCAGATGATCTGACTGTTGTGTTTTCCAGAATGCCCACATTTCACAGCGAATGTCCGAAGGGCGCAGCGCCCGCCCCGGCGCCACAATCGGCTCGCGTGCGTCAGTACGTCACCGTGTGCTCCGCTCAGGCGGGCCGCGTTCTTCCAGGCCACCCCTCACCGGGTGGCCTCTTTTTTTGGGGTCTTCGAGGATGTGTCGGATCGGGGGGGCGACTTCGTTCGCAGGGGATGGGTCGCTTGGGCGCTTTGTCGGGGCAGCGGCGTGGTACCACGACGCCACGCGGCATCGCCCCCCGAACCTGCCCCTGCGCGCCGTGGATGGCATGCCTTGGCTTGTGCGCAGGCCACCAGCGGGGCGAACCAGGGGTGAAGGGGCACCTGGCCGGGCGCCTTGTGGGTGCCGAGGAGCGCAGCCGTGGGCTGGGCGCGCGCCAGCGCGCTTCAAAGACTGACTTGCCGTGGTTGTTTGAGCGCAGCGGCGTCAGCCGCGCAGCGAGTTCCACGGCACCAGCCCATGACGAGCACCGCAGGGGAGCCCCGTCAACGACGGGGCCGCCCACGTCGAAGCCCGGCCAGGTGCCCCTTCACCCCGCGCCCCGCGCTGCCCCGACAAATCGCTCAACGAACAACGTGCTCAAGGCGCGGGCGAGGCGGGCAGCGTCACTTGGGGCGGGCCCTCGAGCCACTCCCGCAGGCCTCGCCACGCGTACACATTGTGTTCGACCAGCACCTCGATCGGCGTCTGGAAGTCCCGCTCGACCCACAGCGACGCCGAATGGATGATCAGGCCGACAAAACCCGCCACCACATAGTCGACGTCCAGGTGATGCTGCTCCACCGCCTTGGGGTAGCGCTTGCGCATGCGCTCGCGCAGCAACTCGGCGTACTGCGACACCGCCGCATTGAGGTTGCGCGGGTTGGTCAGGCCGGCCGTGACCGCGTCGATGAGCAGGATCTGGGCCCTGCGCGGGTCTTCACGGATGAACTCGAAAAAGGCCGTCAGCCCCGCCCGGGTCTGCGCGACACCATCATCAAGGGGCGCCTTCATCAGGGCCTCGACGATGCGCTGCCGACAGGCCGCCGACTGACGGCGGTGCACCGCCAGGTACACGTCGTCGAGGGTGGCAAAACTCTCGTAGAAGTAGCGCTCGGTCAGACGGGCCTGGGCGCAGATCAGGCGCATGGTCGACTGGCGGTAGCCCTCGCGGCCGAACACGTCGAAAGCGGCCTCGATCAGGCGCTCGCGACGCTGTTTCTGACGCTCTTCGGCCGACACCCCGGCGTAGCGCCGCGGCTGGGGCGCCACGGGCACGAAAGCGGGGGGGCTCGGACGCCGCGTGCTCATCAGGCGGCCAGCCCGGTCAGGAAGCCACGGGCGCCCTCGTGCAAGCAGCGCGGGCGCCAGCCCTCCACACGACGGGCGATTTCGGCGATGTGCTCAGGGGTGGTGCCGCAGCAACCGCCCGCGATGTTCAGGAACCCGGCCTTGGCGAACTCCTCGACCAGAGCCCCCGTGACCGGTGGGGTTTCGTCAAAGCCGGTGTCGCTCATCGGGTTGGGCAGGCCGGCGTTGGGATAACAGCTGATGAAGGTGTCGCCGGCGATGCGCGACAGCTCTTCGACGTACGGCCGCATCAGCGCGGCACCCAGCGCGCAGTTCAGGCCGATGGCCAGCGGGTAGGCATGCCGCACCGAGTGCCAGAAGGCGCTCACCGTCTGGCCCGACAGGATGCGCCCCGACGCATCGGTGACGGTGCCCGAGATGATGATGGGCAGCCGCTCGCCCGTCTGCTCGAACAGCTCGTCGATGGCAAAGATGGCCGCTTTGGCATTGAGCGTGTCGAAGATGGTCTCGACCAGGAAGACGTCGCAGCCGCCTTCGAGGAGCGCCTGGGCCTGTTCAAAATAAGCCTGACGCAGCGTGTCGAAGTCGACGTTGCGCGCGCCGGGGTCGTTCACGTCGGGGCTGATGCTGGCCGTGCGTGGCGTCGGGCCGATGGCGCCGGCCACGAAGCGCGGCTTGTCGGGCGTGCTGTGCCGATCGGCCACGCGGCGCGCCAGCCGGGCGCCTTCCAGGTTCATCTCGCGCGCCAGGTGCGGCAGGTCGTAGTCGTCCTGCGCCACCGTGGTGGCCCCGAAGGTGTTGGTTTCGATCAGGTCGGCGCCAGCGGCCAGGTATTGGTCGTGGATCTCCTCGATCACCTCGGGCTTGGTGAGCTGCAGCAGCTCGTTGTTGCCCTTGAGGTCCTTGGGATGATCGGCAAACCGGGTGCCGCGGTAGTCGGCCTCGCCCAGCTTGTAGCGCTGGATCATGGTGCCCATGGCGCCATCGAGCACGGCGATGCGCTCGCGCAGGATCTCGGGCAACTGCGCGCCCCGCGTGTAGGGGCGGCGGTCGATGGGCGTGGACGAGAGAGGGGCATTCACGGCAGACATGCCGCCATTGTAGTGAGCGCGGCCTTCAGGCGCCGGAGCCCCCGGCCGTGACCGCCACACCCGGCAAGGCGCTGTCGACCGTGGGGGCCACCGGCGCGACCACGCGCGGCGCCCCGGTGCGACGCTGCACCTGCCAGGCCAGCAGTTCGTACTCGGGCATGGGGCGGGCGAACAGAAAGCCTTGCAATTCGTCGCAATCGAGGTCGCGCAGGGCCTGGGCCTGCGATTCGGTCTCGACGCCCTCGGCCACCACGTTGAGGCCCAGTGCGTGGGCCAGCCGCACCACAGCCTCCACGATGGCCTGGGCGTCGGCACACCCACTGTCAAGGTCGCGCACGAAGCACCGGTCGATCTTGAGCTGGCGTGCCGGCAACCGGCGCAGGTAGGCCAGGCTGGAGTAGCCGGTGCCGAAGTCGTCAATGGACAACTGCACGCCAATGGCGTCGAGCATGTCGAACACCTTGAGCGAGGCCTCGATGTTTTCCATGGCGACCGATTCGGTGATTTCCAGCACCAGCATCCGGGCGGGCACACCATGCCGACTCAGGGCCTCCCGCACCTTCTGCTCCAGATCGGCCTGGCGCAACTGGTGCACCGACACGTTGACGGCCACCGGGATGTCGACCCCGGCGTCCATCCAGACCCGGGCCTGGCGGCAGGCCTCGTCGAGCACCCAGGCGCCCAGACGCCCGATCAGGCCGAAGCGCTCGGCCACCGGGATGAACTCGCCCGGGCTGACCATGCCGCGCTCGGGGTGGCGCCAGCGCAGGAGCGCCTCGACGCCGCACAACTGCGCATTGTGTGCATCGATCTTGGGCTGGAAGTGCAGCGTGAGCTCCTGCCGGTCGATCGCGTGGCGCAGGTCGCGCTGCAGCGCCACCTGGCGCTCGACCATGCGCTCCATGCCCGCCTGGAAGAAGCAGTAGACCGCACCGCCGGCGCTGCGGGCGGTGAGCATGGCCTCGGTGGCGTGATCGACCAGTCGCATGGGGTTGGGCTCGTCGGGGTAGACCGCCACGCCCATCGAGGCCGTCAGCTCGATCTCGCCCTCTTCGAACAGATAGGGCTGGCGCACGGCATCGCTGAGCCGCTGGGCGGTCTGGGCCATCGCGTGCTCGTCGCCGGGCTCGACCATGAGCACCAGGAATTCGTCACCCTCGGCGCGCGCCACCACATCGTCATCTCGCACGGCCGCGCGCAGCCGGGCCGCCACCTGCCGCAGCAGGTTGTCGCCCACGGCATGGCCGAAGCGGTGCATGATGGGCTTGAAGCCGTCGAGGTTGAGCACCATGACCGCCAGTCGCGGCTCTTCGCGCTGATCCAGGGCGGCCATGAGGGCGGCATCGAAGCCCAGGCGGTTGGGCAGGTGGGTGAGGTGATCGCGGCACGTGGCGTGATGCAGTTCGTGCTGGGCGGCCTCCAGCGATGCGGCCAGCTGGGCCTGCCGACGTTGGTGGCGCTCATCCAGTCGGGTGGCCGCGTGCAGCAGCAGGTACAGCACCAGGGCCGAACCCAGCAGCGCCGGCACCAGCGGGTCGGCGATCAGGCCCGGCTCGACCAAGGGCTGGGCGCTCGACGGGATTTCGACCGCCATCAGCAGCGCCAGCTGCCCCGCCCGCAGACCACTGGCCATCACCAGGGCCAGCAACGCGTCTCGCCACCACAGGGCCTCGGTGCGCAACACGCGCTGCCCCGCCATCACGCTGGCGCCGCCGACGGCCATGAGCAAGGCGAAGCCGATCGACAGCCAGACCGGATGCCAGCCCAAGGCCGGCTTGAACAGCATGGCCGACAGCATGAGCACCAGCAGCCCGCCCAGGGCCGCCCCCCCGATCGCCCCACTGGGCAAGGCCCAGCGGCGGGGCAGGCGGGTGTACACGGCCAGCCACAGGGACAGACCGGCCACCATGACCGCCGGCAACCAGGCCGCGGCCACGATGGGCACCATGAAACCGGTGCTGGAGGGCACGGCCAGCGCGAGGGCCGTGACCAGGGTTTCAGCCCAGACGCCCGTGCCCAGACACAGACCGCCTACCACCCACCAGGCCAGGCCGGCCTCGCGTTCGCCAGCTCGCATGCGGCGAGCCACCGCGAGCTGGATCCAGATGACATACACCGATACCGCCCAGGCCGCCAGCAAGGTGGGACCGTCCAGGGGCGTCGGCATGAGTTGACTCACCATGCGTCCTCCGCTTGAGGTCTCCATCCTCCCGGGGGGAGACCACGCATTCACAGTCGATTTGTCGTTGTGCTGTGAAGATCGGCGGGACGGTAAGCAGCTTGAGGGTTCGGGGGGCGATTCAGGTCAAGAATTGATCTGGATCAAGGGCGGTCAGTGCATGACCACGGGTTGCTGGGCCATGCCGGCAAAGCGCTCCAGGTAGGCATCGAATTCTTCGATGCTGGGGCCGCTTTCGATCAGGGCGTCGACGCCTTCCTTGAAGGATTCGGCCAGCGCGCCTTCGATGAAGATCTCCTTGCGCGCAAACTTGTCGACGATCTCGTAGCCCCCACGGGTCAGGGTCTGGTCACCGGCGACACGGTCCAGATGCTCTGCCTCCAGTTCGATCTGAACCACGGCATAGTTATCAGAGTTGTAGAGCATGTGCATGGGCGGTACTCCAGGTCCCAGTTCAACAGGATGGATCCAAGATTGGGGCGGACGCCCTCGGGTCAAGGCCATCATTGCCCCAGGGATCGGCGCCGTCACCCCCCGACTTGAGGGACCTCAGTCCGCCCGAAGGCCCTCTTGTGGTGAATTGCACAACACGCCCGAAGGGGGAAGGCACCCCCCTTGAGGGGGATGTTGACGCACCGCGAGAGTGCGTAAAGTTTCGTGTGTGCTGTCTCACGGAACCGTGACGCCAAGGAGGAACTCCAGCAAGGGGGTGACCGCACTGCCGCAGGCCACTGGGGACAGGCCTGATGAGCCATCAAGGGTCCCCACACACATCCCCGGCCCGACGCGCCGCAGAGCGCTTCGGGCCCATGCAAAGTCTCTTTGCGCCCCCCGCTTCGGCGGGGTTTTTTTTGCCCCCACACAGAGTCACCCGCCGGTGATGCGCCGCACGGCCGGGAAGTACCAGCGGTGCGGCAGGTGCCGCAGCAGCTTCAACCACAATGTGAAACGCCAGGGGAAGTGGATCTCGAATCGCCCCCGCGCCCACCCGTCCACGATGGCCTCGGCCGCCTGATCCGGCGTGAGCAAGGCGGGCATGGCGAAATCGTTGCCCGCGGTCAGCGGCGTCTTGACGAACCCGGGGTTGATGACCGAGACCCCGATGCCCAGCGGCGCCAGGTCCAGGTACAGCGCTTCAGCCAGGTTGATCAGCGCGGCCTTGGTTGGTCCGTAGGCCAGCGACTGCGGCAAACCCCGGTAGCCGGCCACGCTGGCGATCAAACTGATGTGCCCGTGCCCCTGACGCGTGAGCACGGGCAACACGCCGTTGAGCCAGTGCAGCGCGCCATCGACATTGACGCGTTGGTGCTGCAGGGCCTCGTCCAGGTCAAAGGCGGCGGCCCGCATGGGCCGGTAGTGCGCCGCGCAGTACACCACCAGGGCCAGCCCGTCGGCACCGGCCCAAGCCGTGGCCTGCCTCACGGCCGCCGACAGGCCGGCCGGGTCGGTCACATCGACCGGCAAGGCCAGGCTGCCAGCGTGCGTGCGCGCAAAGCCCGCGAGGGCGTCGGCGTTGCGCGCCGACACGATGACGCGCGCCCCTTGCCCGTGCAGCCGGTGGGCCAGTGCCAGGCCAATGCCGCTGGAGGCGCCCACCAGCCAGACCGTGCGGCCGTGCCAGTCGCTGATGCGGGGGTTGAGGGCCATGGTGAACCGTCCTGCCTTGCGTTGAGCGTTCAGCGGCGCGTGAACACCAGGGTGACGTCCCCCAGGTGCACGCCCCACTTGCTCATGGCCGCCTTGTTGAGCAAGGTCCGCTCGTCCATGAGGTACATCCAGTCATCGAACTCGACATTGATGACGCGGCCGTCGACCGGCAGCGCCAGGGTGTAGCGCCAGTTCAGAGCGTTGCCGGCCGACTCACCCGCGGCCGTGCCCACGACGTCGTCGGCACGCCCCCGGTAGCGCCCCTGGCCCAGGTCGGTGAGGTACCACACACGGCGCTGCGTGCTGCCATCGCTGAACACGAAGTCCTCTTCGAGCACGCCCTGGTCCCCCTGCCAGCGCCCCACCAGTCGCACACTGAAACGTTTGACCACACGCCCGGATCGGTCGGTGAACAGGCCGTGGGCCATCACCTCGCCGTTGAAGTAGTCCCGCAGGGACAGCACCGGGCGCTCGGCAGCGTAGTCGCTCACGCGGGGCGCGCCCGCACAGCCGGCCAGCACAGCGGCCAGCACCAGGGCCACGATGGCCCACACGGCGCGGGCGCTGCCCATCCATCGGTTCGAAGTCGTCATGGCCACATCCTTTGTCGTCAAGGTGAAGTCGTCATTCGCCGCCACGGCGGGCCCACAGCGGCCACCACAGCGCCAGGGCCAGGGCCTTGAATGCACACGGCAGTCCGCCGTAGACCCAGCTCAGGGCGGCCAGGGCCTGCGGGTCGCGGGCGCCGGGCTCGTAGCCCCACCACTGCAGCAGGGGCAGGGTCACGCCGGCGGCCAGCGCGAGGTTGAGCTTGGTGACCAGCGCCCACCAGCCGGTGAACTCGCCTTCGGCCCCGGGCAGCCCCTCCCGCGCGGCCTGTTGCGTGACGCCGGTGAGCAGGGTGCCGGGGGCCGTGAGATCGGCGCCCAGCATGCAGCCGCTGGCCAGGCAGACGGCGCCATAGGCCGCCACGTCGCCCGGCCCCACGGTGAGCACCCCGGCAAACGCCGCGATGTGCCCCACCATGCCGACGGCCCAGGCACGGGAGGGGCCCCAGTGGCCGATGAGCCGCACCCACACGGGCACGCTCAGCGCGCCAGTCAGAAAGTAAGCGCCCAGGAACAGGCCCGTGAGATCGGGGCGCTGTACGCCATCGCGGATGAAGAACAGCACCAGCGTGGCGGGCATGGCGGCGGCCACCCCATTGACCAGGTAGATCAGCAGCAGGCGTCGAAAGTCACCCACCCGCCAGGCCGCCCACACGTCCCGCCCGGTGTGCAGCACCGAGGCGCCCCGCGCCGCCAGCGAGTGGCCCGCGGCGGGGTGCGGCGCGGGCGCTCCGCGCAAGGCCCACAGGCCGACCGCCAGGCACACCGTGAGCGTGATGGACAGGGCCAGTACGCCTTGGGCGGCCGCCACGCCATTGGCCAGCAGCACACCCACCAGCGCCAGCCCTTCGCGCCACGCCACCCAGCGGGCGCGCTCGACCGCATCGCCGCCCAGGCGGCTGCCCCAGGCCTGGTGAGCGATGGTGCAGGCGCTGAACGCCAGGCTGGTCGCGGTGACCGCGAGCGCGCACCACGCCAACAGCGCCGTGGTGCCTTGCCACGGCGGCATGAAGACCGCCCAGAAGCCCATCAGCAGCACCAGCGCGGCCAACGCGATGGCCCGCCAGGGTGCCTGGGCCCCCGCTGGGCCCGCAGCATCGAGCCAGCGATCGGCGCAGCGTCCGATCCAGGGGTCGGCCACAGCGTCCACCAGGCGGCTGGCCAGCAGCACGCCGCCCAGGGCCGCCAAGGGCACGCCCAGCGTGTCGCCGTAGTGGGCCGGCAGGGTCACGTACAGCGGCAGAGCCACAAAGGCCAGCGGCAAGCCCAGCAGACCGTAGCGCCAGTGCGCGCCGGGCGCGTGGCGGGCGACGGCATCAGGAGCCACGACCCGGCCCTCCCCGATCGCCGCCACCGCGGTCCAGCTTGAGCAGGGCCCGGCGCATGCCCGGCTCCGACGTGCGCGGTGACAGCCAGATCCCAAAGAACAGGGGCACGAACACCGCGTCGCGGACTTCGGCCGTGGGCCGGCCGTTGAAGAAGAACGAGGCCGCGCCCTCCTGGGGGCGGAACACGCCGGTGAGCCGGTCGCCGGGGCGGATGTCCACGAAAGCGCGCTCCATGTGCGCGAGCCAGGCGCGGGCCTGCTCGGGGGTCACGGGCGACTGGCGCTCGATCTCCTCGACCGAACGCTCGGCGATGTCTCGGGCCTTGAGTTCGCGGGCATAGACCAGGGTCAGCGCCAGCGGGTGCTCCAGCGGGCGCTGCGGATCGAAGTCGGGGCGCACCCACAGTTGGGCGTCGTAGACATGAAAGCCCCAGTAGCGAAAGCGGATCTCGCCCTGCAATCGGGCCTCGCTGCTCCAGCGGCGCACTTCGACCGGTCGTCCGTCAGACCGCGGGTCGGCGGCGGACGCCCCCCCCGTGGCCAGCCCCGCCACCGGTGTCATGGCCAGCGGCAGCACGCTCAGGGCCGCAGCGCGCTGCAGCAGCCAGCGGCGGTCAGGATCGGTGCGGTCTCGGGACATGCTCAGCCTCCAGGGTGCGCGTCAGGCCTTGCGCAGCGTGTACTGCACGACATCGGTGGTGCCCATGTCGAAGGCCGCCTCGCAGTAGCACAGGTAGAACTCCCAGATGCGCATGAACCGCGTGTCGAAGCCGAGCTGGCGGACACGGCCATCGGCGGCGGTGAAGGCCGCCCGCCAGCGCCGCAGCGTCTCGGCATAGTCCGGCCCGAAGGCCTGAGCGCGCACCACGGTCAGACCGGCGCGTTCGGCGTGGGCGCGAAACTGCGCATCGCTGGGCAGCATGCCGCCCGGGAAGATGTATTGCTGGATGAAGTCGGTCGAGCGGCTGTAGCGATCAAACAGGTCGTCGCGGATGGTGATGGTCTGCACACAGGCGCGTCCGCCCGGCTTGAGCAGGCGCGACACGGTGTCGAAGTAACCCGGCCAATAGGCCTGTCCGACGGCTTCGAACATCTCGATGGACACGATGGCATCGAAGGGCTCGTCGCGAATGTCGCGGTAGTCCTGCAGGCGAAGGTCGGCCTTGGCGCCGGGGAGCCGGCCCAGGCGCTCGCGCGCCCACTGCAGCTGCTCGGTCGACAGGGTCACGCCGGTGACTTCGGCACTCGCTTCACGGGCAGCCAGTTCGGCCAGCGCGCCCCAGCCACAGCCGATCTCGAGCACGCGCTGCCCCGGTGCGCCGCCGATGACCCCCGCTTCCGTCAGTGCCCGCCGCACCTTGGCGTCCTGTGCGTGCGACAGCGGCTGGTCCAGGCGCCCTTCGAACCAGGCGCTGGAATAGTTCATGGTCGGGTCTAGCCAGAGGCGATAGAAGTCGTTGCCCAGGTCGTAGTGCGCGTGGATATTGCGTCGGCTGTTGCTGCGCGAGTTGTGATTGAGCAGGTGACGGACGCGGTAAACCAGCCGGCCGAACCAGTTGCCGTAGAACATGGCCTCGATGGGCTCGCGGTTGGCGATCATCAGACTGATCAGGTCGGTCAGGTCGGGGGTGCTCCAGCCGCCGTCGATGTAGGCCTCGGCAAAGCCGATGTCACCTGAGCGCAGCACCAGACTGCACAGCCGCCAGTCGTGCAGGCGCAGCGCCGCTCGGGGCTCGGCGCCGGGCTGACCGAAGTGGGCCGTGCTGCCGTCGGGCCACTGCACATCGAGGCTGCCGACCTGCAAGTGCTGCAGCAGCCGCACGACGGTGCGCGCCGCGGCCGGAGCCTGGCGCGGCAGCGTGGCCGAAGCGGAAGTTTGGGCGGTGCGAGTGCGAAGGGTGGTCGTGTTCATGAGCGGGGCTCCGAAACGGTCGGGTTCATACGGTCGGGATGGGTGTGGATGGGCACGCCTTTGAGCCACAGTCGCAAGGCCTGCCAGTGGATGCGGGCGACCACACCCCAGGTCATCAGGGGCCAGCCCCAGAAGGCGCGGCGGGCGCTGGACGCCGTGAGCGGCTCCAGGCGCCCGCTCTGGCTGGTGCACAGCAGCGGGCCGTCGTCGTCGTCCAGGTCGATGCGCGCAACAATGCGATCGCCATCGAGCGTCCGGGCGGCGCTGGCGGACGACCGCATGAATCGAAATCGGTAGCGGCCCTGCACGGCACAGAAGGGTGACACGTGAAAGACCTTGGGCTGCGTGAGCTCGCGGCCCATGGCCACATCAGCGCCATGCATGACGTAGGCGTGACGCTCGCCGAAGGTGTTGTTGACCTCGGCCACCACGGCCGCCAGCGAACCGTCGGGCCGGTGCACCCACCAGAAGCTCACCGGTTTGAACGCGAAGCCCAGCACGCGCGGGTAGGTCTGAAGCCAGACCTCACCCCGTTCCAGTCCGGGTTCGTCCGCGCCGGCACGGCGCAAGAGGGCATCCAGCCAGGCCAGCGCGTCGTCACCGCCGTCGCCATGGTCACGGTCGTGAAAGCTGAGGGCCGCACGCCGGTTGCGCGCCACGGCCACCTCGGGTTGACGTGCCAGCTGGCGCATCGGCAGCACCCAGAAGTAGTTGGGGTAGGCAAAGGCGTGGGCGCGCGGGCGCAGGCGTGCGTGGCGCACCTGCCCGAAGGCGATGCGCGCATGCACCCGGGTGCCATCGGGGTCGGGCATGGCGTTCATGCCACGGCCACCTCGTGAGCCCCATGGGGCACGCCGCGCAGCACCGTCTGCAGCGCCCCGGTTGCGGCCTCCTGGCCCGAGCGCAGTCCGTCCTCATGAAAACCGTAACCGGTCCACGCGCCGGCGAACCAGACACGGTCGCGCCCTTGCAGGGCGGGCAGGCGGCGCTGAGCGTCGATGGCCGCCTGGTCGAAGACCGGGTGCGCGTAGTCGATGTCGGCCAGCACCGCGTCCGCGCGCGGCTCACGCAACGGGTTGAGCGACACCACCACGGGCTGGGCCCAGGGCAGGGGCTG
>Ga0255182_1000322_pt1 | contig 35742 bp, 22 predicted proteins | sample Atl_UVDOM_RepA_8_FD_188420 | JGI IMG/M metagenome (GOLD analysis project Ga0255182, IMG submission 188420) | Freshwater microbial communities from Altamaha River, Georgia, United States - Atl_UVDOM_RepA_8d | ecosystem: Environmental > Aquatic > Freshwater > River | place: USA: Georgia...
GCCGGCCTTCGCGCTCGGCCTGGGCCATCTGCGCCTTCATGTCGGTGCGGCTGTACTTGTGGAAGGCATCGCCCTCGATGACGGCCGCCGTGATGCCTTCACGGCGGAAGATGCCGTCGAACGTGGCCTTGACGGTGCTGGTGCCGGCGCCGCTGGAGCCGGTGACGACGATGATGGGGTGGCGTCGGGACATGGTGCAAACGCTCCATCAGGCCTGGGGTTGAACGAACAGCGAACGCGTCTTGAACAGCTGGAACGACACGTTTTCGTGCGGGTCGGCGTGGTAGCTCAGGATGCGTTCGACCTCGTCGCGCGAGCCCAGGATCACGGGCACGCGCTGATGCAAGGTGTCGGGCACCAGGTCGAGCAGGCGGCTCGTGCCCGTGGTCGCACCGCCCCCGGCCTGCTCGACTAGCAGGGCCATCGGCGCGGCTTCGTACATCAGGCGCAGACGGCCGGGTTTGCGCGGCTCGCGCGTGTCACGCGGGTACAGGAACACACCACCGCGCGTCATGATGCGGTGCACCTCGGCCACCATGGAGGCCACCCAGCGCATGTTGAAGTCCTTCATGCGCGGGCCGCTGTCGCCGGCCACGCATTCGGCCACGTAACGCTGGATGGGCTTTTCCCAGAAGCGCTGGTTGGAGCTGTTGATCGCGAATTCGCGGGTGTGAGGCAGGATGCGGACCTGGTCGTGCACGAGCACCCACCGCGCCTTCGCCGTGGGCGCCGCCCCGCTGCGGTCGAGCGCAAAGACCGACACGCCGCGGCGGCAGGTCAGCACCATCAGGGTGGCCGGCCCGTACAGCACGTAGCCAGCCACCAGTTGCTGATGGCCCGGCTGCATGAACCCGACTTCGCCCGGGGTGGTGCCGCGGTAAGGGTGTGGCAGCAGCGAGAAGATGGTGCCGATCGAGATGTTGGCGTCGATGTTGGACGACCCGTCGAGCGGGTCGTACACCGCAAGGTAGCGGCCCTGGGTGCCGTGGGCCGGTGACGTGTGCGGCAGCTCGTGCTCTTCGCTGGCCCATCCGGCCACATGGCGGCAGCCGGCCAGGGCTGACGCCAGGATGTCGTCGGCGATCAGGTCGAGCTTCTGCTGAGCATCACCCTGGCTGTTGAACCCTCCGGCTCCGCCATGCGCGTCGGCCAGCGGGCCCTGGGCGGCGACGGCGGCAATGCGTGCTGCAGCCTGCGCAAACACATCGACCGTCTCGCGCAGCGACAGCGCGACATCCGCGGGCAGATCGGCCAGCTGGTGCTGCAGCACCTCGTCGAGGGAGGCCAGGCCCAGCGAAGGCAGGTGGGCGGTCGGGTTGGGCGTCATGGTGAGCAGGTCCTGTTTGATGTGTTGTTGTCGGGGGCCGCGCGGGCCGTCATGCCGCCTGCGGGGCGGTGTCACCGGCAAAGAGGCGGCTGGCGCGGATGTCGGCCGCGTCGATGGTGCTGAGGTCATCCGCACCGAGCTCGCGGTGACGGTCTTGGAACAGTCGGCTGGCCTGGCGCAGGCGAGCGCGATCGAGTGCATTGCGCACGCTGCGGGCATTGGCGAAATGCGGCTGCTGCAGGCGACGCTGCAGGTAGTCGTTGAACGCGTCGCGCGCCCCCGGGCCGAATCGGTAGTGCTGCTGGGCCAGCATGCGGTCACCGATGTGCAGCAGTTCATCGACTTGGTAGTCGGGGAAGTCCAGGTGGTGCGCGATGCGCGACGACAGGCCCGGGTTGGACTGGAAGAAGGTGTCCATGCGGTCCTTGTAGCCTGCCAGGATCACCACCAGGTCGTCGCGCTGGTTCTCCATCACCTGCAGCAGGATCTCGATGGCCTCCTGGCCGTAGTCGCGCTCGTTCTCAGGCCGGTAGAGGTAGTAGGCCTCGTCGATGAACAGCACACCCCCCATCGCCTTCTTGAGGATCTCCTTGGTCTTGGGCGCCGTGTGCCCGATGTACTGACCGACGAGATCGTCGCGGGTGACCGCCACGAGGTGGCCTTTGCGGATGTAGCCCAGCCGGTGCAGGATCTCGGCCATGCGCAGCGCCACCGTGGTTTTGCCCGTGCCCGGGTTGCCCGTGAAGCACATGTGCAGGCTGGGGTTCTGTGCGGCCAGGCCATGGGCCGATCGCAGGCGGTCGATCACCAGCAAGGCAGCGATGTCGCGGATGCGGGCCTTGACGGGCGCCAGACCGATGAGGTCGCGGTCGAGCTCGTCCAGCACGGCCTCGACCTGGCTCTGGGCCAGCACCTCGGCCACGGTGCGGGGGGGCGCGGCGATGGCGTCCGCCGGTGGATGGGCCTCGTGGGCGGCTTGGGCCATCTGGGCGCCGGCGGCCACCAGGCCGGCCGTGCCCCCGGGGATGCGGTAGAGCGAACTGCTCATGGCGGGGCTCTCCGTGGGTCAGGCTCCGTCGCCGTAGCGCTCGCCTTCAGGCCGGTCGGCCGCATACGAGCGGGTGGTGTAGCGCAGGTTGCGGCCGTCGAGCTCGGTGCGCTCCAGGTAGAAGCCGGGCTCACGGGCAGGCCGGTTGACGATGAAGCTCATCGCCACGCTCTCCACCCCACGGCTGGAGTCGAAGGCCAGCAGACGGATGTAATGCTGGGGGAAAGCCTGCCGGCAGCCCCTGAGCTCCATCAGCACGCCTGCGGCATCGGCCAGATCGAACATCGGGTGGCCGTACATGTCCCAGTAGGTGTTGCGGGGGTGCGGGTCGTCGGTGTATTCGACGCTCCAGGCGTAGCCTTTCTTGAGGCCGTACTCGATCTGCTTGAGGATCTCGTCGTCCGTGAGGTCGGGCAGGAAGCTGAACTGACCCTGGGTCAGCCGGCCAGTGGGGTTGGTCATCATGGTGTAAGTCCTCCGGGGTGCGGGTCACAGGCCGACGCTGGGCGTGACGGCGTAATCGCTGGTGTCGGTCGAGGCGTAGTTGAAGGTCACGTTGCCCCAGGTGTCCAGGGCCTGCTTGAGTGGTGAGCAAAAGCGCGCAGCCGACGCCAGGATGTCCTGCCCTTCGTTGAGCAGGTCGCGCCCCTCGTTGCGGGCCTTGACCATGGCCTCCAGGGCCACGCGGTTGGCCACGGCGCCGGCCTGGATGCCCTGCGGGTGCCCGATGGTGCCGCCACCGAACTGCAGGATCACGTCATCGCCGAACAGGTCGAGCAGCTGGTGCATCTGGCCGGCATGGATGCCGCCAGAGGCCACGGGCATGACCTTGCGCAGGTCGGCCCAGTCCTGGTCGAAGTGCAGGCCGCGCTGCAGGTCCTTGTGGGTGTAGCTGTCGCGGCAGACGTTGTAGTAGCCCTGCACCGTCATGGGGTCGCCTTCGAGCTTGCCCACCGCGGTGCCGGCGTGCAGGTGGTCGCAGCCGGCCAGGCGCAGCCACTTGGCGATCACGCGGAAGCTCACACCGTGTGACTTCTGGCGCGTGTAGGTGCCATGACCGGCGCGGTGCATGTGCAGCACCATGTCGTTCTTGCGGCACCAGTTGGCCATGCTCTGGATGGCAGTCCAGCCGATGACGAGGTCGATCATGATCACGACCGAGCCCAGCTGCTTGGCGAACTCGGCACGCTCGTACATGTCTTCCATGGTGGCTGCTGTCACGTTGAGGTAGCTGCCCTTGACCTCGCCGGTCACGGCTTGCGCCTTGTTGACCGCGTCCATCACGAAGAGGAAGCGGTCGCGCCAGTGCATGAAGGGTTGCGAGTTGATGTTCTCGTCGTCCTTCATGAAGTCCAGGCCGCCCTTGAGGCCCTCGTAGATCACGCGGCCGTAGTTGCGCCCGGACAGGCCGAGCTTGGGCTTGGTGGTCGCACCCAGCAGCGGGCGGCCGAACTTGTCGAGGCGTTCGCGCTCGACCACCATGCCGGTGGGCGGGCCCTTGAAGGTCTTGACATAGGCCACGGGGATCTGGATGTCCTCCAGGCGGCAGGCCTTCAGGGGCTTGAAGCTGAACACGTTGCCGATGAGGCTGGCCGTCATGTTGGCGATCGAGCCCTCTTCGAACAGGATCAGGTCGTAGGCCACCCAGGCAAACACCTGCTCGGGATTGCCCGGCACGGGCTCGACCTTGAAGGCCTTGGCGCGGTAGCTGTCGCAGGCCGTCAGGCGGTCGGTCCAGACCACCGTCCAGGTGGCGGTGGACGACTCGCCCGCCACGGCGGCGGCAGCCTCGACCGGGTCCACGCCCTCCTGGGGGGTGATGCGGAACAGGCAGACCACGTCGGTGGCCTTGGGCACGTAGTCCGCGTCCCAATAGCCCATCTGGCGGTACTTGAGAACGCCTGCGCTGTAGCGCTTCTTGGCGTCGGTGATGACGCCGTCGTCGACCGGTTTGTTCATGGCTGGCTCGCTGTTCCTGAGTTCAAAAGAGGGTCTTTGTTCACTGTAGAACCGGCGTCCAACTAAGGTAAATTCAGAAATAATTACTTATCGATTAAGCAATCACTGAATGCGACGCGTCACCTTCCGGCAATTGCGGGTCTTCACCGAGGTCGCCCGCCAGCTCAGCTTCAGCCGCGCGGCCGAGGCCTTGCACCTCACGCCGCCTGCGGTGACCATGCAAGTCAAGGAGCTGGAAGGCCACGTGGGCCTGCCGCTGTTTGAACGCCAGGGGCGCCAGGTGCAGCTCACCATGGCCGGCGAGTACTTTCTCGTCTACGCCAAGCGCCTGATGTCCACGCTCAAGGACGCCGAGAACGTGATGGCACGTTTCAAACGGGCCGACACCGGGGTGCTGACGATCGGCATGCTCAGCACCGCCGGCTACTTCCTGCCCGCCCTGCTGGCACGCTTCAGGGCAGAGCACCCGGGCGTCGATGTGCGTCTGGATGTAACAAGAGACCTGACCAAGCTGCTCGATCGCCTGCACAGCAACGAGATCGACCTGGCCGTGATGGGGCGCCCGCCCAAGGAATACGCGTTGCGCTCCGAGCCGTTCGCGGGGCACCCGATGGTGTTCGTCTGTCCACCCGGCCACCCGCTGCTCGGTGTCGGTCACCCGCCACTGGAGGCGCTGGTGCACTACCCGCTGATCGCCCGAGAGCTCGGCGCCGAGGTGCGCCATGCCCTAGACGCCTACCTGCGCGATCGCCGTCTGGCCCCCCGCATCGCCATGGAGATCCCCAGCAACGAGACCATCAAGGCCTCGGTGATGGCCGGGCTGGGCATCGCGTTCCTGTCGCTGCACGCCGTGGCCGCCGAGGTGCGCGCCGGCTTGCTGCGGGTGGTCGAATTCGAAGACACCCCGGTCATGCGGACCTGGAACCTGGTCTATCAGGCGTCCAAGGTGCTGTCGCCTGCGGCCGAGGCCTTCCGCTACCTGCTGATGGAGCACAGCGAGACCCTGATCGCCGAACAGCACCTGGCCCTGCTGCGGGCCCCGGCGACCGGCGCGTGACGCCGTGCCCCCCATCTGACAGCCCGCGTGCAAACGTGCTGCAACGCGTCATAATTTGACAATGTGCCGGCGCAGATCCCGCCGTTCGAGCGGGGGGCCGGCCAGAATCGAACGTCTCTTTTCCTCCCCCTGTACAAGGAACTCACACCATGACTCGTGAAGTCGTCTTCGTCGGCGCAGCCCGCACCGCCATCGGTTCTTTCGGTGGCTCGCTCAAGGACATCCCCCCGGCCGATCTGGGCGCCCTGGTGATCAAGACCGCCCTGGAACGCGCCGGCGTGGCGCCCAAGGACGTGGGCCACGTGGTCATGGGCAACGTGATCCCCTCCGTGCCGCAAGACGCCTACATCAGCCGGGTGGCCGCCCTGAACGCTGGCGTGCCGCAGGAAGCTCCCGCCTTCAACGTCAACCGCCTGTGCGGTTCGGGCCTGCAGGCCGTGGTGTCGGCCGCCCAGGCCATCTTGCTGGGTGACTGCGATGTCGCCATCGGCGCCGGTGCCGAATCGATGAGCCGCGGCGCCTACCTGGTCACCTCCAACCGCTGGGGCGCGCGCATGGGCGACGTCAAGATGCTGGACTTCATGCTGGGGGCCCTGCACGACCCGCGCCTGAACATCCACATGGGCATCACGGCCGAGAACGTGGCCACCCGTCACGGCATCTCGCGTGAGCAGCAAGACGCCTATGCGACCCAGTCGCAGCAGCGCGCTGCCGCCGCCATCGAGGCTGGCGTGTTCAAGGAGCAGATCGTTCCGGTCGAGATCAAGACCCGCAAGGGCGTGGTGCTGTTCGACACCGACGAAGGCGTCAAGGCCGACACCAGCGTCGACGCCCTGGCCAAGATGAAACCGGCGTTCAAGAAGGAAGAAGGCACGGTGACCGCCGGCAACGCCTCGACCCTGAACGACGGCGCCGCTGCCGTGGTGATGGCCAGCGCCGACAAGGCCAAGGCCCTGGGCCTCAAGCCGCTGGCCCGCCTGGTGTCGTACGCCCACGCTGGCGTCGAGCCCGAGTACATGGGCATCGGCCCGGTGCCGGCCTCCAAGCTGGCGCTCGAAAAGGCCGGCCTGAAGGTGTCCGACCTGGACCTGATCGAATCGAACGAGGCCTTTGCCGCCCAGGCCTGTGCCGTGTCCAAGGAAATGGGCTTCCCGGCCGACAAGACCAACCCGAACGGTTCGGGCATTTCGCTGGGCCACCCGGTGGGTGCCACCGGCGCCATCCTGACCACCAAGGCCATTTACGAGCTGCAGCGCACCGGTGGCCGCTACGCCCTGATCACGATGTGCATCGGCGGCGGCCAGGGCATTGCGATGGTGATCGAACGCGTCTGACCTCTTCACCCGCCTCATGAAAGACAGCCCCATCGGGGCTGTCTTTGTTTGTGGGCCGCCCACCGACGGCCGCGGCGCGTCAGTTCACCCAGCCCGGCAGGCGCACATACAGGCGCTTGGTCTGGCGGGCCGGCACGACGAAGCGGGCGGGCACGCTCTGGTTGTCGGCATCAACCAGACGGCTGCAGTCGGACACCGCCAAGGTTGCGCAGTCGAACTCGCGATCCTGGGTCGACGCGTTGACCACACTCAGGCCCAGGCTGTGCAGGGGCGGCAGCGCGATGACCGCGTCGCCCACGGGCTGCAGAGCCGCATCCGACAGATAGACCAGCTTGTTGAGCCACGCCGACGTGCCATCGCTGCCGCGCAAAGACAGGGTGGCACGAGCGCCGGTGGCCGATCGCACGAAGGTTTCGATGCGGCGCTTTTCGGCACCCGCCAGCGTGAACGGTGTGGACACCGTCGCCACCGGTGTGGCGGGCGCCGTGCTCGTGCCGATGTGGGCGCTGTGGCGCGCGCCCAGCGTGCTCGCTGCCACGGTGTACGACGCCTGGTACAGCGCGCCGGGCTGCAGGTCGAACGCCTGGCTGGTGACGCGATCACCGGGGCCCGTGGCCTTGAACACACCGCAGGTCGTTGCCAGGCCCTGACACAGCGAACTGCCCATCAGGTACGACAGCGAACCGGCGCTGGCCGTCCAGCCGGCCACCTTGGGCGCGAAGGCCCCGTTGGCCAGCATCGTGCCGCCTGTCGACGTCAGCTGATGCGTGCGAAAGCTCACCGGGCTCGATTCGGTGTCGGGGGCTGCCACCTTGCCGACCACCTTCAGCCATTCGGCCAGGCCCAGTTGTTCGTCAGGTTCGTAGAAGCTCTTGAGCCCCCAGTTGGCGCCGCTGACCTGCTCCATGCGCATCACCAGGTTCGAGCCCTGCTGGCGGCGGTCGGCTGCTTCCAGGCGCCAGACGGTGGGCGACTGCACCTGGGTCAGCGTGAGCGTGCCGTTGCCCGACGACACGTTGCGATCGCCAGCCCCTGCAGCGCTGTCCTGGAAGAAGGTGCGCACGTTCTGCGTGGTGTGGCGCCACATCTGCGCATACACCGGCTTGCCGCGCACGCCCTTGTAGGGCACGTTGGCGAATGCCGCTGGGTCCACCGTGCGGCGGCTGAAGAAGGTGTTGTTCAGGATCTGGTTGCCGCGCGTGATCCAGGGCTTGTCCTTGTTGTCGGAGCTGACATGCAAGGACGCGTAGGTGATGCCCTCGGTGCGGTTGTTGCGGATGACGTTGTGCGCGCTGTTGTGCAGGTAAATGCCCACTTCGGCACCGACGATGACGTTGTCGAACACCTCGACGGTGGCGGACCTGTCGTCCAGGTAGATGCCGTTGGCGCTGTCTTGCCCTGCGATCAGATCCTTCAACGCACCATGGATGTAAGCCCCATCGAGGTTGCTCACCAGACCGGCCACCACGTTGCCGTACACCTGGCTGGTGATGGTGCCCAGGTTCTGCGTCTCGAGCACTTCGTTGCTGGTGTAGATGCCTCCGCAATCGGTGAGCAGTCGGCACGGACGGATCACGGTGTTGTGGCGCACCACCGTGCCGGGCAGGTCGTTGAACATGATGCCGACGTTGGACGAGTCCTTCACCAGGTTGTCCGCCACCAGAGACCCCTCGCCGAACACCCGGATGCCCCAGGCGCCCAGCCAGTCGGGGTTGGCCACGCGGAACATGCCGGTGCGGTTCACCACGTTGCCCACCACCTGCGCCCGAGGCGATGTGAAGATGCGGATGCCCGTCAGGCCGGACGCGTCGACGACGCTGTTGAGCACCTTCAGGTCGGGCGACACCGATGCGGAGATGCCGCCATCATCGGCAAAGAAGGACTCGACGGCCTTGACGGTGGCCGCCGGAATGCGATCGAGCGTGATGGACAGGTCGTTGTACTCCATGCGGATGTACTCGATGGACACCTGCTCCATCTGGCTCAGCTGAATGCCGAAGGTGCCCTTGTACTCGTTCTGGCTGGTGGCGCGGGGCAGCACGGCCACCCAGTTGCGGGTGTCGGGTGCAACGGCACCGCCGTGCAGCAGGCGATGGCCTTTGAGCGCCCATTCCCCAGGCTGGTCCACCATCCACGGCTTGCCCTCGAAGAAGTACCCCGAAGTCGCCTCGATCGGGAACTTCAGTGCCGTCTCCAGCGTGACGATGCGTGTGGCGCTGTTGAAATCGCCGACCGTGCCCCGCTCGATCGTGTAGGGGTTGGTGCGAACATAGACCGCAGCACCCTTGATGTCGCGGCCGTTGAGCGCCGCCACATCGGCTGGCGACATCTTGAAAATGCTGCGCCGGCGCAGTGCAAAGGCCTCATCACTTTCGTTGGTCAGCCGCTCGACCGCATCCGTCGACGCCGTGAATCGCCTGCCCGGCTCTTCGTTGGGGAAGCGTGCGGGCGTCAGGGGGCGCGCATCGACGGCCCCACCCGTACGGGTTTCGACGTACAGCCGCTTGACCGGGCCGCTCAGGTTGATGCCCATCACACCGGACAGATCGGCCTCAGCCGACCACACGGCGCCGCCGACCACCGGCAGTGGCGAGGCCCCCGAGATCAGCGGGCGACGCGGGTTCTGATCGCAACCGTAGGCACCGATCAGGCGGATGTTCTTCGCGCTGGGGTTGGCGTCAGCGGCCCCGTTGATCGACAGGTCCTGCCCACGCCACACGCCGCCGCACTTGAGCAGGACGGCATCCCCGGGCTGCCAGTCCTTCTTGGCGCCAACGCGCCACAGGTATTTCCAGGGCCGATCGATCGTTCCCCCACCCGCGTCGTCACTGACCACGTCCGGATCGATGTAGTACGTCTTGCCACCGGTCTGCGGCGCGGTGTAGGTGGTGGCGAGGTTCATGACCGGGGGCTGCACCGCCCAGCCTTCGCCCGAGACCACGCCCGTCGGCGCAGTGGCGCCCACATTCTGGGCGGCCTCGCGGCCGGTCAGGCCGGCACCGGCCGACGCAGCGGACGAGGCGTCATCGCCGCCACCTCCACACCCTTGCAGACTGGCGACCATCAAGGCCACCGACAAGACACCGACGAACGGACGCAGCGGGCTCGCAAAAGCGTGCCCATGGACGACTCTGGCCATGGAAACTCCCTGTTTGATACATACACATCAAGCCAGACGGCTTGCCGCGCAGAGTCTCTCACGCCGGGGCTTTCAGCGCCGGCCGCCAGATGTATCAAGTGGCAACCGGCAACGCCTTGCGTTTGAACAGCCGCCCGCTCCAGGCGATCAGGTCATCGATGTAGGTGAACACCACGGGGATCACCAGCAGGCTCAGGAAGGTCGACGTGATCAGGCCGCCGATCACCACGATGGCCATCGGCGAGCGGAAGCTCGGATCCACGCCGATGCCCAATGCGATCGGCACCATGCCGGCCCCCATGGCGATGGTGGTCATGATGATGGGCCGGGCCCGCTTGTGGCAGGCATCGATCACGGCGTCCCACCGCGACAGGCCGTGCTCGTTGCGGGCAATGATCACGTAGTCCACCAGCAGGATGGAGTTCTTGGTCGCGATGCCCATCAGCATGATCAGACCGATCATCGAGGGCATGGACAAGGCGGTGTGGGTGATGAACAGCGCCACGAAGGCCCCGGGAATGGACAGCACCAGCGCCGCCAGGATGGTGACCGGCTGCATGAAACCCTTGAACAGCAGCACCAGCACGATGTAGATGCAGAGCACCCCGGTCAGCATGGCCAGCCCGAAACTGGCGAACAGTTCGGCCATGGCCTCGGCGTCGCCCACGGTCGCACGCGTCACACCCGGCGGCAGGTCCTGCAGGCTGGGCAGCGCCAGGGCCGCTTTTTCGACCGCCCCCAGCGGTTGCTGGTTGAGCTCGATCTCGAAGTTGATGTTGCGCTGCCGGTCGTACCGGTCGATCTGCGCCGGCCCGCTGTCCAGGCTGAGCGTGGCCACATTGGCCAGCGGCACCGGCCCCTGCGCACCGGGCACGGGCAGGCGCGCGATCAGGTCCAGGTCGGTTCGGGCCGCATCTGGCAGGCGCACCACCACAGGCACCTGACGCTGCGACAGGTTGAGCTTGGCCAGCGCCTGGTCGTAGTCGCCCACCGTGGCCACCCGCAAGGTGTCGGCGATGGCCGCTGTGGTCACACCCAGGTCGGCCGCGCGCGCCGGGTCGGGCCGCACGATCAGCTCGGGTCGCACCAGGCTGGCCGTGGACGTCACCGCGCCGATGCCGGGCAGCGTGCGCAATTCGCGCCCGACCTTCAGGGCATGCTCCTCGAGCGTGGCGCCGTCCTCGCCGGCCAGCACCAGGATGTACTTTTCGGCCGAGCCCCCGAAGCCCACGTTCACGCGCGCACCCGGCAGTTCGGCCAGGGCGGCACGCAACTGCCCTTCGATGGCCTGCTTGCTCAGCCCCGGCCGCTCGGTGCGGTGCGTGAGGTTGAGCGTGAGCGTGGCCTTGCGCACCTCCGACGCCCCCTTGGGCATGAAAGGATCGCTGCCGGCGGCTCCCCCACCGATGGCCGTGTAGACCAGCTTGACATGGGTGTTGCGCTTGACGATCTGGCGGGCGCGCTCGGCCGTGACGTAGGTCTGGCGGAAGGTGCTGCCCGGCGGCAGGGTGATCGTGACTTGCGTCTGCGACAGGTCGTCAGGCGGGATGAAACCCGTGGGCAGGAAGCCCAGCAGGAACACCGAGCCCACCGTGAAGGCCGCCGTGATGCCCATGGTGGCCAGGCGGTGCTTGAGGCACCAGCGGGCCCAGCCCAGGTACATGCGCATCCAGCCCGGGTCCGGGTGCTCGTGAGCGATGGGCTTGAGCAGGTAGGCCGCCATCATCGGCGTCAGCATGCGGGCCACCACCAGCGAGAAGAACACGGCAATGGCGGCGGTCCAGCCGAACTGGACGAAGAACTTGCCGGGCACGCCGCTCATGAAGGCGGTGGGCAGGAACACGGCGATCAGCGTGAAGGTGGTGGCGATCACCGCCAGCCCGATCTCGTCCGCGGCTTCCATGGCCGCCTGCAGGGGTGTCTTGCCCATGCGCAAATGGCGCATGATGTTTTCGATCTCGACGATGGCGTCGTCCACCAGGATGCCCACGACCAGCGACATCGACAGCAAGGTGACCACGTTGATCGTGAAGCCGAACAGGTACATGACCCCGAAGGCCGGCAGCACCGACAGCGGCAGCGCTGCAGCAGCTACCAGCGTGGCCCGCCAGTCCCGCAGGAAGAACCACACCACGATCACGGCCAGGATGGCCCCCTCGTAGAGCAGCCACATCGAGCCGTGGTAGTTCTCTTCGACCGGTGTGACGAAGTTGAAGGCCTCGGTGATGGTGATGTCGGGATGCTGCTGGCGCAGTTCGGCCAGTGCGCCCTGAACCCCCTGGGCCACCTCGAGCTCGCCGGCGCGCAGCGCGCGCTGGATCTCGAAGGCCACGGCAGGGCGCCCGTCGATCAGGGCCGCCGCCCGCTGCTCGGCCACGGTGTCGATCACGGTGGCCACCTGGTCAAGGCGGATGCGCCGGCCGTCGGACAAGGGGATTTCGAGTGCACCCAGGGCCTCGGCGGACTGCACCGTGGCAATGGTGCGCACCGACTGCTCGCCACCGCCCAGGTCGACCCGTCCACCCGAAGCCTCCTGCTGCACCTGCCGCAATTGCCGCGAGACATCGGCCGCCGTGACGTTGAGCGCGATCAGGCGCGCCGGGTCCAACGTGACCTGCACCTCGCGGGTGGCACCGCCCACCCGGGACACGGCCCCCACCCCCTTGACCACCAGCAGACGGCGGGTGACGGTGTGGTCGACGAACCAGGACAGGGCCTCGTCGTCCATGCGGTCGGACGCCACGGTGTAGGTCAGGATCGGCGAGCCGGCGATGTTCATCTTGGTCACCGTCGGGTCGCGCAGGTCGGCCGGCAGGTCCGAGCGCACGCGCGACACCGCGTCCCGCACATCGTCGACGGCCTCCTGCGTCGCCTTCTCGAGGCGGAACTCGACCGTCACGCTGACAACGCCATCCTGCACCTTGGTGTAGATGTGCTTGACGCCCTGCAAGGTGGCCACGGCGTTCTCGAGCTTGCGCGCCACCTCGGTTTCCATCTGGGCTGGCGACGCGCCGGGCAGGCTGGCCGACACGATCACGGTGGGCAGATCGATGTCCGGAAAGTTCTGGATCTTCATGCGGGCAAAGCCCAGCAGACCCACCAGGGTCAGCATCACGAAGAGCATGACCGCCGGGATGGGGTTGCGGATCGACCAGGCGGACACGTTCATGGGCGGGCCCCTGCGGCAGCCGCACGGACGCGGACCGTGTCACCGTCACTGAGGAAGCCCGCGCCGGTGGCCACGACGGCCACGCCGGCGGGCAGGCCGTCGACCACCTCGACTCGATCACCCGTGCGGCGGCCCGTGCGCACCTTGCGCTGTTGCACCTTGCCGCTGGCGTCGACCGTGAACACGTAGCTGAAGCCATCGCGCAGCAGCACAGCTGTCTGCGGCAGCGTCAGCCCCTGGGACGCGCCGAGGTCGATGCGACCGGGCACGAACATGCCGGCCTTGAGCGCTGCCGCCTGTGCAGCCGATACTGGCAGGTCCACGTAGACCAGCCCGTTGCGGGTGGCCGCGTCGACCGTGGGCGCCACCATGCGCACGCGCGCTTCGACCTTCTGGCCCGAGGGGCCCGTGACCTCAGCCACCTGGTCTGGCTTGACCCGGTGCAGGTCGGTGGCGGCCACCTCGGCACGCCACTCCAGCCGGTGCTGGCGGATGAGGCGGAACAGTTCCTGCCCCGCCTGCACGACGGCACCCGCCGTGGCCTGACGGCCCGAGATCACACCATCATCCGGGGCCAGCACCCGGCTCTGGGACAGACGCAACTCCGTGCTGGCCAGCTGGGCCTTGAGCACGTCCACGCGCGCACGGGCCGTCTGCTCGGCGGTGAGGGCACGCTGTGCCTCCTGGCTGCTCATCGCATCGGCCTTGATCAGGGTGCGGGCACGCTCGGCATTGGCGCGGGCTTCACCCAGCAGGGCTTCGGCCTCCAGCAGGCTGGCCCGCGTGGCTGCGACGTCAGCCCCCAGCGAGTCCTGCCGCAGGGTGGCCAGCACCTGGCCGCGTCGCACGCTGTCGCCCACGTTGACGGCCACGGTGTCCAGCCGCAAGCCCCCCACTTCGGCACCGATCACGGCCTCCTGCCAGGGCGCCACGACGCCATGGGCCGACACGGACACGCCCCAACGCGCAGCCTGCGCCGTCACCGTCTCGACCGTGAGCAACGGCCGCGCGGCCCCACTGGCGGCTGCCGTCGCCGGTGCCGACGCGGCCGACGCCGCAGCGCCGTCCGGCGCACCGCCACGCCCGCAGGCACTCAGGGCCAGCACGGCCATCAGGCCCAGGGCCCACCACGCACCGGCATGTCGCCGGCCAGCCGCTGATCGCAGGGTATGCATGTTCTTCATTGCTTGTGTCGTTCGGCACGTTCGTGTGCCACCAGGGCCACGCCGTAGCCCACCAGTCGATCCAGCACCTTGTCCAGGGCCCCGGGGCCCTGCAACAGGGACGGGGCCAGCATGTCCATGAACTCCCGGGACATGCCGTAGTCATGCACCATCGCACCGAGCGCAAAGGCCAGCTGGTGCAGGGATTCGTCAGGGGCGGCTGCGCCCACATGGCGGGCCAGCAGGTTCACCAGACGCTCGTGATGGGGCTGGATCTGCGCCATCACGACATCCTTGTAATCGGCGGAAGGCTCCACCATCTCGCGCAGGTGCAGCCGCATCACCCAGGTGGCACGCTCATCCTGCCCCCAGGGGCACAGCAGGGCCGCCATGAAGCGCCGCAGGGCCGCCGGCAGGCTCAGGGCCGCATCGTCAAAGCCAGCGAAGGCCAGCGCGATCTCTTCAATGGGCTCACGCAGCACCGCCCTGTAGAGGCCCGCCTTGTCCCCAAAGTAGTAGTGAATGGACGCCACGTTCTGGCCGGCCGACTGGCAGATCTCGCGGGTCGAGGCCTTGGCAAACCCTTTTTCAGCGAAGATCCGTGTGGCAGTGTGAATCAGGCGCTCGCGCGCACGCTCTCCCCGCGGGGTGGCATGCTCGTCCGCCCCCGTACCTGCGGGAACCGGCACCGAATCACCCGAATCAAGCGCTTGATTGAATTTCATGGCAGGATCGCAGTGTAGCGATTTATGCGGGTTTCACCATCCCCCTGTTTGCCATGCGGTTGATTGCCTGGTCACACCCCACGCCGGACGGCTTCACCCTGCGCGGCTGGCACACCCCTCCGTCAGGCAAGCCCTTGCTGCACTTCCTGCACGGCAACGGGTTTTGCGGGCGCACCTACGAAGCCATGCTCGAGCCGCTCGCGCAGGACTTCGACCTGTGGCTGTGCGACATCCAGGGCCATGGTGACAGCGACCACGGGGGTAACTTTGTCGGCTGGAACCGCAATGCGGAGCTGGCGATGGAGGCTTTTTCGACCCACCTGCCCCAGTTCGGCAAGGTGCCGTGCATGGCCGTCGGGCACAGCTTCGGCGGGGTGCTGACCTGCCTGGCCATGGCCGACCAGCCCCGACGATTCCAACGTGCCGTGGTGCTCGACCCGGTGCTGATGCCGGCCACCATGGCCCTGGCCGTGACGCTGGCCGAAACCGTGGGCCTGAGCCACCAGGCCCCCCTGGCGCGCAGCGCGCGCCGGCGGCGCCACCACTGGCCCGACCGGGAGGCCGCCTTCCAGGCCCTGCACGGCCGAGGCACCTACAAGGGCTGGACCGACGAGGCCCTGTGGCACTTCGTGAACCACGCGCTGCGCCCGTCAGACGATGGGGGCGTCGAACTCAAGTGCCGTCCGTCTCGCGAGGCTGAAATCTTTGCATCGGCCCCGACCGGGCTGTGGTCGGCCTTGCGTCGGGTGCGCACCCCGACCCTGCTGATGCACGCCCAGCACACCTTCCCGTTCGTGGTGAGCTCGGCCCGCCAATGGGCCGACACCAACACCCAGGTTCAGGTGGAAGTGGTGCCGGGCGGGCACTGCTTCATGCAGGAGCGCCCGAGCGACACCGCCCAGCGGGTGCGCGAATTCCTGGTGCTGGCTTGATCGTCAGCGCGATGACCAGCCCGTGAACTGCCAGGCCAGCGACAGGCCGGCCACATGGGCCCGCAGGTCACCCCGCGGGGCCGCCAGATGCCCCATCGTGGCCTGGACGGCCAGGTCACGCGTAAACCGGTAGCCCACCGAGCCATTGAGCTGCGCCACGGCACCGCCGCCGACCTGCAGCCCGCCACCCCCGGCGGCCCCGGCCAGGGCTTCGGCTTCGGCATACCAGCGTTCGGCCAGCGACCATCGCCCACCCAGGCCGATGAGGCCGACCATGTAGGCGCCCGCCTTGCCCTCGTAGGCCGCCAGCCCCTGCCCGCTGAGGAACCAGTCGGGAGTCAAGAAGTAGTCGAGCTGCACGCCCAGGTTGCTCACCGGGGTGTCCTGGAAACGGTTGCGCCAGTTGGGCGCCGCCTCGAAGTAGGTCTGGTGGGCCAGTCGCACACGCAGGTGCTCGGGGTCGAACCCGCCCAAAGCGCCCACGCCCAGGCTGCTTGCGCCAGCGAGCAAAGGCACACCGAAGGGGTGAGTGAGCTTCAGGCTCAGCGCCTGTGCCCGGAAGCTGTGTCCGGGCGCGCGCACGTCGCTCAGCCCCACCTCGACCGACAGACCGCGCGTCACGGCATGCTGCAGGGCCACGCCGGTTTCGACCAGCACCCCGCCCCCCGTGTCGACGCCACCCCCGCCAGCCGCACCCAGGGCCAGCGACATCTTCAGACCGGTGCGATCGCCCAGCGGCAGCCGGTAGCCCCCGCCAGCGAGGATCTGCATGTAGCCGTCACTGCGCCCGCCGCCCGCGCCCTCGGCCCCCAGACGCAGGTACCAGTACGGGTCGATGTAACTCAGCCATTCAAAGCCCACGAGTTGCATGCTCGGGTGCTGCGGCGTGACACCGTCGTCCTGCACGGCGGCATCGTCGATGTCGTAGCGGCGAACCATCACCGAAAACTCTTGCGGACGGTCGGGCACCGAGCGGCTCGACGGTGCCGCCCCGGTGGGGCGAGCCCAGCCCGTCCCGAGCAGCGAATGGAAGCGGTGCTCGAACAGCAGGTAGGGCTGCGTGCTGCGGATCACCCCGGACGGGAAGTTGACATGGCTCACCCCGGCACCGAGGCGCCCCCAGTCACCCAGGTCGTAGGCCACGCCCACATCGGCACGCAGCATCAAGCCGCCACCGGCGAGGGTGTAGCCGCCACGCCCGCCGCCGGCGCCCACGAACAGACCACCGCGCAGCGTCCAGTCGTCGGTCAGCGGCTGCCGCGCTTCCCCGGCTACCCCCAGGGTGATGAAGCCCCCGCGCTCACCGCGCACCGCGCCGTAAGACCCCACCCCCAGCGACCAGCGCTGGTCCACATCGAACATCCAAGTGGCGCCCGCCATGCCCATGCGCTCGCCGCCAGGCAGCTCGTAGGTTTCGTCCGTCAGCCGCCACGCCGACGCCACCGGGCGCGGCTGCTCGGCGTCGGCCACCTGCGCCACGGCCGGGGCGCACACCAGACCCAGGGCCAGCCACGCGGCCCACAGGAACGTACGGGGAGGGTTCGACGGGTTCATGGCGACGCAGCTTATCAGCGCCTCGCCGCCGATTCACACCCGTGTGGTGAGCTGTCTGCAGGGCCCCGGATCAGGGGGGCCTCTCTCATGAACCTAGGGATACCGCCGCGCAGGGGCCGTTGCCTAGCATGACAGGCACATCGACCTTGCGGAGTTGTCGGATGCGAAGCCTGCGCCACCATGATCACGGCCCCGAAGTGATGTTCCTGCAGCGCCTGCTCAACAAGCAGGGTGCCGACCCTTATGTGCGCGAGGACGGGGACTACGGCCCCCGAACCGCCGCCGCCGTGCGGGCGTTTCGGCAACGACGCGGCCTGGGCGGCAGCGGCGAGCAGGTCGACGGGTCGGTGTGGGCCGCCCTGGGAGCCGTCGACGAGATCCGCCACCCGGTCCGGGGCTTTGCGCAACCCACCGACACCAGCTGCTGGTCGGCCGCCGCCACGATGATGACGGGCACGGTGATGTCGGTCGGCACGGGCCGGGCGCGCCTGGCTCGCAATGGCACCTTGCGCGCGGGGCTGGACAACGTCGAGACCTTCGTGCAAGGCATGGGCTGGCATCTGGTCAACCAGAGTTCGGCGCCAGCCGCCCCTGTGTTGATGAATGCGGTCCGCCGGGGGCCGCTGTGGGTGGCGTTTGTCGGCACGCACTTCGGCCATGCGGTGGTGTTCAGCGGCATGTTGACCGACAACGCCAGCGACGGCACCGGCACGGTCTTCATCGTCCACGACCCCTGGCCCCCGGGCCGGGGTGCCGGGTCGCGCTACGGCACAACCTACCTGGGGCAGCAGGTGTGGCTGCGCAGCCGGACCCTGCCTCGGCCGGTGCCGGCCATGGTGGGCTATGCGGCGCAGTGAGCCTGCGCTCGGTGCACGATCAGGCCCCGAGCACCAGCTGACGCGAACCCGGGAAGGCCGTGCACAGGTACACCGAGGTGCCCAGCACGTTGCCGCAGGCCTGCCCTTCGTGCACGGTCAGCTTGCAGGTGCCGCAGGCGCCCTTGCCGCAGCCCGATTCGAGGGTGATGCCCCGGTCGTGCGCCAGCTGCAGCAAGGTCTTGCCCCGATCGGCCTCGGTGAGGGTGATGCGGGCGTTCACATGCTCGAAGAACACCTCGGCGCCCTCGCCGGGAAACTCGCCCGCAGGGATGGGCGCCTGATCGGCCAGCTCGAAGCGTTCGGTGTGCACCCGGCGCAGATCGACCCCCAGACCACGCAGTTGATCCAGCATCGCCGCCATGAAGCCCTCCGGGCCACACAGGTAGATGTCGCGCTCGTGCAGGTCGGGGCAGGCACGCTCCAGCTGCCGGGCGTCCAGCCGCGGCACGCCGCCGTGGGCCCGGGCCTCGTCGTCGGCCAGGCGGCTGAAGGCCGTGGTAACCGGGATGCCCACCGTGCGCCAGTCGCTCAGGTCCTTGCGGAAGATCACCGATTGCGGGTCGCTGAACTGGGCCACGACCTTCACGTCGGGCCGTTCGGCCAGGGGTTGCATCAGCATGGCCGTGACCATCGCATGGCACGGGGTGATGCCCGAGCCGGCACACAGCATCAGGATCTTGCGCTGGCCGCTCCAGGTGAAACGCCCGCGCGGCGCGTGCAACGACACCACCGTGCCCGCACGCACATGTTCATGCATCCAGCCCGACACCCGACCGCCCTGCTTGCGCTTGACTGTGATGGCCAGCCGCCCGTTCAGCCGGGGTGACGGGCTGTAGCAGCGCCGGTGCGCCTGCCCGTCGATCTCCACCTCGATCTCGATGTGCTGGCCAGGCTCGAAGCCCTTCCAGTGCTGGTTGGGCCGCAACACGAAGGTGCGCACACCGGGTGCCTCGTCGATCACGGCTTCGACCAGGGCCTTGAGCTCGTAGGTCCACAGGAAGCTGTTGAACCTGCGGTTGAACTCGGTCATGGTGTTGCTGACCACATAGTCCACCCAGCGAGGCTCGACGTGGTCGAGCACCCAGCGGTTGGCCGGGGCCAGGGCGCGCTCAAGCATGACGGGCCTCCCCCGCGTCCGGCGTGGTGGGGGTCACGTCTTTGGGCGGGAACGAATACTTCCACATCACCTTGAGGTAATTGCGGATGGCATGGAACCAGGTCGGGTTGCACTGGTAGTTCAGACCGTAGCGCCGGCAGACGTCCTGCACCTCCACCGCCATGTCGGGGTAGTGCCGCGAAGGCACATCCGGGAACAGATGATGCTCGACCTGGTAGTTCAAGTGGCCCCAGAAGATGCTCATCAGGCGCGAGCCCTTGAAGTTCACCGACGAATCGAGCTGGCTCAGGTACCAGTGGCCCTTGTGCTGCAGGGCCTCCTCGGGCTGCAGCGGCGCCGTGAAGTGCGTGGCCTGGATGGTCAGGCTGATCCAGTAGTTGTTGAGCCCGTCGACCAAGGCGTTGCCCAGCAGCACCTTGAAGAAGGAATAGCCGGTGACGAGGGCCAGCAGCGGGAACAGCAGGTATTCCTTGAACAGCACGCGCCCCACGGCCATGCGGTGCCGCAGGCGCAGGCTCTGCTCGGTCTCGCCAGGGTGGTGCACCGGCGCGAAGCCCTTATTGCCCTGCGGGAACTTGCGCTCGCGATAGGCCTGACGGAAGCCCAGGTTCTGCTGGTTGAACCCGTACAGCACGATCGGGTAGGCGAAGAACAGGTAGATGGCCACCTGCCAGCGGTGCATCGGGTTCCAAGGCGTCTGGTCGTTCATTCGCAAGATGCCGTGGTTGAGGTCAGGGTCCTTCTCGAACACATTGGTGTGCACGTGGTGCAGGCCGTTGTGCTCGCGACGCCAGCCCTCCTCGTCCACCGGTGCCTTCCACTTGAAGTTGCGCGAATGGAACTGCGGGATCTCGGGAAAGCTGTCGTACTGACCGTGCAGCACGTTGTGCCCGATCTCGATGGATTCCAGATTGCGGTGCACCCAGGTGAAAAACACGCCCAGGCCGAAGGTGAGCGGGTCCTTGCTGACCCACAGCAGACCGCGCCCCAGCAGCTCGGACAGTCGCGACGCACGACGCAAGCGCTTGATGTAGGCCACGTCCTTGGGACCCAGCTTGTTGCGGTAACGCTGCTTGATGGCCTCGAATTCGGCTTCGATCTGGTCGTACAGGGCCTTGCGATCGGCTTCGGACTGCGCAGAGTGCTCAGCGACGGAGTGCTTCATGGTGTGCTCTGCCGGGGTGATCGGCGCCGCGACGCGCGCCCCGGACGGGGATGGATTTGGTGCGAGGGGCACGATAATACGCGTCGTTAAGCGGGCACCTCCGGACAATCCCCCGCCACCCCCGGGTCGCAGGGGCGGAGCACCCTCGACGGTGGGATGGCCAACGCCAGCGGGTCAGCGCACAATGCGCCCATGCTGTTCATCCCTTCGGTCACCTTGTCGGCGCTCGTCACCCTCACACCGGCCACGGTGATGGTGGACGACGTGTTGTCCGTCACGCGCACATCCGCCGCACCGACCGAACTGCAGCCGGCCGATCGCCCTGGCCGGGCACACCCGGTGTGTCGCATCGCTGGTGACTGCTTCGTTCAGCTTTTGCGCCCCGCCGTCGCCATTGCGCCAGACCTCGCAACGGCGGGTAGCCCCCGTCTCGCCCGTCGCTGAGTCTGGGGGCGCAGGCCGTAAAGCGGCCATTTCAGGTCATTTTTCACGCAGCAGCGCCGTGCTCTGGCCGAAAACCTGGGTGAGGCGCAGGCTTTCGCGGTGACCGCCCTCGCCTGGGCCCACCACCGCGCTGCCGATCTGACCTGCGACATGGGACTGACCGAATCCGCCCCGGAATCCGCCCTGACCTCCGCCGCCGCTGGCGACGAGGTGCTGTATCGCAACGACCGAACACTTGTGGTGCGCCGCGCAGTGCCCGAGGGCGGCTCGCGCATCATCAAGCAGGGCCTGGGCGCCGATTCGCAGGCGCGCCTGCGCAATGAAGCCACCATCCTGCGGCGCCTCAAGGGGATCGAAGGCGTGGTGCAACTGGCCGCCGAACCCAGCGGCGGTTGCCTGGAACTGCAGGATGCCGGACTTCGATCGCTGTCCCAACGCCTGGCGACAGCCCGCCTCGCCGTGGACGACGTGATCGATCTCGCCTTGCCGCTGGCCGAAACGCTGGCCGATGTGCACCGGGCCGGCGTCATCCACAAGGACATCAACCCGGCCAACATCGTGATCGACGGGCCGTCTGGGCGGCCGGTGCTGATCGATTTCAACATCGCCAGTTGCGTCGCCGAAGAGCGCCTGGCCTTCACCCACCAGCGCGACATCATCGGCACCCTCGCCTACATGCCACCGGAACAGACCGGACGCACAGGCCGACCGATCGACCATCGATCCGACCTCTATGCGCTGGGCGTGACCCTCTACGAGATGGCCACGGGCAGCAAGCCCTTCGAGAGCGACGACCTGCTCGAGATGATTCACGACCACCTGGTCAGGGCACCCCAGCCACCCGTGGCCAAAGAGCCCCGATTGCCTCAGGCCTTGTCGGACATCATCCTGCGGCTGCTGGAAAAGGAAGCCGACCGGCGATACCAGAGCGCCGATGGCCTGGCACGCGACCTGTTGCGCCTGCGTGAACGCCGCTTGCGCGGCGATGACAGCAGCTTCCCGCTGGGGCTCGATGACTTTGCGATGCGCCTCACGCCACCGTGCACCCTGGTCGGACGCAAGGCCGAGCTGCAGTTGCTGGGCGACGCCATCGAGCGTGCGGCGCATGGCGAAGGACGTGCTCTGCTGATCTCAGGCGCTCCGGGCGTCGGCAAGACCGCGCTGATCAATGAACTGCAGCCTCTGGTGAGTGCGCGGCGTGGCTGGTTTGTCAGTGGCAAGTTCGAGCAGTACCAGCGCGACACCACGTCGGCCTTCGTGCAGGCGCTGCGGGCCCTGGGCCGGTTGCTGCTGGCCGAGCCTGAAGCCGAGCTGGCCTTGCACCGCGAACGCATCGCGAAGGCGCTGGGCGCCAACCTGGGGCTGGGTCCCTCCCTGCTGCCCGAGTTCGCCGTGCTGTTGGGGTCCCCACCACCGGTGATCGTGGACGACCCGGTCGAGGCCGAATGTCGCATGATCCAGGCCACCGTGGACATGCTCAAGAGCGTGGCCAGCCCGGAGCACCCGCTGGTCATCGTCGTCGACGACATCCAGTGGGCGCCGGGCATTTCGCTGCGCTTCATGGATGCCCTCATGACCCAGGGCCATGAGCTTCAAGGCCTGCTGGTGGTCGGCGCCTACCGAGCCCACGAGGTCGACCCCGCGCACCCCCTGCACGCCATGCTCAAGCGCTGGGCCGAACTCGGTGTCAGTCCCCCCACGCTGGAGTTGCAGAACCTCCCGCCCGCCGACCTGGGCACCTTGATCGGCGAAATGCTGCGCATGCCTGATCGGGACAGCCAGAGGCTGGCCGCTGCCGTGATCGAACGCACGGCGGGCAACCCGTACGACACCGTCGAGCTCATCAACGCCTTGCGGCATGACGGTCTCCTGCAGCCCCGCCTGGGACAATGGGTGTGGAGCGACGACCAGATCAGGCACTACGTGGGAGACTGCGACGTTGTCGGCCTGCTGGGCCGCCGGATCGATGGCCTTCCGACCGACGCTCAGCACCTGCTGGAGCTGCTGGCATGCCTGGGCGGCGACGTGACCCAGCAGCTGCTGGCCACCGCCGCCGGCCTGAGCCCCGAGACGCTCGACGCCCAGCTCGCACCCGCCCTGGAAGACGGCCTGGTGGCCACACTCAAGGGCCATGAGATCGAAGTGCGCTTCCGACACGACCGAGTGCAGCAGGCCATGCACGAGCGACTGCAGGCGCAAGGCCGGGCACCCGCTGTTCAACTGGCCCTGGCCCGCCGACTGGCCGTGATGCCGCGCTTCCAGATGCTGGCGGCCAAACAATACCTGCCCACCCATGAGCTGCTCATCGAACCTGGTGAATGCCGTGAGGCGGTCCGGCTGTTCCGGAACGCGGCCACGCTGAACCGGGTCATCAACTACGACCTGTGCGAACGCTTCCTGCAGGCGGCCCTCACGCTCACGCTCAGACTGCCTGAGGATGACAGCGCGCGCGAGCACCTCTTCGCACTGCGCGCCGACCGTCATGCCGCACTCTACGGACTGGGGCGGCTGGACGAGGCCGACCGTGAATACGAGGCCCTGGTGGCCAGTCGGCCTGCCCCCCTGCAACTGGTCGATGCGGCCACCGTCCAGCTGGCCAGCCTGGGCAACCGCAGCCGACACAAGGATGGCGTGAACCTGGGACTGGCTCTGTTGCGCGATTTGGGACTGCCCCAACCGGACGACCTCAAGATGGCGATCGGCACGGCCCTGTTCAAGATGGCGGGCTGGATCGCCGGGCCGGACAAGGCCAACGACATCGACCGCCCGGAGGTGAACGACCCCCGCGTGCTGGCTGTGGCCAAGGTGCTCAGCAAGACCCAGGTGGCCGCCTTTTTCTGCGCGGCCAAGACCGGCTCATGGCTCACCATGGAAAGCCACGACCTGTGGACGGCGCACGGCCCCTGCCAGGACCTGATGTCCACCCTGTGCTCGACGCCCCTGCAGCTCATCGCCATCGGAGAGGACTACCAGGGGGCCTATACGCTGGCCCGCCACCTGTTGACAGTCGGCGAGGCCCGTCGCTACGAACCCGCTACCTCGGTGGCGCGCTTCATGTTCGCCATCAGCACGGCCCACTGGTTCGAACCGATCGAAAACAAGGTGCATCACTACCGCAAGGCCCGCGAAGGCCTGCTGCAGGCAGGCGAACTGCAGTACGCCATCTTCACCTTCGACGCATGGAACGCACTGTTCGAAACAGGCCCCACCCTGGACAGCTGTCTCGACGAGATCCAGGGGGCCTTCGCCCTATCGGCCCGCAGTGGTGACCGCAACTTCCTGGACATCCACGTCACGTCGCGCCAGCTCTACCGCACGCTGCATGGCGACATCGACCCGACCTTGCCCCCCGGCAGCTTCGACGATGCCGACTTCAACGAAGCCACCCACGAGGCCGGTCTGAGCGGTCCATCGATCGCCGGCGCTTACTACCACATCCACCGCGCCACATCGGCTGCCCTGTTCAACGACCTGCCCCGGCTGGAGCGCCACGCCGCGGCCGGGCTGGGCCAGATCAGCCGCATCCCTGGGTACTACTACGTGTTCCGCGCCCATCTGCTGCAGTCGCTGGCTCTGTGTCAGCGACTGGTGCAGCGGCCGACCGACGAACAAGCGCCGGTGCTGGCCGACATCGACAAGAGCCTGAAGTGGATGACCCGCCGCGCCAAGGACGCTCCAGCCAACTTCGCCCACCTCGTGAACTGGATCGAAGCCGAGCGGGCCTGGGCCACGGGGGACCTGTGGAATGCCGCCCGCGGCTTCCATCTGGCGATGGAGCTGGCGGGCGAGCGCAGCCGCCCCTGGCACCAGGCTCTGATCACCGAACGCCACGCCCGATTCCACCTGGCACACGGCATGGAGGCCACGGGCTTGCCCCTGCTGCGCGCGGCGGTGCAACACTATGACCGCTGGGGGGCCGCAGCCAAGGTGATCCGCCTGCTGGACGAGTTCCCGACCCTGCGACAAGGGACAAGCCACAGCGGCAGGGCCAACGGCCGCAGCACCATCGTGTCCACCGACATGGTCGATGTGCTGTCGGTGCTGCGCGCATCGCAGGCCCTGAGCTCAGAGACCAGCCTGGGCAACCTGATCGCCCGAGTGGGAAAGGTTCTGGGCGCCATGACCGGCGCGACCACCGTTCGACTGGCGGTCAAGGATGCCGACTGCTGGCAGCTGCACCTCAGTGACACCGACCCGCCTCGCTGCCTGCCCCTGGATGAGGCGGTGGCGCAGAGCCTGGTGCCGCTGGTGCCATTGCGGTATGTCGAGCGCACCCGCGAACCCCTGCTGCTGCACAGTGCCGAGCGCGACGAGCGCTTCAATCGCGACCCGTACTTTGACCCACTGACCCCATGTGCCATGTTGCTGGTGCCCATCCTGAGCCAGGCCTCGCTGCGGGCCGTGCTCGTGCTGGAAAACCGCGACCGCCGTGGCGCATTCTCGTCCGACCGGCTCGACACCGTCACCCTCATTGCCGGCCAACTGTCCGTGTCACTGGACAACGCGCTGCTCTACGCATCGCTGGAGCGCAAGGTCGCCGCCCGTACGGCCGAGCTCGAGGAGGCCAACCGGCGGCTGGAGTTGCTCAGCACCACGGACGCCCTCACGGGCGTGGCCAACCGGCGCAAGTTCAATGAAACGCTCGACGCCGAGTGGCTGCGGGCCCGTCGCACGGGCAACCCCATCGGGCTGGTGATGATCGACATCGACCACTTCAAGCTCTACAACGACCATTACGGGCACCAAGGGGGCGACACCTGCCTGGAGCTGGTGGCACGCACGATGCGAGCCGGACTGCGAGCCGGGTCCGACCTGATCGCACGCTACGGCGGCGAGGAGTTCGTGCTGCTGCTGCCCAACACCGATCTGGCGGGTACGCGCGTGGTCGCCGAGCGTGTTCGCGCGGCCATCGAGGCACTGCGCGAACCCCATGTGCGCTCCACCTGCGGAATCGTCACCATCAGCGTGGGCATCACATCGTTCGTGCCATCGGCCGACGCGCCGGCATCGCTGCATGTCGAACGGGCCGACCAGGCGCTCTACGACGCAAAACGGCTGGGCCGCAACCGCGTGGAGACGGCCGGGACCAGGGACTGAGCCGGCCAGAAACAACAAAGCCCCGGGGAGATGCCCGAGGCTGTGCTGGAAGAGATGGTGCCGGTGAAAGGAATCGAACCCTCGACCTTCTCATTACGAATGAGCTGCTCTACCGACTGAGCTACACCGGCGTCCAAGTACGCTAGTTTAGCACGAGGCGCGGCGGCCTCGTGCGCGGGCCTGTTGTCACTGCGCCTCGCGGTGGTACTGCGTGACGCGCTCGACCTCGTTCTTCGACCCCAGCACCACGGCCACACGCTCGTGCAACTGGCCCGGCTGCAGCTCCATGATGCGCTGCAGGCCGTTGGTGGCCGCGCCACCGGCCTGCTCCACCAGGAAGCTCATCGGGTTGGCCTCGTACATCAGGCGCAGCTTGCCGGGCTTGCCGGGTTCGCGCTTGTCCCAGGGGTACATGAAGATGCCGCCACGAGTCATGATGCGGTGCACATCGGCCACCATCGAAGCGATCCAGCGCATGTTGAAGTCCTTGCCACGCGGACCTTCCTTGCCGGCCAGACACTCGTCGATGTAGCGCTTGACGGGCGCCGCCCAGTGGCGCATGTTCGACATGTTGATCGCGAACTCCTTGGTGTCGGCCGGGATCTGCACCTTGTCGGCGGTCAGCACCCACGAGCCTTGCTCGCGGTCCAGCGTGAACATGGCCACGCCCTGCCCCACGGTCAGCACCAGGGTGCTCTGCGGGCCATACACGCAGTAGCCGGCACACACCTGTTCGGTGCCGGGCTGCAGGAAGCTCTCGTTGCTCACCTGCAGGCCGTCCTTGTGCTTGAGCACCGAGAAGATGGTGCCGATGCTCACGTTCACGTCGATGTTGCTCGAGCCGTCCAGGGGATCGAACAGCAGCAGGTATTCACCCTGCGGGTAGCGGTTGGGCACGGCGTGCATGTCGTCCATTTCTTCGGACGCCATGGCAGCGAGGTGGCCGCCCCATTCGTTGGCCTCGATCAACACCTCGTTGGCAATGATGTCGAGCTTCTTCTGGACTTCGCCCTGAACGTTCTCGCTGCCGGCGCTGCCCAGCACCTCGCCCAGAGCGCCCTTGTTGACGCTGATGGCGATGGACTTGCAGGCACGGGCCACGACTTCGATGAGCAGGCGCAGTTGCGACGGCAACTGGGCCGGGCCGCGCTGGTGCTCGATCAGGTACTGCGTGAGGCTGATGCGTTTGGTCATGAAAACATCCTGTAGATGGGTACGGTGTCGAAGGAGGGGCGCGGCGGGCCGGACGGCTCAGTCCTGCAGCGCGCGAGAGACGATCTCGCGCACGTCGTCGGACAAGTCGGGCCGGGCAGCCACCCGGCCAATGGCCTCGCGAGCCGCCGTGCGGTAGGGCTCGGCCAGGCGGCGCCAGTGGTCGAGCGCGCGCGCCAGGCGGGCCGCCAGTTGCGGATTGATGGCATCGATCTCGATGACACGGTCGGCCCAGAACACGTAACCCGCCGCATCGCTGCGGTGGAAGGCCGCCGGGTTCATCTGGCACAGCACCATCAGCAGGCTGCGGGCGCGGTTGGGCGTGCGCAGTGTGAAGTCGGGGTGCTGCATCAGCGCCTTGACGCGAGCAAAGACCTTGCCGTCGGCCTCAGGCGCCGACGCCTGCAGGGCAAACCACTTGTCGATGACCAGAGCCTCGTGGCGGAACTGGGCATGGAAGCGCTCCAGCGCGGCCGGGGCCAGCTCGGCGTGGCTGTTGACCAGGGCCGCCAGCGCACCGAACCGGTCGGTCATGTTGGTGGCGTCCTTGAAGCGCTGGTAGGCCCGACCCACCCACACGGGGTTGTGGCGCAGGGCGCCGTCCAGGCACAGCATGCTCAGCGCCAGGTTGGCCAGCGCGCGGCGGCCCATGCTGGCGGCATCGGGGCTGTAGCCACCGGTGTCGTGGTGCTGCTCCCAGGCCCACACCCAATCGTCGTGCAGGGCCTTGGCCAGCTGCTGGCGCAGGCTCTCGCGCACATGGTGGATGCGCTGGGGGTCGACCACCTCGAGCTGTTCGGCCACATAGGCCTCGCTCGGCAGGGTCAGCACCAGGTCCTTGAACGCCGGGTCCAGATCGGCGCTGCGCAGCACGTGGCGCAGGGCGCTCACGAAGTGCGCATCGAGCTCGACATGGCCCGTGCCCTTGACGGCCTGCAGCATGCGGCGCAAGGCCAGCTTCTGGGCGGCCTCCCAGCGGTTGAACGGGTCTTCATCGTGCTGCAGCAGGGTGAACAGGGCGTCGTCGCCCAGCTCGGCCTCGAGCACCACCGGCGCCGAGAACCCGCGCAGCAGCGAGGGCACCGGGGCCACGGGCACGTGCGCGAACGTGAAGGTCTGCTCCGGCTCGGACAGCACCAGCACGGTGCTGGTGCCCACCGGCAGGGCCTCGCCCTCCAGGTGCAGCTGCAGATGGCGGCCGTCAGGCGCCACCAGGCCCATGGCCACCGGGATCACCAGCGGCAGCTTGTCCGGCTGGCCGGGCGTGGGGCTGCAGCTCTGGCTGAGCGTGAGCGTGTAGAGGCGGTGCTCGGCGTCGTAGTGGCCGCGCGCCTGCACGCGGGGCGTGCCCGCCTGGCCGTACCAGCGCTTGAAGGTGTCCAGACGGCGCGCCAGCTCGGTGTCGGGGTTGGCGTCGGCCACCGCCTGGGCAAAGTCGTCGCAGGTGACCGCCTGCCCGTCGTGGCGCTCGAAGTACAGCGCCATACCACGGCGGAAGCCGGCCTCGCCGACCAGGGTGTGCATCATGCGCACCAGCTCGGCGCCCTTTTCGTACACCGTGGCCGTGTAGAAGTTGTCGATGGCCATATAGCTGTCGGGCCGCACCGGGTGGGCCATGGGGCCCGCATCCTCGGGGAACTGCAGCTGGCGCAGCGTGCGCACGTCTTCAATGCGCTTGACGGCCCGGGCGCTCGGGCTGCCGGCCATGTCCTGGCTGAACTGCTGGTCGCGGAACACCGTGAGGCCTTCCTTGAGCGACAGCTGGAACCAGTCACGGCAGGTGACGCGGTTGCCCGTCCAGTTGTGAAAGTATTCGTGGGCCACCACGCTCTCGACGTTGCCGAAGTCGACATCGGTGGCCGTGGCCGGGTTGGCCAGCACGAACTTGGTGTTGAAGATGTTCAACCCCTTGTTCTCCATGGCGCCCATGTTGAAGTCACTCACGGCCACGATCATGAAGCGCTCGAGGTCGAGGCTCAGACCGAAGGTGTGCTCGTCCCAGGCGATCGACGCGATCAGCGAGTTCATCGCGTGTTCGGTCTTGTCGAGGTCGCCCGCCCGCACGTAGATCTGCAGCAGGTGGTCCTTGCCGGCACGGGTGCGGATGCGCTGCTCGCGGCGCACCAGGTCGGCGGCCACCAGGGCAAACAGGTAGCTGGGCTTGGGGTGCGGATCGACCCAGACCGCATAGTGGCGGTCGTTGTCCAGTGCGCCCTCTTCGACCAGGTTGCCGTTGGACAGCAGCACGGGGTACTTGCGCCGGTCGGCCTTGAGGGTCACCTTGTAGGTGGCCATCACGTCAGGGCGGTCCAGGAAATACGTGATGCGGCGAAAGCCCAGGGCCTCGCACTGGGTGAAAAAGCCGCCGCTGCTGGTGTACAGCCCCGACAGCTGGGTGTTCTTTTCGGGCACGCAGGTGCTGCGGATCTCGAGCAAGAACGTCTGCTGCGGCAGGTTCTCCAGCACGAGCTGGTCGTTCTCGACGCGGAACGACACGGATTCGCCATTCACCAGCACGCGGGTCAGCGTGATGTCCTCGCCGTCCAGGCGCAAGGGCGCGCCGGGCTGCTCGGGGTTGGGCTCGACGGTCATCCGGTTGATGACCAGGGTCTTGGCCGGGTCAAGGTCGAAGGTCAGATCGACCGTCTTGATCCAGCAGGCCGGCGCGGTGTAGTCCTCGCGACGGATGAGGGGAGCGGTACCTTCACGCATGGCGGTCCTCTCGAGGTGGTGTGTTCGTCAGGGGGTGCCGAAGCAGGGTCGAGCCCGGCGTGGCTTCGGCGTCACGCACAGGCCCCAGGGTATCAGACGCCCTGCTTGAGACTGGCCTCGATGAAGGCATCGAGGTCGCCGTCCAGCACCTTCTGGGTGTTGGAGATTTCGACGCTGGTGCGCAGGTCCTTGATGCGGCTCTGGTCAAGCACGTACGAGCGGATCTGGTGGCCCCAGCCCACATCGGTCTTGGTGTCTTCCAGCTTCTGCTGCGCTTCCATGCGCTTGCGCATCTCGTGGTCATACAAACGCGAGCGCAGCCGGCGCCAGGCCACATCGCGGTTGCTGTGCTGCGAGCGGCTGTCCTGGCACTGCACCACGATGCCCGTGGGGATGTGGGTCAGGCGCACGGCCGAGTCGGTCTTGTTGATGTGCTGACCGCCCGCGCCCGAAGCGCGGTAGGTGTCGGTGCGCACATCGGCCGGGTTGATGTCGATCTCGATGGAATCGTCGATTTCAGGGTAGACGAACACCGACGCGAACGAGGTGTGGCGGCCACCGGACGAATCGAAGGGCGACTTGCGCACCAGGCGGTGAACCCCCGTTTCGGTGCGCAAGAAGCCGAACGCGTACTCGCCGTCGACCTTGATCGTGGCGCTCTTGATGCCCGCGGTGTCGCCGTCGGTCACGTCTTCGACGGTGGCCGTGAAACCCTTGCGCTCGCAATAGCGCAGGTATTGGCGCATCAGCATCGACGCCCAGTCACAGGCCTCGGTGCCACCGGCGCCCGCCTGGATGTCAATGAAGCAGTTGCTCGGGTCGGCCGGGTTGTTGAACATCCGGCGGAACTCCAGGCCCTCGACGTCCTTGAGCAGGTTCTGCACGTCGTCATCGATGGCCTGCAGGCCGACCTCGTCGCCCTCTTCCTTGGACATGTCGAAGAGCTCGCCGTTGTCCGACAGACTGCTGGTCAGGCGCTCGATCACGAGCACCACGTCTTCCAGGGCCTTCTTTTCCTTGCCCAGGGCTTGCGCGCGCTTGGGGTCGTTCCAGACGGCGGGATCTTCGAGTTCGGCGTTGACTTCGCTCAGGCGACGGGACTTTTCATCCCAGTCAAAGATACCTCCGTAGTTCGGAGGTCCGCTGGCTCAGGTCGGCAATCTGGGCGCCCAGGGCGTTGATCTTTTCGATGTCCATGGTGGGAGTGTCTGGTTCAGGGGGTACAGGGGGAGCGCCGCCGGACGGGCTTGCGCACGCAATCGCCGGATTTTCTCACGGCCCCAGGAACTCGGCCACCAGGCGGGCCAGTTCTTCGGGCTGATCGTGGTGGGTCATGTGGCCGGCGTCACGCACCGTGTGCAATGTGAGTTGCGGCACCTCGCGGATGCGCTCGAGGAACTCGTCGCGCCCATACTTGCCGCTGAAGTACAGGAAGTACAGCGTCTGGTCGCCCTCGATGAAGAGCACCGGCGCCGCGATCCGGCGAAAGAACACGCGCACCTCGGGCCAGCGGTACAGCAGCGGTTGCGGGCGCTTGTGGGCCGGGTCGGCGTTGATCACCCACCGGCCGTTGACCTCGCGGGCCCAGTGCGAAGCCAGCCACAAGGCGAAGTCTTCGCGCAGGCGCGGGTTGTTCTGCCGCAGGCGGTCGGCCACGGCCGGCAGGCTGGCGTAGTCCTTCATGCGCGCAGGCTGCTTGAGCTCTTCGAGCCACTTCTCGTAGCGCTCGGGCGCCTCCTCGGGCTCCATGGCCGGCATGCCGAAGCCCTCGACGTTGATCAGCTTGCGCACGCGCTGCGGCCGCAGGCCCGCATACAGCATCGAGACGTTGCCCCCCATGCTGTGGCCGATCAGGTCGATGGCCTGACCCGGGGCCAGCTCGTCAAGCAGAAAGTCTAGGTCGGCCAGGTAGTCCGAAAACCAGTAGCTGTCGGCCCCGCTGGCGTCCGACAGGCCGAAGCCGCGCCAGTCCACCGCCACAATCGGTCGATCGGCAAAGCCCGCCTGGGCCCGCAGGGCGTCGACCATGAATTGGAACGAGGCTGCCACGTCCATCCAGCCGTGCACCATAACAACCAGCGGCGCCTCGGGCGTGGCCCGGGCCGGATCACCCCAGACCAGCAGATGGTGGCGCAAGCCCCTGAGGTCCGTATAACGAGATGCAGCCGGCCAAGCCGGGGAATAATCGATGGTGCTCATGCAGTCCTTGTGAATTAATGCGTGTGGCCGCCCCCTCGCGTGCAGGGGAGCTTCACGCTGACAGCCCATGCGGCCGCCCCAAACCGTATTTTTTCACCTAAGCTGCCACGCAAACAGCAAGCTCACCCTTGATCGACGCCACCGTGACCCCGGACCCACAACAAGACGCGCTGGACCGCCCGTCCACACCGCCGCTCACGCGGCGCGGGCGCTTTGCGTCCATGGGGCTCGCGCTGGGCCTGGTGGCGCTGGTCAGCATCTCGCTGATGACCTGGTCGCACCTGGGCTGGAACCGGCTGCAGACCGGCAGCCATTCGGCGCAGGAGCAGATCGACCGGCTGGAGGTGCAGATGCTGGAGGCGCGGGCGCTGATGCCGGTGCCCGCCTCCGTGCCCGGCGCCCCGAGCCCGCGCCGCCGCATGGCCCCGCTGGACGATGCCATGGCCACACTGACTCAGCTCAGTGCCGACGAACACGCCATCGGCTGGATCAGTGACATCCACCGCAAGCAGCTGCAGGACCTCACCCAGGCCCTGCAAGCCCGCCTGTCCGCAGCCCGACAATCGCTGGGCGCGTCGCTCAACACCGGCCAGGGCGCTGTGCCGCTGGCCGCTGTCGACCAGCAACTGGCCGCGGCCACCAGCAGCCTGGACCAGCTCCGCGGTGCCCTGCAGACCTGGACGACGGACGCGCGCGAGCGCCAGCGGCGCATCGATGTCTTCAACATGGCCCTCATCGGGCTGATGAGCATCGGCGTGATTGTGCTGCTGGGCCTGGCCTACCGCCAGCGGGGCAGCGCCATGCGTGCGCTCAAGGCCCGCGAGGCCGAACTGCGCGCCTTTGCCGACGCGCTGCCGGATCTGGCCTTCCTGATGGACCACAACGGGCGCTATATCGAGATCTTCGGCAACAACTCGCCGTTGCTGGGCCGCCCACGCGAGCAGCTGATCGGCCGCCATGCCTCCGAGTTCTTCACCCCCGAGGCTAGCGCCGTGTTCATGAGCGTGCTCCAGCGCGCCATCGACACCCGCCAGACCCAGGCGCTGAGCTACCCCATCCGCGTCATGGGTGGACAGCGCCACTTCGACAGCCGCTGCGCGCCCGTGGGCGACAGCAACCGCGTGGTCTGGCTGATCTGGGACGTGACGGCCCGACGCCGTGCCGAGCAGCGCCTGATCCACATGACGCGGCTCTATGACTTCCTCAGCCACGTCAACCAGTCCATCGTGCGCTCGAGCACCGAAGACGAACTGCTGGGCCGCGTGTGCGACACCGCCATCCGGCACGGCCGCTTCAAGTCGGCCTGGGTCAGCTACTGGGACATCGACGGGCAGTCGCTGACTTGCCGCGGGCGTGCCGGTGACGGACTCGGCCGGGACGAGGCGGCGGCCGACGACGTCTTCAGCTTCGACGTCAGCCAGCACCGCGGCTCGAGCTCACCCATCGAACTGGCCCTTCAGGACGGGCTGAGCTTCCATTGTGCCGATCTGGCTCAGGTGGGCAGCCCGCTGCCCTGGGTGCGTGCGGCGCTGGACGCCGGCCTGCAGGGCTGCGCCATCCTGCCGCTGCGCTGTCAGAGCACGGTGGTCGGCTTCCTGTTCCTGCTCGATCGCCAGCTCAACCCACAGGACCAGGACGAAAAGGCCTTGCTCGAGGACGTCTCACAGGACCTGTCGTTCGCCCTGGGCAATCTCCACAAGGACACCTTGCGCGAGCAAATCGAGGAACGCATTCGCCTGCATGCGGCGGCGCTGGAGAGCTCCCGCGACGGCATGGTGGTGTTCAACCGCGATCGCGAACTGGTGTCGATCAACCCGGCCTTTACCGGCATCACGGGGTATGCCGAAGAAGATGTGCTGGGCCGCACGCCCGAGTTCCTGTTCCCGGACGACCCGCTCAACACCATCAACGACATCGGCCACCACCTGCGTCAGCACGGCAGCTGGGAGGGCGAAGCCTGGGCCCAGCGCAAGAACGGCGAGCTGTTCACCACCAAGATGTCGATCAGTGCCGTGCGCAACACCCAGGGCCTGCCCAGCCATTTCGTGGCCGTGCTGACCGACATCACCCAGCTCAAGCAGACCGAGGCCCGCCTGGCTCGCATGGCCCACTACGACCCGCTGACCGAGCTGCCCAACCGCACGATGATCCACGAGCGGCTGGCCCATGCCACCAACCTGGCACGACGCCACCAGACGCTCGTCGGTGTGGTCTTCATCGACCTCGACAATTTCAAGATGGTCAACGACAGCCTGGGCCATGCCGCAGGCGACACCCTGCTCAAGCTGGTGGCCCAGCGCCTGCGCCAGCGCGTGCGCCAGGAAGACACCCTGGGCCGCCTGGGCGGCGACGAGTTCATCCTGGTGCTCGAACACCTGCGCCACCCGCAACAGGCGGCCCATGTCGCGCAGGCCGTGATCGAGACCCTGTCAGACCCCTTCGATCTGGGCAACAACCAGCATGTCTACGTGCGCGCCAGCATCGGTGTGAGCCTGTTCCCCAACGACTGCGAGGACGCGGGCGAGCTGATCCGCAATGCCGATGCGGCCATGTACCAGGCCAAGCGCCTGGGACGCAACAACTTCCGCTTCTACACCGAGTCGATGACCTCGCAGGCCGCCGACCGCCTGCAGCTCGAAACGCGCCTGCGTCGTGCCGTCGAGCACCGCGAGTTCACGCTGCACTACCAGCCCATGGTGCGGGTGAGCGACCGCCGCGTGGTGGCCGTCGAGGCGCTGGTGCGCCTGCGCGTGCCCGACACCACCGACGAGTGCCTGCCCTCCATCGGCCCGGACGAATTCATCCCCGTGATGGAAGACACCGGCATGATCATGGCCCTGGGCGAATGGGTGCTGCAGGAAGCCTGCCGCCAGGGCCGCGCGTGGCTCGATGCCGGGCTCGATTTCGGTCGCCTGGCTGTGAACGTGTCGGCCGCCGAGATCCGCCGCGGCGGCGTCATCGAACGCGTGTCACGGGTGCTGCGCGCCACCGGGCTGCCGGCCGACAGGCTCGAACTCGAGATCACCGAAAGCGGCCTGATGGAGCACGGCGACATGGCCGAACGCTTCCTGCAACAGCTGCACCAGCTCGGCGTGGCCCTGTCCATCGACGATTTCGGCACCGGCTACTCGTCGCTGGCCTACCTCAAACGCTTCCCGGTGCATCAGCTCAAGATCGACCGCAGCTTCGTGCAGGACCTGCCCGGCAACGCCAACGATGCGCAACTGGTCAGCACCATGATCTCGCTGGCGCACAACCTGAACATGCGGGTGGTGGCCGAGGGTGTCGAAATGCCCGATCAGGAGGCCTTCCTGGGGGCACGCGGCTGCGACGTGGCCCAGGGCTACCTGTTCAGCCGCCCGGTGGCCGCCGCCCAGATCGAGAAAATGCTGCCGCGAGCAGAGGTCGGGTCGAAGGCAGTAGCATCCGTGTGATGCACGACTACCGCCCTTTTGCATGAGCGCCGATCACGCCCCTCTGGAGTCCCTGTCCACCCTGCTCGCCCAGCGTC
>Ga0255182_1000323_pt1 | contig 35602 bp, 20 predicted proteins | sample Atl_UVDOM_RepA_8_FD_188420 | JGI IMG/M metagenome (GOLD analysis project Ga0255182, IMG submission 188420) | Freshwater microbial communities from Altamaha River, Georgia, United States - Atl_UVDOM_RepA_8d | ecosystem: Environmental > Aquatic > Freshwater > River | place: USA: Georgia...
CATCATAGGTATAGTCTGTGGCATAGGCTGAGGGGTTTGTGCCGGCACCCGACTGCCATTGGTTGGTGGTGGTGTTGATATTGGTAAATACACGGCTGCTAGATAGTCGATTCAACTGATCGTATTGATAGGCACTACCAAAAGCCTCGGGAGTGATGGTTTGGTTTGCAGCGTAATCACTGGCTTTGGGTAAACAAGTAACCATATGGGAAATGTTTCCGTTCCATAGGTCGCTGCGGGCAGCGAGTAAATCACTACCAGCGGTGCTGGCCTCAAACTTACTGGCGGTGGTAAAGGTTCCAATGGGGTTGTAATCGCCGGCAAAGTACCCAAGGGTATAGCCAAAGGCATCGGTTGCTACTTTTGCATGGGTGTTACCAGCCAGGGATAAATCACCATCGCGGCCTGGGTCACGCAATGCGGACATCGTATTGCTGTTAACGCCCTTAATCCAACCTTGAATGGTATAGGCGTAATCCAACCCTTGAACTTTTAGATCCCCCAATTCAGCGCGAGACAGTGGACCGTGTTTGTAATACTCATAATTGGCATCTTTATCCCACAGGATGGCATCTTTGCTGGTTTCTACTTGAACAATTCTGTTATCAGCATCGTAGGTGTAGCGGTGGTGGTATTCATCACGTTGTCCTGGACTGTAATCCACTTGGTTTACCTTGCCGCTGATAAGATCATACTGATAATAAAGGTGTTTGTACTGATTGCTTACAGCAGCCAGATCCGGCACATCTTGCACCAAGTGGTCTACATTGCCGTGAACATCATAGCTGTAATAGGTTGCATGCCCAAAGCCGTTGGTTGCACCGGCGCTGAGGGTCGAATGTACATCCATGTAATAAACCGCCGTAACCCGTTTTTTCGTGTTTCTCTGGGAGATTACGCCACTGGGACCTTGCTGGTTATCATAAAAAGTTTGGGTAATTTCTGTGCGTGTGGTGCTGCCCCCGTTGGAAATCCAAGTAGATAACAAAGCATCGTCAATTTGTCTACCAGATAAAGTAGTCTCTATTCGGTCTGCTGTGGCCTTTTCTCCCACTTCAGTAATTCTACCCAACGGATCATACAATGTATAACTGTAGGCTTGGGTTGTTTTGTTGAACTGTTTGGTATTTTGGCTAACCACCATTCTGCCCAAGCGGTCATACCAGAAAAGTGAACTTGCAAAATCGGCCTGATCATTGACTTGCTTTGCATATCCTGAGCTGCCGGCAAATACCAGATGATCCCGTTTATTCAATGCCAAAGTGGTTAAATTGACGGAGCTGCTACCGCTACCTGTATTTTTTTGAACCCAGGTATTTCCATAGTCTACTGTTTTAATTAAAACCCCTGCTGCACCCAAAATATACGCACGACTTCTATCGTACATGACCACGTTACTAAAATTGGTTGTTGTGGTTCCTGACGGTGCTATGATGCCAGCAAATGTGGCAGAGGTCATGAAATTATCTGACCGCTGAATTACCCCGCTATTGCCCACTACAATGGCATACTTGCCTTGAACGTCGGCAGAGGTAAAGGTGGTTCCCGATGTATTAACCACTTGCTGCCATGAACTTGAGCCCGGTGACAATCTATAAACCAAAGAGCCACCCACTAAGATTCCATAATTGTATTCATTGAAAGTAAGGCCCTTGAAATCTGTTGATGTGGACGGAGCAACGTTAAAATTAAAGTTGATTTGGTTGCTGGTATTTGAGTGCATGACTTTAGCCATTACCCCAGCGGCGGAATGATGTTTTCCAATCACATATACCTTGGTCTGTGAAACTACATATACTTTTTCAAAGTCTGAAAAACTTGTACCTGAAACCGCCATTTGAGGGTTATAATACCATGTGTTCCCGTCATCCCTTGTGCGCAACGAAATTCCTTTGACCCCTACGGCAACGCCTATGGCTTTGTTGATATGAAGGTCGCGCAATTCTTCTGTACCCAAATAGGATCGACTCCAAACAGAAGTACTTCCATCCATTCTAGCCAGTGTTCCTGAAGTTCCACCCAGCAAGATATCATTGTTTGAATTTCGCGTGGCCGTTGTATAATTGGTTCCAGGCATCAGTAAACCACCAATATTTGCAATGGTAAATGTCACACCACTGTTATTGGTGTAAAGCAGTGGTACGTTTTTATTGGAGGTAACAATGTACCCCGCACCAGATCCAGTGCTAATCACATCATTGATCAATACAGCAGTACCACAATTCACTTGGGTGATTACACCGGAATTTATCAGAAGTAAATTACTTGTATAACCGGCTGCCATCCCTTGTCCTGAAGATGAGATATCCAAACTGGTTAACTCTGAAACCGACCCAGTGGGAATCATGCTAAATGTAGCTGCATCGTTCAGACTTTTATACAAATTACCATCCCCTGCTGAAATCCAAATCTCCGAAGTACCCCCAAGGGCTTTGATTTTGTTGAAGTTGTTGGGCTGTCCAGCTGTCATTGTGCAATTTGTGCAATTAATGTGCAATTGATTCAAGTCCGCATTAGTCGTCGTTACAATGTATAAAATGCTCCCGCACCCTTTTGCCCACTTGGTTTTAGCAAGTCTTTTCAACCAACTCTGCCAGGTGGTTATTGGCAGTACACCGCCTGAAGAGTCTTTGTGTGCAATGGCATTTAACAGAGCTTCACGAACTGCATCTTTTGGGTATTCATATGTTTCTACTCTGTTGATACCATCATAGCTAATTAGAGCTTTAATGTATTTGGTGAAAAGCAAATCCATTGTTTTCTCAATTTGCTCAAACAAACTTCCGTGAATTTCATCCTGAAATCTCAAATCATCATCTGCTTCAAAATAACCGATTTTGATATATGAACCCGTTACAAAATTTTCAGGGTTTGAGTGAAACAAAAGAATGGCAGCACGTTTTAGAAAATCATTTTCTTTTAGTTGCAGATTTTCAAGTAAGTGTTCATCGCTATCGGTTAACACAGCTTCTTCAATCCGTTGGCTCTTAAATGCACGTTTGCGAAAGAAATCAAACGCTTCTTGTTTTAGATCTTTGGCTGAAATCTTTGGAACTGGCACACCATCCCAGCGTTTGCCTTTTTTTTGTAATAGAAATTTATCTAAGGCTGTTCCTAATAATTCTTGCTTTGTGCTGCCGCTTCTATAATAGTATTGTCCCTTATAATTTACAGGATATGGATGGCCCTCTACGATTATTTCAATAAAACCCCCTTGGGCTGTAGTTTGTAAATTTACATCTACCAAGATCCCCAAAATATCTCTTACTTTGTTGGGTATTTCTTCCAATAATCTTTTGGCATCTGCTAAACCAACTACATTTCCGTTATCGTCTTTGCCAATAAAGATACTGCCACCATTGGCATTAGCAAAACCACATATCCATTTCAGATATTCGTCTCGCCAACTTTGTTTGTATTCTATGCTTTGCGATTCACTCATTGTCCTTTGACATTTTGTATTGCGAATAAAACCAAATTGACAAAAATAAGAAGGCCAAATTATTCATCGCAATTACAGATGCTGTTTATATTGACTCCGCACACCGCCTCAAATTGTCCCTGTATTGTTTGGCGGTATTTTTGAGTTGATGAGCGGAGAAGTATCATAATTCAAATTTATATTAATTGATCCTCTCTTTTGTGTTTTCATTAAATAGTATATCATTTCGTTTCAAGTCGACGAGCATTGTTTACGATTCGGTCAAGAATCACATCGGCCAGCGTTTCTTTACCAATAATTGCATAACATAATTATTCCAGGAGTTGGGTCAAGGTTGGAAAAACTCCGTACACAAACCCATTTACTGATGAATCTCCGGCGGAACTACTCACATTCAAATAAAAATCATATCATCAAATTTAGAAAAAACCGATTCATTAGTCAATTCAAGTAAATTCCAGAGGTTATTTTACAGAATAACTGATCATAGCATGAAAAATGAGACAATTTGTCAGAATTATTTATCTCTTTTGGGAAATTGAGGGTAAAAACACGGAATTTTGGGTAATTCCATGGAAAATTGTGGCAATTTCATGGTAATTTGACGATAATTCAGAGGAAATTCAAGGAAAATCGAGGAAAAACCTATCCAAATGGGTTATTCAACAGTCAAGATCTAATATTTATCGCTGTTACACCTGTTACACCTGTTACAGTGTAACAGGTGTAACAGGTGTAACAGGTGCACACAGAAATTGTAAAGCAAACGGCCTGCATCCTTAATTGTGCAGCAGGCTGCCGCACAATTACTAGACTGTAAAAATCAACCTGTTTCAAAGTATTGACTGGAATAATCGGACAAACCAACCACTCTTCGTCGGACTGAAATTGACCCCTCACTTGAGGCAAATTAATGATACATAATAAGGATGGTGGCCTTTTCTAACGATTTTTCTTTGTCGTTATTTTTAAAATTATGTTGATTGAATATTGAGTTTACCTTTTAGTTGAATTGCTTTCCACCAATAAAAAAATGCTTCGGGGTCGGACTTCTTTAACTTCTGCAACCGAGGATTATTAGGTGCTTCAATGGTTGCCTCTGCAATTTGTTTTGGGTCTATGAATTTTTCAATAGTCGTTGCATCGCTTGCAATGAGTTGCGACACGTAGGCAGCTTTTGCCGCATGTGTGATTGCTTTTTCCAAATAGTATGCCTCTGAAAAAATAAAGCCTCGCACACTTTCAATACCTTTCAACAATGCTCCAAAATCTCCTTTGCCTTCAATGCCTCTTACAGAAATGCAAAGCGAAGTTTGGTAAGTATCTTCCAAAACTTCAGCAGGGCTTGTGCCGTTGATATTGCGGTATATCATTTCCGTTTTTACAATTTTGTTGTAAGTGGTTTTTATGGTTTTTAAATCTGTTACGACATCCACTAAATTCCCTATGTCGTAAAGCTGTTTAATAATTTCCATTGCCATGCTGTTCTCATTGCGTTTGTATGGCACTCCGGTGGTGTTGGGTGCAAAGGCGGTGAGTTTATCTCCTAACAAATCTTCCACTGATGGCATTTGTATTTGTGCCTCTTTTCCGGCGCTAATTACAAACTGCGATTGCAAGCCGTGAGCAGAAACTTTGCTGTAATGGTTTGCTTCAAAAAGTATATCCAACAAAATATAATCATCACCTTTATGTATTTTGTGAATGGGGGTGTAGTAAAATTTGTAGTGTGCTTTTTCGATGTTGGATGTCTTCTTTCGTTCCACCAACTTCACTGAGTTGAAGCCTTGTTTTACCGCAAAGGAGTTGAGGATTTCTTCTAAGTTTTTTGGCTCTTTGGAGACGATGATGTCAATGTCAATTGACAATCGTTTTGCTGAGTTTAACAGCAACATCAAAGCCGTACCGCCTTTGAAGATGAAAGGTAATTCTGAATTTGCCAACCCTTCCAAAAGCAGCAAGGCACGAATAACTTTTTCTACCAGAATTTTATCTGCTTTGCGGTTCGACTTGGAAACCGTGTCAATCCATTGCTGTGTTAATGTTTCTTGTTGTATCATATTGCACTATAAAACGGCAGTTTACTTCTTATTTTGCCGAAATTTAGAAACCTTATTTAGGTAATTATCAAAGCATTCTTTCTTTCCTCTTCTGTCCGCATAGCGAAGCATACGGCTTTCGTGAATGGTGTATCTGCTGAATGCTTCTTTGAAAATATTTTGCATCTCGCTACCTTGCTGAAAGGCGAAAATTGTTTCGTCACAAAAAATGTCCACCAACATTTTTTCAATTGTTATAGTTTGTACACCGTTTACTTTTTGCATAGGCGCCTCGCTTACCAGGGATTTTACAATGGTGATTTCTTTTTCACCTGATGCATAGCGGCTGAGAATATCCGCAGATGGATTGAGAAAAACATTATGCTTGTTCTCTTTGAGAGAGTAAAACACGTTTTCAATGGCATCTTTTTCTACTTCTATTAAAGTGTAAAATCTGCCCGGCTGGTGCAACATCAATTCATTAAGTACGGAAGTGTGCCAGACACAAGTTTTCAAGTAGGGGAACTGCCTATGCAGTTTGGCGGATATCTTTTTGAGATCGGAAGAAATCTGCGGGACAAAATTTACGCATTCACCCAAAGTAAATTTGCCTCTGCCTATTCGTGAAAGCACACCGGTTTGAACTAAGTTGTACACTCTCCAGTTGATGTTTGTTTCTGTTAAGGAGGGTTCAAACTCTCTGTAGAAATTCACAATGTCATCGTTCCCAAAGATACTTTGATCTTTGAAATGGATTTGCAGTTTGGCGATATTTGTTTTGTCGTTTGCGATGGTATTATGTACAATTAGGTACAAAAATAAGCAAACTATTTTACGGCAGAAAATAAACAATACTGCCAAAATCAAGATTTAAGCAATTGACTAAAAAAAACGCTGACGACAAACCCTATTCGTCGCTGTAAACTGACTCCTCTTCGTCGGAACCACTCACATCCAAAAACGCCCAAAGTGTTCTTGTTTTAACACCCTTGTTAGTAACTATAATTTGCCTCCACTGCGGGGGTCAATTCAAGCCGACGGAGTGGGTCAGTTTGTCCGACTACTCCAGTCAGCATCTAAATGATTGCACAAGCAACGCCCAACCACCCATCCAATAAATTGTTTAAATCTGCCGATATGTGGATTCGCCAAAATAAATTCAATTTCCCAAAAGTGAATTCGAAAACTTTTCGGCTTAAAAATGATCATTTACGATTTTTTGAGCGTTTTCAAAGTCCATAAATCAGAAAACTATCTTTCAAAACTGAACTTTCGTCGATGCAATTGAGGCACCCATCGGAAATCGATCATCGGACAATTTTGGCCTCAAAAATGGTCAAAATGTTTGAACCATGTTTGAACCGGCCAAAAACAGCAAGGCCCCAGATTGCTCTGAGGCCTTGATTTTACTGGGTCGGGATGGCGAGATTCGAACTCACGACCCCTTGCACCCCATGCAAGTGCGCTACCGGGCTGCGCTACATCCCGATTTGATGTTTGATTTGGCCGAAACCGAATCTCCCGGTGGTAATGCGCATGGGAACGGGTCACCCTTTAAGGGATTGCAAAGATACGAAATTTATTACTTCATCGCAAACCCAAGTGGAAATCCCCGCAACCATCGTCTCAAATGCACCCACTCAGAATTACTAAAAAAAATTAGGTTAACCACCCCATTCCATTGGTAACTTAGCGTTACTTAGTGTATTATTGTCGGTCACACACCCTATCAACATCATCCCGCTTGCCAAATCTAACTCGTCATATCATCCCCGCCTACGCTTTCGTGCTGTCCACGATGATATCTATCCATGGCGCACATGCGCAACGACTCACAACCAACCAAACACAAACCATCCGCAATACCATCCTCCAAAACTTAGGAAAAGAGGCCAATCTTCGTGTACTAGAGAATGGCAAAGGCGCATTTCTTCCAATCGGTAAGGATACCCTCTTCAATATTCACGGCTTGCGCTATGTATTCAAATTGAAAGGGGATTCGGCCATTCGGCTCGACAAATCCGTCTACCACGGCAGTAATTTTCATCGTTATCTGTTTCAGCACGATGGAAAAATGATGGCCCTTGGCGGTTATGGCATGTTTGTCACCAACAACAACCTAGAAGCCTTCAATCCCGAGGCCCACGAATGGTATCTAATAAAAACGCATGGTGATATTCCCAAATCGATTCGGGGATCAGGCCTGCGATTCGGTAACTTCATTTACGTTCTGAATAACTGCATCGACGGCAACAACCTCACCGATAGCAAAATGGACGATCATTTTTATCGTCTGGATCTCAATACCATGGAATGGACCCGGTATCGGGAATTCCGTGAAGAATTTCGCCAATGTATCATCCATGAGTTTTTCTACCTCAAAGACTTCGTTATTGCCAAAGGCTTGAACCATAGCTTCATTTTCAATCTCAACACTCGAGAATATATCTATGGCGATAACGATGCCTTAGGCATCAAACAATTCAATGGTTACAACACCAATGTACACGACAACTTTCTCGATGCTTGGATTCTTGATTCTGCACAAACAGTGGTCAAAGATCCCCAGCGCGACATACAATCGCTCTGGAAAGAGAACCTCAAACTGGCCAAACCCCTTACGCTCGACCCTTCCCTTCTCCAACAATACCCCTTAGAAACTGGAGGATTGATTCTAGGCATTTTTCTGCTCATCGGTGGTCTCCTAACCTACCGAAAATTACACAAAAACAAAGCAAACCGGGCCAGCTCACACCCCCTAGTGACAAAAATACTGCTTCATCCACAAACGAGCCTCACCCTAGATGAACTCGATACGCTACTAGAAATCGCACACATGGAAGGGGAAAGTAAAAAGACAAAACGACATCGATTATTAACCCTGATTGATGGCCAATATCCCGGTTTGATAGAACGACAGAAAGACAGCACCGACAAACGACGATTCCTCTATTACATCCACAAAAATGCGGACTAGACGCATTGAAATTATCATTTTGAAATCGGTTACAAAGCAGTTGTAACCAATCTCGATGAGCAGACAACGACCTTTGATAGGATTACACTCGAAGCGTCATGTCGACAATACACCAAGCCCCAACCACCTTGTCCATCCTAACTGCGCTCCAGTGGTTATCAGTGGTTGCACTTATACTTGTCGCCATTCAAATAATCCAAGGAAAATTTCGAAAAAAACTTGGCCCAATCGCCATTTGGATTGTCACTCCCATTGCAATGCTCGTGAGTACCACTTCTTACAAGCAACAACATTGGTTGGATTTATTGAAACAACAGCTCACACAAACCTGGTCTTGGGAAATGAATGGACACATTCATTATCTCGCGCTCGATGTCTACAATCAAACCTACAATCACGGAATTGATACCAACCCAGTTGTATCCCATGGCCGCGAGTCCCAAAGAAATACATCGACCTTAAAGGCTGAAGTGGATGCCAAGACCGGAGAATCCTACCATTCCTTGTATCTGTTTGATTTTCCCCGAAAAGGATATACCGCTATGGTTGAAATTCGCGGAATCAGCGCTCCCAAAATCCATTTAGAACGACAAGAAGTCTTTGAACTCCGTCGGGACATCTCTGATTTGCGATAAATTCGCATCATGTTACATCCTTGGGTAGAAGCGGTACAATCGTTGTTCACTGCGGCCGACAATCCGCGCGTGGCAGGTCCGATGGCCGCCTACATGAAACACCATTTCCCGTTTCACGGCATCACCTCTCAGCACCGCACCCAATTATTACAACCCCTGCTACAAAAAGACACCTTGCCCTTACAGGGTGATGTACCTGCCATTTGTCAGCAACTCTGGCAATTACCCCAACGAGAATATGCGTATGCAGCCATGGCCCTGATGGCAAAATTTGTGAGGCGATTCACACCCGAAGATTACCCTTGGATTCTGAACCTCATCACCCAGCGCAGTTGGTGGGATTCCGTGGACCACCTCGCTGGCAATGTCCTCAGCACCGTGGTAAACCGCCATCCCGAGAGTTTATGGCCCCATTTTGAACCGTTGATTCTTTCCGATGATTTTTGGCTCAATCGTACAGCCATCATCGTTCAACTGCGTTCCCGCGAAAACACCGATACAGATTTTCTCACAGCGGCCATCCTTCCGCACATGGAAAACATAGAATTCTTCTTGCGCAAAGCCATTGGTTGGTCGCTCCGACAATACGCCCGCCACAATCCGCAATGGGTGATTGATTTCGTACATCGACATGAATCGTCCCTGTCTGGCCTATCGAAAAGAGAAGCCTTGAAGCGGTTGTAAATCATCGATTGAAAAACGACTGTCGCACGTTAATTTTGTTGTATGGATTTGCAGGAACAACCCAATCACGCCCAACTGCTTCACAACAAAGCCAAAGCAGCCTTGGCCCTGGGTGAAATTTACGAAGCGAATATCCATATCCGAAAAGCCCTTTCGCTGGATGCCAACGACGCCAACATAGCACTAGCCAAAGAAATCAAATTTGAAATGGGCAAAAAAGCCTTGGCCAAAGCGCAACAGCATTTCGAAAAACAACGCTTTGACGACGCCCGTGAAGAGGCCCAAAAGGCATTGCAAGCCATGGAAGTGAGTGCCGAGGCAGAAGCCATTGTGGAGGCGATTGATTTAAAATTGCGCAAAAAACAGCGTGGAGGCAAACGACTGCTGTGGTTGATTTCCCTCGCTCTGCTCGGGAGCATCGCCGCCGCTTGGATGTATTACAACCAATTTTCTGCCGAACAATCGGCCTGGTCTCAGGCTCAATCCACTGGCAGTTTCAGTGCCTATCAATCCTTCCTGCAGAAATACCCCCAAGGCAAATTTGCCACCGACGCCCGTGAGGCCCTGAAAGCCCTCAACGACAAAGACGAATCCCTGTGGCAATCGGCCATCCATCCCCCTGAAAAAGCCAACCTAGAACGCTACCTTTTGGCCATGGAAGCCGCCGGCGGAATCCATACAGACGACGCCAAATGGCTGATAGACTCCCTCGACTTCGACTTTGCCGTCAAAGAACAAAATCCCATCGCCTTGGAGAATTATGTGAAAAACCACCCCAATGGCACCTACATCGCTTCGGCCCGAAAGCTCATGGCCACCTTGGTTACCAGCGATGACCTCCAAGAAATCATGAACCGTTTTGCCCAATTTTATCAATTTTATGCCGAGGGTGAACACGAAAAAATGTTGGACTATTTCAATGAAATCACCCCGCGATTCATGGACAAGAAATTGGTAGATCAGGAAACCTTGCTCAACAGTTTTCGTGAAAGTCAACAAGATGTAGAATCGGAGGAAATCACCATCGATACCACCACCTTCGCCGTAACCAAAGACACATCCGGTGTTTTTACCTGCAAATTCACTTTAAACTCGCAGCGAAAAGTGAAAAAGACCGTGGAATTATCGGTGAAACGCGGACGGAAAACCGTCAAAAAAATGGAAACACAATGGATTCAGTATTACGCCACTCAATCCGTGGAGGCCAAATTGGATGCGGAACTCAAAATCACAGATTATCGGGTTCGATTGCTGGGCTCCCGAAAAGAAATTTTGGATTAGGGCTTACCTAAGAGCGTGACCACGCCATTCATGGTTTTTGCGGGCGCTGACCCCAAAGCGTATTTGAGCATGTACACATAAGTCCCCGATGGAAGAATCGGCCCTTTGTTATCCACCCTACCGTTCCAGGAAATAGCAGGATCTTTGCTCTGAAACACTTTTTCACCCCACCGATTATAAATCCGTAAATCGAACTGGGTACAGCCTTGACAAGGCACCAAAAACACATCGTTATAGCCATCCCCGGGATCACTGGGCGTAAACACATTGGCAATTTCGATGAGCGAATCCGGCTTCAATACTGGCGGAGGCACCACAAACGATTTACACACAGTATCGGCGCATCCTGCAGCGTCTTTCACTTCCAAGCACACCCAATGGGTTCCGGGTGCGTAGAATCGGCAAACAGGGTTGCTATTGGTCTGCGAATCGGGCGACAATGCACCCCGTGGATTGGTAGTGGTAATATCTGAGGATTGCTGAAAGCCCCAACGCCAACTGTCGCCGGATCCCACACCGTTGCGTTTGAAGCAAATTAGGGGCGAGGCACTGGCATCCACAGTAAAATCTGCCAATGGCGGGGTTGATATCAACACAATCAATGAGTCTTTTTTGGCTTTTGCGCAACTCCCCCAGGCATTGAGGTATACTTTTACACTCCCCGAAGCCCCGGGTTTAAGTCGGATTTGGGAATTCAACGCTTTTGCATCGGCGATGCTGGCCTTGGAGGTATCCGCGAGGGTCCATCGATAACAGAGACTGCCACTCACGGTGCCGTAGACTGGAAAGCTACCACCGCCACAGAGTTTTGTTACGGGTGTGGTGGCTTTGACCACAATTTTGGGCACGGGAATCCGACATCCGTAGTTGGTATACGTCGCGTTACCATTGTACGTAAAATCAACCACAGCACCATCTTCCGCTCCCACCATCAAATTCTGCTTTTTTAATTTGGTACGATCGTATTCTACTGTGTCGCCGCAACTGCCATAGGTTAGGATCAACTCCCGAAGTCCGGCCGCCGTGCTGTGATTCACAAAATGTCCGGCTGTATTGCCTTGCTTTTGTAACAACACGTACAGCGTGTCTTGCAAATCGCTGAAATCATGGGCACTTGGATTGAAAGCCTCTGAGGTGATGATGAGGACTTTGGATCGTGCGGGCAATTTCCCATTACCATTGACGGCGATGAGTAAGCCGCAGTTTCCGGCACTGGCAATGGTCTGATTGAGTTGTTTAATTTTATTGGTTGTAGTTACGGTGTATGTGGCAAAACCCAAAAATGGATTTTGGGCATTGGCACCCCAATTTACCCTACCCGTAACATATTTGGGGACACCGATATTCGCCACAGTAATATCATTGGGACCTACGTCTAACCGAACCATTTCATTTTGTCCCTCGTTATTGCCATCGCAGGCATCAACGAGAACACTCACAATTTCAAAGCACTTTTTTGCTTGGGAGGCGGCACCTGTTGTTCCGGTACAGGGTTGTCCGTTTAGGGTTTTAGCACACAGCAGGATCATCGTCAACAAACACATGGGCCAAGATTTTTGGGATGTTTGGTTTGAACGAGCGTGTCCTTTAAGGTGCATGATTATCAATGAATGCAAAGGTAGGAAAAAAGTCAGGGGGCGCCGAAGGCGCCCCCTGAACTACAATCGATAACTTTAAAATAATCGATGGTTTATGGTTTATCGCGTAAACCGGTACACTCCGATTTACTTGGTAATCGTAATTTTTTGTGATGCCACGTGGTTGCCGCCCATCACCTGAACCAAATACACACCTTCGCTTAAATCGCTGGCATCTACTTGTATCAATCCTGTGTTGGCAGACTTTAGGGTCTTCACAACCGCACCCGTCATGCTGGTCAATACGATGTTTACATCGCTACCAAACGTTTCAGTCAACGCTACGTTAAACTGTCCAACCGCAGGGTTAGGATATACCGCTACCCCTACTGTCTCCAAGCTCTTCGCTGCCGCACGGTTCATCAACACTTGCTTGGTGATGCTGCACTCGCAACCTGTAGTCTTGGTTACAGCATACATGGTTACTGTGTATGATCCATCTTTGGCAAAATTATGCTGTACTGTGGGTGTAGTCTGCTTACCCCCATTTTGGATTACCCAAGTGTAGCTTACATTTCCCTGTGCACCTGCAACACCAGAAGCATTCACTGGCTCGAACTTCATGCCATAGTACCCAAACGCGTAGTCAGGCGTGGCTTGGAAGTCGCAAGTCTTAGGTCCTTCGTTGATGGTGATTTGCTTGGTGAATGAATCCATACAACCACCCGCAATGCGCGCCTTCAACGTTACGTTGTATGTTGTTGTGATGCTTACGTTGTAGGCGTGGGTTGGGTCAGACTCGGTAGATCCCGTGTTGTCTGAGAAATCCCACTCGTAGCTGATGTCGCCCTGTGCCCAAGTGGTTCCGTTGTTGAATACCACGGGCTGACCTGCGCACACATCCTGTGCCGTGAACGTAGCCTTCGGCTGAATCAACACATCCAAGGTCTTGGTGGCTGATGCGGAACATCCATTGTCTAAGTTGATGGTCAACGTCGCTGTCTTTGGTCCCAATGATCCCCATGCGTGGCTGGGCGACTCCAATTTGCTTGACGTACCATCGCTGAACACCCACAGGTAGTTAGCAATTGCGTTGGCAACCGCAGGTGTGGTATTGGTGAACTCGGTTGGCTTCAATGAGCAGGCAGGGCCGTTCAAGAAGCTCACTTTGGGACTTTCTTTCACCACCACGTTGTTGGTGATTGAGTCTTTACAGCCAAATTCTGAAGTGGTCACCAACTTCACTTTCTTCGTTCCTGATGAAGCAAAGATGTGCTTAGGCGCTTGGTCTGTGCTCACATTGCCATCGTCGAAGTTCCAGTATGATCCAATCATGCCTGCGCCAATGCTGCTGTTGTTGGCAAATACGAAGTCTTTGTTATCACAGTCGCCACTCACCACTTTGAACGCCGATTTTGGCTTCTCAAATTGGTAGACGCGCTGTTGTGATTTGGCTTCACATCCCGCCAAGTTGGCGGTCATGGTTACCAAGTAAGAACCTTTGCTCGCGTACTTGTAGGTTGGGTTGTTGCTTGTGCTTGTGCCTTTGCCATCGCCGAAGTCCCAAGTTACTGTAGCATTGGAAGGACTGGTGGTGTTGGTGAAGTTCAAGTCGTAACCCTCACACGCATTCTTCTTGGTGAAGTTGGCTGTTGGTACAGGGTTCACTTGGAACGTGGCACTGTCATAGCTAGGGAAGCCATAGGGCAACGTCTTAGCTGTCATTTTTACTTTGTAGGTTCCTGGGGTGTTGAACACAAATACAGGGTCCGGAGCATCGGTCTGATCCGCTGCTTTGCCGGTACCGAAATCCCACAAGAATTCCATGTTACCAGAGGTTACCGTTGATTTGTTTTCAAACAACACAGGCTCGCCTACACACGCTTGTGTGGGCTTGGTGAAGTTGGGGACAATTGTGGGGTAGATCAACACATCGCGTTTGATTACTGTATCACAACCATTGCCTTTGTCGTTCACAATTACATAAATCGTAACAATTGAATCTTCCAACGTTTTATCCGTAGTTACGAAATTCACCACCATGTCGCTGGTAGCCGTTGGAGGGGTCAAAGTTGCACCGCTTACAGATTTACCGTATTTGCAACGAACCTGTACGCTCGCATCCCAGTTGTTGTTACCGCCATTGCCTACGTAGTCTTTATTGCCATACACGCGGGGTGAGTTAACACTGTAGTTCACAGGTTGACCCAACACTGTTACGTCATACGCTTTGGATGGCAAATAGTTCGCCCAAGTAGGTTTGGTTGTGTAAGTCATTACTCCACCACCCGGTGCAGGTTTTACCACAGTATTGAAGATAAACGAATCGTTGGATGTGTTATCATCTGGCAAGTCAATGAAGATGGCGATACGCGCTGGTCCCGCATCGTTCAACACCAAAGGCTTGGGGAAATAGACTTTTACGGAGTCGCCCTGCGCCAATTGCTTGGTCACCAAAGCACTTACTTTAGGACCTTTGTTCACCGCATAAGACACGTTGAAGTTGCGAGCCTTATCGTAAGCGTAGTTACTCTTCAATGCAATCCAAGTAGCACCTGCGGTATATCCTGCACATACAGAAGCGGGCACTGTGAAGTTGGTCGACATTTTCTCCAAATCCGTGTTGGTCTCCAAACCACCGCGATCGTGTTTGGTTTGGTTACGGGCCACCAATTTGCAATCTTTTACGTTGATGGGCAAATAGCTCACGTTATTTTGCACTTCCCATGCACCGGCACGCCAGTCGCTGTTGGGAATACTCACAAACTTGGGATCTACGGCGTTATCACGAGATCCGTTAACACCGGCACTACTGAATCCAGCCCAGTCGGTATAGTTGGTTCCGTTGTAGTACCAATAAGGATAGGTAAACAAGTTGTTCAACGAGTAAGTATTGTCGTTAAACTCCTTCAAGTTCGCCAAGTTGGCGTAACTCAAATACATGTACAAATAGCGATAGTATTGAGAACCGCTACCTTTTAAGTCAATGATATTACCGGTAAAGTATACGGTATGATAGTACAAATACAGGTAGCAATAGATGTACGAAGAACCCGGAGTTGGCGCGGTTGACGTATTGGCCTGGAAGGTATTGTTACGAATTTCTGCCGTGTAGGTACCGCTCAAACCCGAGTAGATGTAAATGTATTGTGAGTTAGCATAGTTACCAGCCACCACGTTTCCAATCACTTCATAGTTGTTAAAATAATACAGATAGAAGTAGTGGTATCCTGTTGATCCAGAGCAAGTATTACCCACTACATAGTTCCGATTGACTTTAAAGTTGTTGGTACCATTGTAATAGTAAATGTAAGCGCTATAGTTATAGTTTACTGCGCTGTTGTTTGTGATGGTATTTTCAATAAACTCGTTCCAAGTCAAAGAACCAACGCTTGCGTAATACAAGTAGAAGTTATACAAATAGTAACCGCAACTGTTTCCACTTGAAATGTTGTTGTTACATTTCACCGCAGTAGGATAGTAAATGTAGAAGTTGTACAAATAATAACCAGAATAGTTGTTGGTTACCGTATTACTCAAACAGGTGATGTTCGTGGGATAATAAATGTAGAAGTTATAGAAATACCCAGAAGTGTAGTTCATCTTACAGTTATTAATGGTATTACCACTCACATCAATCGTTGAAGGATAATAAATGTAATAGTTGTACAAATAGTAGTTACTTACCACATTCTTCACCGTGTTATTGCTCACCGCGATCTGCGTGGGGTAGTAAATGTACATCATGTAGTTTGTGGCCGACGATCCGCTAGACTGAACGTTGTCGATGGTGTTGCTAGTAATATCGATGTACTGTGGGTAATACGCATAGAAACCATAGGTAGTACTTGTAGTAGAGAAAATGTTGGTTACGGTATTTCCAGACATCTGCGTTCTGTAGGTCGTGTTTCCATAAGGGTAATAGTTGTAAACCATATAGAAGCTCGACATGTTTGAAGTAGCGGTAGTGGCTCCAGGGAATGGCAAGTCGTGAATGTTATTGCCGTTGATCTGAGCACTGCGCGAGGTAGAATACGAATAGGAACTGTAGATACCATACAACGAAGATGAACCACCCGCCGTGGCATTGGCACGTGAGATGTCGTTGTTTACAATCTGGTTACCATTGGTGTAGGCTTGATAAACACCATAGTAGTAGAAGTTCTTCATTGTACAGCCCTTCATGGCATTGTTCTGCGCAATGGTGGTATAGTTAGAAGTATTTCCTGACAATGACACACCATAATAAGGACCCACGTTACCAGAGGCCGTATACATCACACAGTTTTCAATGCTATTGAAAGAACCAGGCTGACCCGTAGTACCTGTGGCAGCAGAACCTGTTGAAGTAGGACTACTCACCGATGTACTCATGGCAATGTAATAAGCACCCGTGGTGGCGGTTGTATTGGCACTCAAATAGATATTCAACCCAGAAATGGTATTGTAATCCGATTGGTTGGTAATCCAAATACCTCCGGGCGTGGTGGTGTTGTTTTCAATGGTCATGTTTTTCAACGTCATGTAATCCACCCCATTCAAACGCAACGCAGCGTAAGTACTGGTGTAAGTCATGGTTGTATTCTGTCCATCAATGACCAACGTATTGGTTGCACTACTACCGGCATTGGCATTCAATGTAATAGCGTTTACTCCAATGTTTATGCTTGATTTCACAGTCACCGTTACAGGCCCGGTAATCGCTGCAGCGTTCCATGCGGTTGCGAAAGTTGTCCAGCTTTGGAAGTTTGTGGCACTTGCCGCAGCCGTGGCGTCAATGGTATAACTACCACTCATTTGTCCGAAGGCCACGGCCGACGACAATCCCAATCCGATGAAGAGCGCTAAACTCTTCATCTTCTGGGTCATATAATTTCTAATTTTCATTTTCTTGATTTTTTGGTTTTTACCACACTTATTGAGCAATCACAATTTTCTTGGTGGTGGTTTCTTTTTGATTTCTGATGTTCAACAAATAGGTACCTTGTCCGTATTTGCCCAAATCCAATGTCTGTGAACCGAAGCCCCCATTAAAAGTAAACGTGGCCACTTTGGCACCTACGATGTTTGTTACTTCTACATGAATGGGTTCCATGTTGTTCAAAGCAAAGTCCATCGTTACCTCCCCTTTACTTGGGTTGGGGTAAACCATTACTTGCTCTGACAATGTCAAGTTTTCTTTACCCAAGAAACTGTTTTCACAATCGGGTGGGTATTGAACCATTACAGGACGCAATACAACCTGACTCTTGTTTCCAGAAGGATCGGTTACCTGGTAGTTGATGTAGTATACACCGGCTCTCCAAATGTTCACGTTGTGACCAATCACTTGAATCAAAGGCAACAATTCAGAACTTCCATAGTAGTTGTCCTCTACAGACACATCACTCATCGCCCAGAATGGAGTTCCAGCACAAACATTCACTGAAGAAGTAATGATGGTTGGAGCTACGCGATCCACAACTTTTACGTAGCGGTTACGCACCGTTTTGTTACCACTTTCATCGGTTGCAGTGAACGTCTCAGTGTACAATCCCAACGTATAAGGATTCACTTTGCCTGATTTCTCTACGCTCACTTTATTGGTTGTGTAGTAGTTGTCGTGCACCGTTACAGGCTGTGAACTGTAAGGGCTGTTCACATCGTGAATCACGGTATCGGCAGTATTCAAGGTGATATCTGGTGCGATGTAATCATCCACACGGTAGTTCACCACAAATCCTTCTTCTACAGCGGTGTTTCCATGAGGATCCACAGCATAATAAGATACGGGGTACGTAGCGCGAACCAAGGTATTGACCATGCCATTGAAACCAGGCACTTTGTTTACCGATACGCTACCATTGCAAGTATCGTAGGCGTTCACGGGATCCACGAACAAGCTACCAATTTGCAAATTCACAACATCTTGATCCACAATGCGCTTGCCATAGGCATAGATACCAGGTTTTTTGGTATCAACTACATTGACAGTGCGCGTGGTGCTTGCCGTGTTTCCTTGAGCATCGGCCACATCGTAGGTCAAAGTATATTTACCCACCACTGAGGTATTTACAGCACCAGAAATTTTGATTGAACTGGTTAAATTGCCATCCGTCAAATCCGAAGCTACAGCGCCCAATTCGTTGTATACCTCACACTGCTCTACGTTTACACTGCTACCACCCAACAAAGTCAATGTTGGAGGCGTTTTGTCCAAAACAACAATCACCGTACGTGTTACCGGTGTGGCTTCGTTACCGGCCGCATCAACTACACGGAAATTCATGTAGTAAGTACCCGGTGTAGTACAATCCAAATCCGTTGCGATCATCACTTTATTTGTCAAATCGCCCTCTGTAGGATCTTTGGCGGTATAGGTTGAATAAGCACTTTCACTCCAGCAAGCCTTCGCACTGCTGTTCTTCTCCACACGAACTACACTAGAACCCAACAAAGTGATGATGGGGGCTCTTTTGTCGTTCGCCAAGGTGATGCCATAATCTTCAAATTCACCCACTACGTTAACACCACAAGAAGTATTAGAGAATGAACCGTAACTCACAGCAACACGCATGCGCGTTACCCCTTCGAAACAGTCTTTCAAATCAGGCACGCGGAATTTATTGCTCGCCTTGGTGGTAGAAATCGCACCGCTGTTCAAAATCATCTCATCATCAGAGAAATTACCATCGATGTTGTAGTCAATCCAAGCCTTGAAATTGGCTGAGTTTGAGTTGGTACGACGGGTCGCGATCACGGTATAATAGGAACCGTAGCTCAAAGGTGTGTTAAATTGATCTGTGAAATCTGTGTAAGACACATCACCCACCGTGGATGGATTTTCCAACATGCTGGTGCTATCTTGGAACAATTCCACCTTAGAAATTGCTACGTCAGACGACAACATATCTGTTACCGGTGTGCAATATTTCACCGCAATCACGTATTTGGTCTTGATCACTTTTTTCTCTGTAGCCGCACGAGTTCCAGCACTGTTCCAAGCACGCAAAGTGAAAGTATAGGCACCACCCGCGTTGAATACCAATTTGGGGTTGCGACTGTTGATGTCAGTACCCCCTACAAAAGAATAGGTAGCTGGGTAGATGCTCCACTCATAGTTTGAAGCATAGTCTGATTTGGTAGTAATGTTAATGGTTTCACCCACTTTTGGACGCAAATTGCTAGCCACAAAATCCACGGCTCCTGGCGCTGTAGGTGTAGTTACAGTGATGTTTCGACAGAATGTGTCTGTACCGTTACAGATGTTGGCAATCAAACATACTTCGTAAGTACCGTCAGTGTAAAAAGCGGTTGTAAAGACTTTCGCTTTTGCACCGTATCCACTCACGCCATCGATCATCCAATCATATTCTACCTGACCTTGGGCATCTTTAACGTCGCCCACAAAATCAATCATGGTTCCATTACCTACAGAGGTATAATCCACGGTGTAACCCGATTTAGGATTGGCCACAGGCAACAATTCAGAATCCCAAGTAGCAATAAATCCACTGTCGTTGTTGGCTGAGTTTGACTCAAACGTAATGTACATCGCACCGCTGAACGCTTTAAATGTTGAGGTACGGAACAAGTTTTGGTTCACACCGGTGATACCACCGGCAGGAGTGATCTCTTTGCCAGAAGCATCCTGACCATCATAGATACGCAAACGGTCGCCACCGTCGCCCAAAGACAACTTCAATTGCTTGAAGTTCAAACGAATTTCTTTTGCTCCACAAGGGAAGATTTCAAAATAATCAATGGATGTTTTACGGTTGTTACCGTAGTTACCGGTTTTACCACCGTTATCGTAAAGAATACCCCCTTGGTTAGAGGCGATTTTTGAAGGGCCCATGTAGAATTCACCGGGAGGTACTACCTCGATGTAACGACTCTTGCAGTTTTTGGTTGAAGGACCGATGTCGTTTTGAGATGTCAAACAGATTTCCCACCAACCTTCTTCATCAAACGAGAATATTGGGTTTTGGGCGGTACTTGTATATACTATTGTGCCCGAAGGAGAGGTGGCTGTCCAATCCCACTTGTAAGCCCCATTGGTACTCAAATCAAACAATTGACCTTGGTAGAATACTTCCACCTGGTTGCTACCTGCGATGAAATCCGCCACAGGCGCTGCGGTTGGCTTTTCAATTTTTACTGTCTTGATGATTGAATCAGACATTCCACAGAATTGCTGCTTCAACTTTACATTATAGTAACCTATGTTGGCCCAAGACGCTTTACCCTTGGCACCTGAACCTACAACCGTAGTTCCGTTCTGGAAGGTCCAAGTTTGCGCATAGGCAGAATTGGTCGCCGTACTGTTGAAAGTAATGGGCGTTTTGGTATAATTCGGACCAGTAGGCACTGCAAAATCCGCAGAAGGAGGGTTCACCGCCTTCACGTTCACCTCAAAATCCAAAATGTTACCGTAGTTCGACTGGGTTCCACAACCTTGTGAAGGTGTAAATGAACTGTACATGCATCGAACACGCAAAATGGCCTTACCCGCCTTCACGCCAACGCATGGAATGGTCAATGTAGCCGTTTTTGTGGTATTCACAGGGATCTGACCAAATTGAGAGTTGGCTTTGGCAATACATTCCGCTGCAGAGAAGGTGTTATCGCCATCCAAATCGATCCATACACCGGCATACTCGCTGAACGAACAAGTATTCTCAATGGTCATGGTGATGTCTTCACCGGGCGTGATGTCCATCACTGCCCCGTTCGTCATCAACTTGTTTGAACTGCCCGTATTGGCACAGTTCATACCAGAAACCGAATACGATGTTCCAGCAGAGTTTTTAAACGTAATCGCCGAAAGATAATCCCCCGTGCAATTCAACGAGTTGGTTGCGCCACAGATTTGGGCTTCAGACTGACTGATCCAGCCTGCCATTCCCAAAACCAACGCAATCAATTTTGATTTGGTAAATTTTAGATTCATATTCTTTGTATGTATTTTATCCATGGTTCTTGCGCAAATCATGCAACATGCGCAAATTGAACGCGCAAGTTAAAGAAGCGTTACCAAATAGATAAGCCCCAACAAATACAGACGCTCCCATGAATCGACGGGAACGAAATCGAAGCGAAATTATTTTGTCATCGCTCCAATTTTCAAGAACTAAATAATATTTTAATTCAATGATTAAATACTATAATTTTTAATCATTTTTCAAGTTGGGTACTCGCCCAATTTTTAGCACGACGAAAAATAAAATTTCCAGACCCAATTACCTTGTATTGAAGCCACAAAATTCTTACATCGCGATGTCGATGTCTTTTTTACAAAATGATGACAATAAAATTACGGCTGACCTACCCAGAGGCCACACAGATGTACCAACACCTCGCTGCTTTTTTCCATATCCTGCACACTCACATACTCGTGCTTCCCATGAAAAGCCATCTCACCAGTAAACAAGTTCGGACAAGGCAATCCCATGAAGCTCAATCGACTGCCATCTGTTCCACCACGAGCACTGGTCAATTGCACGGGGATTCCTGCCTTTTCAATGGCTTGCACCGCATACGATGAAATGCGGGGATCCAAATCCACCACTTCCTTCATGTTGCGATACTGCTCGGTCACCTCTATGTTCGCCGATGCCCCAGGGTGCTTTGCCACCACCGCGTCCACCAATCCCTGCAATCTCGCCTCGTGTTCAGCCAACTTCCCCGTCACAAAATCGCGCACAATAAACTGTACCCAAGCATGTTCCGCTACCCCACCCACGGCTACAGGATGTACGAAACCCTGTTTTCCTTCTGTGGCTTCCGGACACCATTCATCCCCTGGCAACAACGCCAGCAACTCGCCGGCCAATTTCAACGCGTTCACCATCTTCCCCTTCGCATAACCCGGATGTGCACTAATGCCATAAAAATGCACCTTCGCACCATCCGCGCTGAACGTTTCATCCTCATAACACCCACGCTCACCCGCATCCAATGTATAACCCACATGGGCACCCAACTTCTCAATATTCACTTTATCCACGCCCCGACCAATCTCCTCATCCGGTGTAAATAAAATCTTAACCGCTCCATGAGGTAACTCGGGATGATTCACCATGTGTTGCACAAAATCCATGATCACCGCAACCCCAGCCTTATCATCGGCGCCCAATAAAGTAGATCCGCTCGCCGTTACAATATCATCACCCAATCGCTCCAACAAATAAGGATGCTCCTTGGTGGTTATCACCTGCGACGGATCATCGGGCAACACCAAATCCTGCCCCTGATAATTCCGATGCACCAATGGCTTTACGCCCGCACCCGTGCAGTCTGGCGACGTATCTACATGCGCGCAAAAACAAAGCACCGGCACGTCGTGATCCACATTCGATGGCAACGTGGCATACACATATCCAAACTCATCCAAATGGGCGTCGCTCAATCCCATTTCTAAGAGTTCTTTCACCAAAATGCGCGAAAGATCCTTCTGTTTCTCGGTGCTGGGTTGGGTTGGACTGTTGGGATCACTTTGGGTGTCGATCTGGACGTATTCGCAAAAGCGCGCTTCTATAGATTTCATGGGTTCTAAGTACTTTACGATTTTTTCTTTTCGATGTATTTTGTTCGATGCACTATGATTTGATGTTCAGTGTTCGATCTTTTCTGTTCGATGTTCGATGTTTCTCCCCTCGCGAATGCTCCGCCTTACACCAAATCCGTCAAGCTCATTTCTAACGCCTTCGCACTCAATCCGGTGGTCTTGGGATTGAACTGTCGCAAGCGCATCATGCTACCGTGTATGATCTGACTCACATCCTTGAAAATGGCCACATCCGTTACTTCCGCATCCTGCTTCATCAAATATCCAAACACACGAGCCATGCCACAGTTAGCCATGAAATCGGGAATCACCGCAAATTGTGAATCCGCCAACTGGCTAATCGGTCCCATAAAGATCTCTTTATCGGCAAACGGCACATTCGCACCACAACTCACCACCTCAATGCCCGCCTTGCCCATGCGCAACACCTGATCCTCGGTTACCAAACGCGATGCCGCACCCGGTATGAAAATCTCTGCCGGCAAATCCCAAATGCGCTCGTTCACTTCCTCAAACGACAACATATTGGGTGCATTCAACGCGTTTCCATTGCGGTTGTTGAACAGCTCCACGATCTCGTCATGTCCCAACCCTTTCGGCTCAATGATCCCGCCCACGCGATCAATGATTCCGCCAATGCGCACACCATATTTGGTGAGATAGAATGCGGCCGCTGCTGCCACATTGCCCCAACCTTGGATGATGGCCAATTTGCCATTCATGAATCCACCATACACCTCATAATAATGACGCACGGCCTCAGCCACACCCCAGCCTGTAATCATATCCGCAATGGTATAGTTCTTAGACAAATCCGGGGTCAATCGCTCATCAGTAATGGGCAACAACACACCCGTTTGCAAACGCGAAATGGCTTTCAATTTTTCCTCCGCACTGTACGATGTCAAATGTCCATTCACCACCCCTTCCTGAGGGTGTAAAATGCCCAAATTGGCCGTCATCGGAATCACCTCGTGAATTTCATCCACATTGAGGTCGCCACCCGTGCCGTAATAGTTCTTCAACAGCGGACGCACCGCCTTATACCAACGCTCCAACACCCCTTTTTTGCGGGGATCGGCCGGATCGAAATTGATACCACTTTTGGCACCACCAATGGGCGGACCTGCGATGGTAAATTTCACCTCCATGGTCTTGGCCAAACTTTCCACCTCACGCTGATCCAATCCCTTGCGCATCCGTGTACCCCCACCCGCTGCACCACCGCGCAATGAGTTGATAACCACCCAGCCTTCAGCCTCAGTTTCACTGTCCTTCCAAGCAAATACAATCTCGGGCTGCTTGCCCTCAAATTTTTCTATCAGTCTTTCTAATTTCACGATGCGATATATTTCTGTTCGATAAAGTTCTTTTTATTGCCATTGGCTGAAATCCCCGTCCAACGAACCAGCCACCCAATCGGTGCTCGCCCCAGTGGCTGAACTCAGCGTATTGTTCTTGTTCTTCACCCGCATGGCACCGAGCAAAGCAAATATCATGGCCTCCTTGTAATTCACCAATTTCACATCGGGCACAACCACCGTGCATTCCGTTTCAGAACGCAGATAGTCTACCAACGTTTTATTCAAGGCTCCACCGCCGGTCACCAACAATTTGCAAGATTCCAAGGGTTTCTCTGCGATGGATTCCAGGGCGCGTCGCACCTGCACCGAAATGTGCATCACCAACGTCTTCATGCGGTCTTCTACCGATAAATCGTCGAATTCCCGCACAATGTGCCAAAAGTTCTTGTTGATCCATTCTCTGCCCAAACTTTTGGGGAACGACTGTCCATAAAACGGAATCTCATTCAAGGCATTCAGCAGCGTATAATCTACTACCCCAGCTTCTGCGATGACACCATCTTCGTCGTACTGCAAATCCCGCTCACGGGCCAATCGATTCAAGACAATGTTGCAAGGCGATATATCAAAAGCGATGCGCTTGCCCTGATGCTTGGCAGACACATTGCAAAACCCACCCAAATTCAGGCAGAAATCGTAATCGGCGAACAGCAAATCATCGCCCAAGCCCACCAAAGGAGCGCCCTGACCCCCGAGGGCTACGTCGGCCCGACGGAAATTCGACACCACTGGCACCTTGGCAAAGGCATTCAACGTGGCACCATCGCCAATCTGTGCGGTGAGCCATCCCTTGGGATCGTGGAAGATGGTATGTCCGTGCGAAGCCACCAAGTCTGCCGTCTTTCCCGTTTGTTTGAAAAATGCGGCGGCCAACTCACCCAGATACCGACCATAAAAGACATCGGTTTTGGCGTATAATTCGGCATTTTGGTAGCGCAGCTGGCTCAAACGCACGCGCCATGTTTCGCTGTATGGCACAGTGACGCCTTCCAAGATTTCCACCTGCCACCCTTGGGCCGTTTCGTTAACATCGCAGAGTGCCAGGTCAACCCCGTCCATACTGCTGCCACTCATGATACCTAATACCTTCATTTCAGTTTGGGTAACGATGATGATATCGTTGCTACTGCAAAAATAGGAACGATTTGAGGCGGTTTCACCGATAATTTTTGTAACTATGCAATTTCGACCTATTTCTATGGAACGCAAACACTTTCTTTCCTTGGGCGCCGGCCTTACAGTAGGCAGTTTGATGGGCAAAAATCCCATGGCCATTTCACCCGAAAAATCATCCACTACCACCGCGCAATGGCTGCACCTATATGAAACGGAGGACGCACCCCTACCGGTTGCCCCCGATGCCCATGCACCCGAAATGGATGGTCCATACTGGGATTTCATCCGGGGTTTGTTTCCTTTGAACAACAAACTCACTTTTTTGAACAACGGCACCATGGGCATCACCCCCTTGCCCGTGCTGGAAGCGCTCAATAAATCGTTCCGAAACCTGGCAGAAAACGCGGCTTACCCCATGCACGACGGCAGTTTTGAGGAGCAATTGGCAAACCTCATCGGCTGCAAAGGCAGCGAATTGGCCATAACCAAAAATGTAAGCGAAGGGGTTAACCTGGCCTGCAGAGCCATCCCTTTATCCAAGGGAGACGAGGTCATCATCACCCGACACGAACACGTAGGTGGTTGCGCGCCGTGGTTATACCGCGCCAAAACAGAGGGTATCGTGCTGAAAGTCATTGAACTCGGCAGTACGGCCTCCGAAACACTTCAACGTGTAAAAGACGCCAAAACCAACAAAACGAAAGTGGTGGCGTTGCCGCATATTCCCTGTACGATCGGACAGATATTGCCCATCAAGGAGATTTGCGCATGGGCGAGGGCCAACGGAATACTCTCGGCCATCGACGGAGCCCATCCCCTGGGCATGATACAATTCAATTTACGCGAATTGGGCTGCGACTATTACAGTGGCTGCTTCCACAAGTGGTTACTAGGTCCGATAGGCACCGGATTTTTCTATGCTTCGGAGAGTATACTGCCCAAATCTGTGATTCACCATGTGGCGGCTTACTCGGTAGACACGTTCAACATGAGCACCGTTCCCCCTTCTGTGGGTGAGTTGATTCCCAAAACAGCCCGATATAGCTATGGCACCTTCCCTGGTCCGATGTACGATGGGGCAAAAGCCGCGATGAAATTCTATGTATCGGTAGGACCGGAACTCATCGAAAAGCGGGTTAAATACCTCAGTAAAACTTTGATGGATGGTCTGATGGAACGCAACGATCGGGCGAAAGGACCCAATGGCAAAGACCCCAACGTTGAGGGCAAACCCCCGGTGATGTGGAAGATGCACCACAGCCAAGGTCCCATCATCCAAATATTGACACCGTTGGAAGACATTTCCCGTGGCGCGCAGGTGGGTTTCACCATCAAAGGATTGAAGGAAACTACTGAGACGCAAATCCCATCCAACACGTCAAATACGACAGTGGCAAAGCCCCCCACAGCCTCTCAACGCTTCTGCGATTACGCCAGAAAAAACAGCGTAATATTGCGATATGTAGCGGAAAACGACATCCATTGCGTGCGGGTTTCCACCCATTATTACAACAACCTCAAAGACCTGCAAGTCTTCTTTGATGTCTTGGATGGTTTTTTAAAAGAAGAAGGTTGGTACTAACCGCATTTTACGGAATCCTAGCCCCTGAATTCCTTAATTTTGAGGTATGATAGCACAAGCGCAGGAAATCCTTGCTCAGTGGCAAAGTGGACAGTCCAACTTCCCCTTAACCACTTCCGGCAGTACGGGAGACCCTGTGTCTATCACCCACCAAAGCAGTGCCCTGCTGTGGAGTGCCAACAACACCCTGCAAGCCTGGTTTGACCCGGTTCAGCCCCCCATTCAACTCTGTGTATTGCCCTTAACCAAAGCAGGTGGCTTCATGCAAATCATCCGTGCTGCCGTTTGGCAAACCCCCATTTGGGTCCTCCCGCCTCAAGCCAATCCCCTCCTAGACCTCTCAACGGCCACCTTACTTCACCCTAACGGCTCCATACAATCATTTGAAGAAGCCTGGGCAACCATACCCCCAACCACCGTCTCTCTCACCCCGATGCAAATCGCCATGGTGATGGAAAATCCTGCTACCGCCGAATGCCTCAACCTATTTTCCGTTGTGTTACTGGGCGGACAGGCTCTATCGGTCCAAACCGAAAATCGCCTGATCCAAGACTTCCCCCAAACCCGATTCATCCACACCTTCGGCACCACAGAAACGGCATCCCATTTTGCCGGGCGCGAAATAACCCCCGGTAATTTAGACTACTGCATCGCGCCCGACACCCAAATCCAAACCAATGAAAACGGCGAACTCATGGTTTGTAACCCCACTACAAAAAATCAGTGGCTCACCCTCCACGATAAGGTGCAAATCATCGCGCCCAATCGGTTTCGCTGGCTACAACGCAGTAACCTATACATCAACACCGGCGGTATCAAAGTAGCCGTAGAGCCCCTGGAAGAAAGCATCGCACAGCACCTAAATTGGCCCCTTTATAGCTTCTATTGCGCCGGCAAATCACACCCCATCTACGGCGAGCAAATCACCCTATTCACAACCCATCAAACGCCATCCCACATCATTCAACAAAGCCTGTCGCACTTGCCCAACATACAGCAACCCAAAGAGATCATCCGGGTGAAGTCCATCGCCACCCTTCCCAGCGGCAAAATCTACCGCAACCCCAATCCGTAAGACACCGTTTCTATCGCACCCGGTGCTAACTTGTGCAACCCGGGCTTGGATTCAAAGGCTCCATCACTGTCTGCACCATCGGCCCAACCCCACCAAGGTTCAATGCAAAAGAATGGCGCCCCAGGCTTGGTCCAAAAGCCCACCGCATCCCACTCCCAGCAATAAAAATCAAGGATCGCCTCGCCCTGAGCATTCAACAGCGTAACCTCATCAAAACATGGATCATTGAAAACGATGGCGTCGCTCTCAAATAATGCCTCGTTCAAAGCCAATGTCCCAGTAGATACGTCAACCATCGACGTTTTCCCAGAATAATACCCGCCTTCAATCAACCGGCGCTCCGCGGTAAACCCTTTGCGCTGTCCGGCCTCAGAAAACACCAGCGAATGTCCCTCCAACGCCCCTTGCAAGGCAAAGCCCGGATGACCACCCACCGAATACAACATCGTCGCCTCCCCGGTGTTCTCCGTGATATAGTCTACCCAGAGTACCTTACCATCGAAATGATAGGCCACCTTGAAATCAAAGGAATAGGGATATACCTCCAACGAGGCTACGTCGGATCGCAAGCCCAGCAAAACTGAACTTTCCGACTGCTCCAAGACCTCAAACTCTCGATCGCGTGCGAATCCATGCTGTCTCATGGCGTAGGACTTACCACCCACGGTGTAGGCATCCCCTTTCAACCGGCCCACGATCGGAAACAGATTGGGCGCCACCCGATTCCAAATAGCATCGTCCTTTTGCCAAAGTACATTGTCAGACCCATCGCCCTTCAAAACCTGCAATTCTGCCCCCAACAATGCGATTTCCGCAGTAACTCCCAACCCAACGATTTGAACGGTCTTCTGTTTCATAATCACAAATATACTCCCCACCCTTCCTTGCTAAAGAAATCAACCGCTCATTAAATACCCAACCTTTTTCCCCAAGCCACATCAATAAAATGAAATTCGCGACGTAAGTTAGCATAATGAATGCGCTCAACGGAAACCTCACGGCCCTTGTACTTGACGATGAGAAATCAGGAAGAGACATGGTCGACTATTTTATCCGAGAGCAAGCCGCCGATCTGTTTGGGCAAATTCATTTTGCCAGCAACTTGGAAGAGGCCAGTTTACTGATCGACAAATACACCCCCCATGTAGTTTTTCTCGACATTCAACTCAAAGGCGAATTGGGATTCAGCCTCGCGTCGAAATTGCCTCAAAATACGCACACCGTCATCGTGAGTGCTTACCCGGAATATGCATTGCAAGCCATCAAAATGGAAGTGGTGGATTACTTGCTCAAACCGATTTCCGAAAGCGATTTCCAAGAGTTAAAAAACAAGATTCAAAAAAGACTGGGCTCGCTTGCTCCACAAGAAAATGCCCTGCTCAACAAAACCTCTCTGGTCATCCGCGAAAGTGGAACCAATGTGGTTGTCCCCTTCCAAGACATTGAATACGTGGAAGCAGCCGGAGCCTACTCCAAAATCATCACGGCGCAAAAGGAACATTTGATATCCAAAACTTTAAAAGTTTTATCGCCATCTTTGCCGGGACATTTTGTGCGTGTGCATCGGTCTTACTTGGTACCGGTCGACCAAATAGCCTCCTTCAAAAGCAACCATCTATGCCTGAAAAATGGAAAAAATATCGCCCTTTCCAAAACTGGAAGAAAGGTATTGCAATCCTCCTATGGCATTGGCTAATTGCGGTTGTATCGGCACAAACCCTTCCACAACTGCCCGAAATCTCTACCCGTGATGGACTACCCACCGCCAGTACGCGCAGGGTTATAGAACTGCCTTCTGGTAGCCTATTGGTGGCCACCGACGGCGGTTTGCACTACGCCCCAAAGAATCAACCCATTCTTGAACGCATCAAACAATCTGTTGGCACGCAACAGTGTTGGGATCTCCACATTTGGGGAAACTCCTTGTTTGTTGCTACTTACAACAACGGATTGTATCAATTCGATTTAGAAAGAGGCAATTTAATTCAGCATTTCAACCAACCCTACCTGCAAAAAATCCGTCGCCTACGCGCCATCAACAACCGACTTTTTTGTATTGCACGTAGGGGAATCTTCGAGATTACTGGAAATGTATTGACGACCAAACTATCCGCAGAAAAAGACCTACCTCCGGGCAATATGCCCATGGATGTGTTTATCCGACAGGGCAAACTTCACGCGCTGAGCTACCCGGGAAACACCATCATGCAGCAGCAACCGAGCGGACAATGGACTGAGTGGAATGTAGATTCTCAATGGGGTGGCGCGCCTTTATCGGCCCCCAAATTCGACAATATCTCAGCCTTTCAAACCGACACCTCCGTCATTCTAGGCGGTGTGAATCACTACACCGTGATCAGCAACAACGGTCACTGGCAGGTGTACACGCTCATCACAAACCACAAGGAATCATGGGCTTTTTGGGATTTCCAAATCCACAATAACCAAATTTATGCGGCCGTCTCCAACACCAATGACTTCAACGATGGATTTTTACATGCCCACAATCCCGCGGTTCACACATACAATCCCCCACACAGTCAATCTCTGTGGTCCATTACTCCCTCTAAGTTTCGCGATGCGATATGGGTTTCTACCGAAACCGATGGGGTTCACCTGCTCATCCAACCCAAACAAAATCAATTCACACCCATCGATTTCAATGCCAAAATATTGGCTACCGATCATTTCACCATTTTCTGTAATACCAACGCCCTAAAAATTCAACCATCTACTCGATCCAACACGGAACTGTCCTCATCTGTCCCAAGTCGCACCATCCCATGCGATGACCGCATCCGAGAAGTCATCGAAATCAATCAAGTACTTTACTTGATGGGTGCCAAAAGACTCTGGAGGTACAATCCGAGAAACGGGGAATGGAAGGATCTATTCCCAGCCGAATCATTTCAATGGTTTCAAGAACGGCAGGGTCAATTGTGGCTATTCAAGCCCTATGACAACATTTGGATTTATGACCCTGTTACAGAAAACCTGACAGAAACGAAAAACGAGGCCAAAGCCGACCGTGTTCGGATATCGAACGGAATCCTTTACTACCACATCATAGGCAAAAACTTCGCCTATATCGATGGAAATGGGGAGCAACAAACACTCATCCCCAACAGACCCATCCATCAATACACACTCAATTTTGAAGTGGTTGGAGATCGATTACTGATAGAAAACGGCAACGCGTACGATGTCTTTCAAATCAACAAAAAACAAAACCGACTCCAGTTTGAAGGAAATCTAAATATCACAGCGGCATTTCGCGACCTTTCCATCCTACAAATCCTGAGCGATGGAAAACGGTTGTACTTATATTCGGGACAATATCTATTAGAAGTTGAACTAAGTACTGGCCGCAACCCCATCAACGTAACCCGCCAATTGTATTTGGGAAATTGGAGAATTCAAGGTCCGATAACATTAACAAGCAATCGTTTTATCATTGACCGCGGAAACACCATCCAAACGGTTCACTTTGAAGAAACGGCTCCCCCCCAATTCGAAATTCAATATGGGTATAGGAACGAGCCCAAATCATTTTCAAATCCCTATTTCGCCGTCAATACCGAAAAAAACTTCCGAATTACCGTGTTTGGAACCCACTATTTCGACCTCTTACGTTCTATTTATACGGCAGAATTGGTGGATTTAAAAACCGGTTTGAATCAAAGTGGATTTTTTCGCGGGGATCTGTATTATTGGATCAACGGGATTGGCCAAGGCAAATTCAATTTGGCGATTTCACTTCGTAAACAATGGGAATCTCAGTTGATTATTGGAACCACAGAATTTTACCGGGATTTTCCTTTCTGGCTGATGTTGGTTTCCATCATTTCGCTATTGTATTGGGTATTTGTCAATCAGATTCGAACCCAAGAATCTCAACAAAAACGAATTGCCACCTTGCAACTGCAAACCCTTCAATCCAACTTCAATCCGCATTTTATTTACAACAGCATGAGTTTGATACAGTCCCTCATCATTGGGTCTGAAACAAAAAAAGCGATCGACGTTACTGCGCGATTGGCAAAACTCAACCGGTTGTTCCTTTCAAATTCAAACAAAGAGCTCATTTACCTCAAAGATGAACTCGACTTCATCAAAGAATACGTGGCCATGGAAAAACTGCGATTTGAGAGTGACACCGACTTCCCTTTTCATATTCGCATCAACGCCAAAGTGCGGGTTACAGAATGGCTAATACCTCCCATGATTTTGCAACCTTTGATTGAAAATGCCATCAAACACGGGGTTTTGGTGTCAAAAGGTCCGGCAGAAATTTACATCGACATCAAGTTAAACCATGCAGATGAACTGCTCATGAAAATTGTAAACACCCATGCCATCAGAAACAAAAAGCGCATGCACGGATTGGGCATTGGCAACCAACTGGTTTCGGATCGTTTGGCCATTTTAAACGAACTCTACCCCAACCAGTTCCAAACCCAATTTGACTTCGGATTTGAAGCGCACCAAGAGTACCACGCCACCATTAAAATTGCACGCTTGAAACCCCAATCAAAAAAAGAAAAGAGTCATATTTTTAGGTGATGAATATCACAGTTTAAACAAAACCGCTGGCAGACATTTGATGTACAAACCAACAATTATCTGCCATGAAAGTAGAACAAATTTACACGGGATGTCTCGCCCACGGGGCCTATTACATCGCATCCAACAGCGAAGCCGCCATCATCGATCCACTGCGTGAAGTTCAGCCCTACATCGATCGGGCCGAAAAACATCGGGTGAAAATCAAGTACATTTTCGAGACGCATTTCCACGCTGATTTTGTGTCGGGCCACCTCGATTTGGCCAAAGCCACCGGCGCAACGATTGTATACGGTCCAACCGCCAAACCCCACTTCCCCGCCCATACAGCCACGGATGGGGAGCGATTTAAAATTGGCGGCGTGAGTGTGGAGGTGTTGCATACACCGGGGCATACCATGGAAAGTTCTTGTTTTTTGCTTACCGATGAGAATGGCAAGGAACGGGCTCTGTTTAGTGGGGATACACTGTTCATTGGCGATGTAGGTCGGCCCGACCTCGCCCAAAAAGTCATTGCGGAGTTAACACAAGAGAAGTTGGCGAGCCATTTGTACGATAGTTTGCGCAATAAAATCATGCCTTTGGATGACGATATCGTGGTTTATCCGGGGCATGGAGCGGGATCGGGCTGTGGCAAAAACATGAGCAAGGAGACCACGGACACGTTGGGCAACCAAAAGAAGGTCAATTACGCCTTAAACGCGGCGTTGAGTAGGGAGGAATTCATCAAAGAGGTATTGGATGGATTGATGCCACCTCCGGGATATTTTCCGCAGAATGTTCTTATGAACATTGTGGGGTACGATGGGATTCAGGAGGTATTAGGTCGGGGACTCACGCCTCAAACGCCTGCGGCGTTTGAGGCTGCCGCCGAGGGAACCGAGGCGGTCATCATCGACACCCGTGCGGCACAAACCTTTGCCCAAGGATTTATCCCCGGATCTATCAACATCGGTATCGATGGCAGCTTCGCCAATTGGGTAGGAACCCTGGTAGCCGATGTAAAACAGCCCCTACTGCTGGTCACCGACGATGGCAGAGAGGAAGAAGCCGTTACCCGACTTGCAAGGGTTGGCTACGACCACTGCTTTGGATTCTTGCAAGGCGGAATCGAGGCCTGGAAATCGGTTGGAAAACCCATCGACACAATTGAAAGCATCACAGTAGACACCCTAAAACAGCGGTTGCTTTCTGATCCCGAGGCCGGCATACTCGACGTGCGCAAAGCCAGCGAAAATTACAGTGAGCGACTGACAGACGCCATCAATGCCCCGTTGGATTATATCAACGACAGTATGACGAAAATCAACCCCAACAAAACCTATTATGTGCATTGCGCCGGGGGCTATCGGTCGATGGTATTCATCTCCATTCTACGGGCAAGGGGCTACGACCGCTTGGTGGATGTGCAAGGGGGATTCAACGCCATCAAAGCGTCGGGCTTGTTCCCCATCACCGACTATGTTTGTCCAAGTACCATGCTTTAATCTTTGATAATTGAATGGCAATGTGTTAATTGCGATTCATGATTCGAACAATACTCTTTCTCACGGCCACTTTAACCTTGGTTTCAGTGGCCGTTTTTACGGCTGATTTGAATTTCTCAACCGCTGAATGGACGGCATTAACCCAAGTATTTTGGGTAACATTGGGTGTGGCCTTGCTGTGTTTTGTGGTGGGTGAATTCACCGGCAACAATTCTCAAGTGGATAAGTTGTGGAGCCTCATTCCCATTTACTACGGTTGGCATTTCGCCGCCGCGGCGGGATTCGAACCCAGAACCAACATCATGGCCCTATTGATTACATTGTGGGGTGTGAGATTAACGTACAACTTTGCCCGCCGCGGCGGCTACAGCTGGAAATTCTGGGGCGGCGATGAAGATTATCGCTGGAGCATACTCAGACAAACCCCGGCCCTACAATCCCGCTTCGCTTGGATGATGTTCAATTTGTTTTTCATCTGTCTGTATCAAAATGCGTTGATCTTGTTGTTCACCTTGCCCATTGTGGAAGCTTGGCGACACAGTTACCAAGCCCTAGGTACGGCAGATTATTTGGTTGCTGGGGCGATGTTCCTGTTGATAGTAATGGAAACCGTGGCCGACCAACAGCAATACGTCTATCAAACGGAAAAACACCGCCGCTTGCAACTGGCCAAAGAAGGTGATACTACCCCCGCATCCGACCCCTACTATAAAAAGGGTTTCACACACACCGGTCTTTGGAAATACATGCGTCACCCCAACTATGCAGCCGAACAAGGCATATGGATCTGCTTCTACCTCTTCACGGTGAGCGCAGGAAGTAGTTGGATCAATTGGAGCATCATCGGTGCCGTGCTACTGCTGTTTTTATTCCGCGGAAGTTCCAATTTCAGCGAAGATATCACCGCCGCCAAATACCCCGAATTTGCCGGGTACAAGAAAACAACGCCCCGCTTCATCCCTTGGAAATTTTGGCTGTAAGCCATCAAAAATGGAGAGCAAATTGCTATGGGAGTAACCGCCCATGAAAATAAAATTACACTTGGGCACATCTTTGATTCGCTGGTTTGAACCATGTTTGAACCGGCCAAAAACAGCAAGGCCTCAGATTTCTCTGAGGCCTTGATTTCATTGGGTGGAGAATGCCGGAGTCGAACCGGCGACCTCTTGCATGCCATGCAAGCGCTCTAGCCAGCTGAGCTAATCCCCCAATTGGACTGCAAAGATAAGAA
>Ga0255182_1000324_pt1 | contig 35588 bp, 25 predicted proteins | sample Atl_UVDOM_RepA_8_FD_188420 | JGI IMG/M metagenome (GOLD analysis project Ga0255182, IMG submission 188420) | Freshwater microbial communities from Altamaha River, Georgia, United States - Atl_UVDOM_RepA_8d | ecosystem: Environmental > Aquatic > Freshwater > River | place: USA: Georgia...
GAGGCAGGGCCCGACGCAGTGCGTGGCGTAGTGCATCGGCGGCAGGCCGGGCCAGTAGTTCGGCCAGCCGTCCATGTCCTGCTGGTGGCTCGCCTGCACAAACTGGATTCTGCCGAGGTCGCCCCGGTCGGCCATCTGTTTGATGAACAAAAACTCGCGGGCGTAGACGACCGTCTCGGCCATCATGTACTTGAGCCCGGTCTTCGCGACCAGGTCGACGATTTTCTTACAGTCCTCGACGCTCGTGGCCATCGGCACGGTGCACATGACGTGCTTGCCGGCCTCGAGCGCCGCGATCGCCATCGGCGCATGGTCGGGAATCGGCGAGTTGATGTGGACGGCGTCGATCTCCTGGTCCTTGAGGAGATCCGCGTAGCGCGTGTACCTCCGCTCGACGCCGTAGGCCTTTCCGACCTGGTCGAGCTTCTCCTGCGACCGCTGGCAGATCGCGACGAGTTCCGCATGCGGATGGAGCCGGTGGATGGGGATGAACTCGGCGCCGAAGCCGAGGCCGACGATGGCGGTGCGGACCTTGCGGGGAGTGGGAGACGTCGTCACGGGCGGGCTCCAAAGGGGCGGCTAACCAACGGCATTTAAGCTTTATTCCACGGCGATCATCAGCTGTCCATGATGATTTGCACGTGCGCCTTGAGATTTTGCACCGCCGCCCGGACCCGGCGGCGGGCCGCCCCGCCGATCTCATCCATTTCTCACGGACCGCTCGCAGCCCGCTGACGGGGCCGCCGTAGGTTGACCCCGTCGACGGGCAGGCATGTCGCCGGTCCGGTGGCTTACTCCCCTCCCCAGGAATCCAGTCATGACCTCATCCTTCGCCCTGCGAAAGCGGCATGGTTTCACGCTCGTGGAACTGCTCGTCGTGATCGCGATCATCGGGCTGCTCGTGGCCCTTTTGCTGCCGGCGCTCTCCTCGGCCCGGCAGACGGCCATCGCCGCGGGTGCCAACACCACCCTCAACGGCTTCGGCCGGTCGTTCCTCATCACCGCCGACCAGGACGTCGCCGAGCGCGGCCAACTGTCGACCGGTGCCTTCGACCACCTCCGCGACGGCGACGTCCGCCGCGTCGGCTGGGTGGCTGACGTGATCAAGAACAAGGTCATCAACCCCGGCAAGGGCCTCGACGCCCTGAACCCGTCGAAGGTCAACGAGAAGGTGGGTGACTACACCGGGGCGACGAACGTCACCGGCAAGGGCAACAAGACCCGCTGGAAGGGTCAGAACGGAAACCTGAACTTCGGCGGCGCGAACGGCCCGAAGGACGTCACGACCGCGGCTCAGAAGCAGAAGGTGTGGGACGATGGCCACAACACCAACTTCTGCACCACGTGGCACTTCAGCCGGGGCGACGTCCTCGGCTCGAACGGCACCGTGCCGACGGACATGGACTTCTCCTCGGCCGACCCGAGCAAGTGCCCGATGGACGGGGACGGCCCGCTCAGCGAGTCGAAGCTCATGAAGACCACGGTCAGCCGGGATCTGATCGCCTGCGTGGGCAACTCCCGCAACGGCGACGGCGGCGACGCGGCGGTGACCCAGGCCTATGCCGACACGGTCAACACGTTCGTGGGCCTCACCGGCGCCGATGGCAATCCCCCGCTCCTCAAGGCGGGTGACTTCACGGTCGAGTCGTTCACCGACGGCATGTCTGCGGTGCCATCGGGCAACGTCGCCACCGACATCGGCATCGCCGGTGCCACCGACGAGCCGGCCGACCGGCTGCATGAGCTCAACGACTTGGTGCCGATCGTCGGCGGTCGGAAGAGCGGCGACGGCAAGTACGTGGGCGGCTCGGTCCAGATCCTCTTCGCCGACGGTCACGTCGAGAAGGTGCGGGACGTGGCCGGTCTCAACGACGAGCCGGACGGGTTCATCGGTGCGTTCCGGGAAACGACCGCGGCCACGACGTATGACATCAACGACAGTGCCTATGCCAAGGAGATCCGGAACAAGATCTGGATCCGCCAGCTGGGCAATGGTGCGAATCTGGGCGTGGGCGGCGGCACGGTCGAGTGAGACCTGCCTGCGAGTCCCTCGCGTGAGAGTTGACATGCCGCGGCCGCCTTCGGGCGGCCGCGGTTTTTCGTGCCGCCCCCACCCCGAACTATCATGCACTCAAGCGATCGATGCTCCGCCGTCGGCACGTGCACGGCGGACGCTTTGCGGAACGCAACGACTTTCCTTCCGTCGCCAGGAGAACGTCCCTCGTGTCCACGGCAGTGATCGCGCATGACGCCGAACCGACCGGCCGCCGGCCGCACGGCGGCGCTCCCGACACCGACCGCCCGCCGGTCGCTCCCGCCGCTCCGCCGGCCGCGACCACGCCCCGGCTGAGCCGCGGGCTCAAGCTGCAGATTCTCGCCACGCTCGTCGGCGGCACGCTCCTGCTCTGCTCGCTCGCCGCGGGCTGGCTCTGGCAGCAGCCCTTCTTCGCCGCCCTGCCGGCGGCGGCGGCGGTGGCGCTGCTCTCGGCGCCGCTCGTGGCCGCGGCCGCGCAGGACCTGCTTGCCGGCAAGGCGGGGATGAATGCGCTCGTCGCGCTTGCCGTGATCGGGGCCGTCTCGAGCGGCAAGTATCAGGAGGCGGCAGCCGTCGCCTTCTTCATGATCGTCTCCTCGCTCATCGAGCGGCGCACGGCGGCCGGGGCGGAGGCGAGCATCGAGTCGCTCATCCGGCTCGCGCCCACGAAGGCCAGCCGGCTCGTGGGCGACCGGGAGGAACTCGTGGAGGCGACCGCGCTCTCCCCCGGGGACACCGTCCGCGTCCGGCCCGGCGACACGATCCCCGCCGACGGCGTGGTGGCCCGCGGCGCGAGCACCGTGAACCAGGCGAGCATCACCGGCGAGTCGATCCCGGCCGAAAAGGCTCCCGGCGACGAGGTCTTCGGCAGCACTATCAACCTCACCGGCCTGATCGACGTGACCGTGACGAAGGCCGGCGCCGACACGCTCCTCGGCCGCGTCAAGGACCTCATTCTCCAGGCCGAGCGGACGAAGACCCCGATCATGCGGCTCGTCGACCAATACGCCGCCTGGTACACGCCGACGATCCTCATGCTCGTCGGGGCCGTGCTCTTCTTCGCCTTGAAGAGCGACCCCGACACCGCCTTCAATCGGGCGATCGCCATGCTCGTGATCGCCTGCCCGAGCGCCCTGATCCTGGCCACGCCCACGGCGATGGTCGCGGCCCTGTCGGCGGCCGCCCGGCTCGGCGTCTTGGTCAAGAGCGTGGCCACGCTCGAGGCGGCCCGCAACCTCACCGCCATCGTCTTCGACAAGACCGGCACCGTCACCAGCGGCGTGCTCGCCGTCTCCCGGCTCGCGCCCGCGGCCGGTGTCCAGCCGGAAGACCTCCTGCGACTGGCGGCCTCGGCCGAACAGAACAGCCGCCATCCTGTGGCCCGCGCCGTCACGGAGATGAGCCGCCGGGCGCGGGTGCCCCTGGCCGAGCCGAGTTCGTTCGAGGAGGTGCCGGGCCGCGGCGTGATCGCCACGTTCGCCGACGGCGACAGCGTCTTCGTCGGCCGCGGCTCGTGGCTCGCCGAGGCGGTGCCGGAGCCGCACGAGATCGACCTCGCCGCCCTCGAGGCGCTGCAGTGCTCTCCCGAGGCCGACGGCCTCTCGGTGCTCCACGTGGTCCGCAACGGCCGGCTCCTCGGCTGGATCGGCCTCGAGGACAACGCCCGACCCGAGGCGGCCGGCGCCGTCGATCGCCTCAAGGCCATGGGCATCTCCCGGCTCGTGCTCCTCACGGGCGACCGGTCGAGCGTGGCCCGGCGGGTGGCCGGCCAGATGCACTTCGACGACTTCAAGGCCGAGGTGCTGCCGCACGAGAAGCTCGAGATGGTCGACGCGCTCAAGGCCGCCGGCCATCAGGTGGCCGTGATCGGCGACGGTGTCAACGACGCCCCGGCCCTCGCGGCCGGGGACGTGTCGATCGCGATGGGCGCGGCCGGCAGCGACGTCGCGATCCATTCGGCGAGCATCGCGCTGCTCAACAGCAACCTCGACCGGGTGCCGTTCCTGGTCGACCTCTCGCGGCAGACGATCGCCGTCATCCGCCAGAACATGGTCATCGGCGCGGTCTTCATCCTCGCCTTCATTTCGCTCGCCGCGGCGGGCTACGTCTCCCCCGTGCTCGCGGCCCTGCTGCATGTCGTCAGCGGGCTGGCGGTCGTCTTCAACTCCGCACGGCTCGTGCGGTGCGGCGAGGATCTCGAGCAGGCCGAGGCGGGCGGCGGCCGCGAGCGACCGGCGGCCGCTGGCTAGCGCGTGTCCGACTTGGGTAAAGCACCGGCTTCGGGGCGGCAAAAGTCTCGTCGCGTGGGCAAGGTCGCCCAAAGCTCCTCGAGCTTTCGCCGACCCCTTCGCCTACCGCTCCTGGTTTGCCGGACCATCGCTACACGCATCGATGCTCTCTAGCCGACGTCCCGCGTCTGGAACAGCATGACGGCGACGCTCATCGCCGCGCCCACCAGGCAGGCCGCGTAGAGCGTCACGGTGGCGAGATAGCCGAGCGTGATCGGGCTCCCCTGCGTGAGCGCGTCGGCCGGCCAGAAGAACTGCAGGTTCGGCACGATCGACGCGAGCGGCTCGAGCCAGGCCCGGCCGCCGACCACGGCCGAGAGGAAGTATTCGCCGACCAGACCGGCGAGAAACGTCCCCACGCAGACCAGGAGCGTGGCCAGCTGGCCGAGCCGCGTCGACGCGGCGATCGCGATCGCCGTCAGCACGACGATCGCCTCGAAGACGAGCACGATGCCGATCATGAGCTGCGGGTCCCAGTCGGTCGTCGGGCTCTGCACCGACCAGGTGCGGCTGATGCACGACACGAGCCCCCAGGCGAGCGTCGCCGCGACCGCGCCCACCAGGGCGAATACCGCGGGAAACGACCAGCGGTAGAGGTAGTTGGCCAGGCCCGCGATCGCGAACGTGAGCAGGACCGCGAGCAGGCCGAACGCGACCACCGGCGGGTCGAAGATGTCCTCCGCCCGCACGCTCGCCTGCACGCGATGCCGGACGGTGAGCAGGAAGACGACCGCCAGGAGCCAGTAGGCCACGGCGATCGCGGCCGTGACGCCGAGAAACTTCCCCAGCACGACCAGCGGCCGCGGCACCGGCTTGCTGACCACCGTCAGCACCGTCTTGTTCTCGATCTCCCGCGCGAGCACGCTCGTCGCCGTGAAGGCGGCCAGCAGCAGGCCCGACAGGAAAAGCGTGCTGAGGCCCAAGTCGACGAGCAGCTTGTTGTCGTCCTCGAGCGTGTAGCCGGCGATGTTGACGTTCAGGAGCAGGGCGAGCAGGGCGGCGCAGATCAGCACGGCGTGGACCGGCTGTCGGATCGACTCGAGAAAGGCATTGCGGGCGAGCGTGAACAGCGGCATCGGCGGCGGGTCCGGACGGCGGCGATACCGCTGTTGTACGGCATCGAATGTGAGATTCGTGTGAGCGAGAGCATCGCCAAAAAGCCGCATCTAAACTCACGACTGTCGGTTCGTCTCCAGTGTCGAGTCTCGCCTTTCGCAGTTCGCAGCTTATGCCCTCCGGCAGCTCGGAACCGAGCCGCATCGCCGCGGCCAACGACATCCTCGTGTTCCGCCGCGCGGTCACCGCGGCCGTCGCCGGCCTCGTGATCCAGCTGGCGCTGACGATGGCGACCGGCCTGGCGGCGCTGTGGGCCGATTCGCAGGGCGTCTACGCCGCGGCCTGGCACATGATCGGCGGCCTGCCGATCTGGATCGTGCTGGCGCTCCTCTACCAGCAGCACGAGGCGGAGCGGACCCAGCGGCTCGCCGCCGAGAAGCTCGCCGACGCCACGAAGGCCGCCGCGATCTTCGGCACCTTGAGCGATGACCTGGACGCGGCGCGGGCCCGGCTGGATCGGCTCTACCGTCTCGGCCTGCCGCTCGTCAGCGGCATCGTGGCCTCGTATCTGCTCGCCGCCGGCGGCACCCTGCTGGCCATCCAGCTCCGCGCGGTCCGCGCGGCCGACGGGGCCGCCACGGGCGGGCTGGCCGCCGGCTGCGATCCCGTCGGCCTGATGTTCGTCACGGCGGCGATCGCCTTCGCGGCGTTCGTCAGCGCCCGGTGGATCAGCGGCTACGCGCGGCAGCGGGCCTGGCAGCTCTTGCGCGGCGGCGCAAGCTACCTGATGAGCTGCTTCGTGGTGGCGCTGCTGCTCTTCGCCGGCTCGGCGGCGGCGGCGATCGCCGGCGACCAGCGGATCTTCGGCTGGCTCGCGGCGGCGATCCCCGCGGTCATGCTGCTCGTGGGCGTGGAGATCCTCGTCACGCTCCTGCTCGAGTGGTATCGGCCGCGGGTGCCGGGAGAGATTCCGCGGCCCGCGTTCGACAGCCGCGTGCTCGGCCTGCTGACGGCGCCGGAATCACTCGGCCGCGTGGTGGCGGAGACGATCAGCTACCAGTTCGGCGTCGAGGTGTCGCGGAGCTGGCTCTACCAGCTGCTCGGCACCGCCGTCACGCCCCTGACGATCCTCGGGGCGGGCGTGCTCCTGGCCCTGAGCTGCCTGACGATCGTCAGCCCGGACGAGCGGGGCGTCACGCTCAGGTTCGGCCGGATGGTGGGCGACCCGCTGCCGCCGGGCATCCACATGAAGTTGCCGTGGCCGATCGAGACCACGGAGATGCACCCGGTGGGCCAGGTGCAGCAGATCATCGTCTCGAGCGACCTCACCGGCCGCTCGCGCAACGCCGAGGCGATCCTCTGGACGACCGACGGCGACAAAGACTCGTCGCTCGGCCAGGAGGACTTCCTGGCGGCGCCGGGCCGCTCGACCGACGGCCTGGAGACCGCCGGGGTGTCGCTCGTCTCGGCGGACGTGATCGTGCAGTACGCGGTGGGCGACCTGCGGCAGTTCGTCCTGGGCTCGGTCGACCACCGCAAGACGCTCGGGCTGATCGCCCAGCGGGAGGTGTCGCAGTATTTCGCGGCCCACGACATCGACGACCTGCTCGGTCGTGGCCGCACCGAGGCGGGGGCGGCGCTCCAGCGGTCGCTCCAGCAACGGCTCGACGCGATGGGCCTGGGCATCCACGTCGTCGGGGTCGCCGTCACCGCGCTGCATCCGCCGATCGGCAAGGTCTCCCGCGCCTTCCATTACCAGATCGGGGCCGTGCAGGCGAAGGAGACCGCGATCCAGCTCGCCCGCAAGGACGCCGTGCAGAAGCTCGCCAAGGTGGCCGGCTCGGTGGACCTGAGCCTGAAGATCGACGCGGCCATCCGCCGGCTCGACGCCCTGCGGGCGGCCGGCGGCGCCCAGGCTTCGACGGCCGTCGACCAGGAGATCGACACGCTCCTGTCGAGTGCCCGCGGCGAGGCCGCGGAGCTCGTCCACCAGGCGCGGGCCTACCGCTGGCAGAAGGCCGTCGGCGAGCGGGCCAGCAGCGAGCGGTTCGCCGGGGAACTGCTCGCCTACCAGGCCTCACCCGTCTACTACCGCACCCGCCGGTTCCTCGAGGTGCTCGCCGCCGGCCTGACCGGCCGGCGCAAGTTCGTGATCGCCGGCGACCCCGGCGACGCCCCCGTCTTCCGCATGGACTTCAGCGACCCGACGTCGGCGATCGACACACTCTTGGCCGAATGACCCCCCGGCAAGGCACTGCCCGTGAAAAACTCCTTCATCATCCTCGTGGGCACCGCCTTGGTCGGCCTCCTGCTCGCGCACATGTTCCTCTATCAGGTCCGCTACGACCAGGTGGCGGTGCGGACCACCTTCGACAAGGCCGACGCCGCGAGCGTCCAGGAATCGCCCGGCCTGAAGTGGCGCTGGCCGTGGCCGATCAACAAGGTCGCGCTCTATTCCAAGCGGCTGCAGGTGCTCGAGGACAAGATCGAGGAGCTGCAGACCGCCGACGGCAAGAGCGTGATCGTGCGGACCTACCTGACCTGGCGGATCGCCGACCCCTTGAGCTTCTACGTCACGCTCAAGGACCCGGCCGAGGCCAACCGCCAGCTCTCCTCGCGGCTCCGCGAGATCCGCGGCCTCATCAGCCGGTATCAGTTCGACGAGCTCGTCAACGTCGACCGCGAGAAGCTCAAGCTCGCCGACATCGAGCGGCAGGCGGCCGACGCCCTCGGTGCCGCGCTCGAGCAGGCCGGCTACGGCATCCGGGTGGAGAGCGTCGGGATCCACAAGATCATCCTGCCGGAGTCCACGACCCAGAAGGTCTTCGAGACGATGATCGCGGCGCGGGAGCGGCTCGCCGAGAACGCGCTCCAGGAGGGACAGGCGCAGGCCTCCGCGATCCGCAGCGAGGCGACGAGCGCCCGCGAGCGGATCCTCGCCTTCGCCGAGCGGAAGGCCCAGGCCATCCGCTCGCAGGGCGACCGCGAGGCGGCCGTGCAGTACGAGAGCTTCGCCAAGAACGAGGAGTTCGCGATCTTCCTCCGCAAGATCGAGGCGCTGCGGAAGATGCTCGACCACAACACCACGTTCGTCCTGTCGGCGGACAGCCTGGGGATCCTCGACTGGTTCAACAAGGACCCGGCCGCGGCCGCCCCGGCCGCTCCGGCGGCCCGCTGACGCAGGATCGATCCATGCACGACCGACACCCGCAGGACCGCCCCATGATCGACGACGAGACGGTCGCGCCGGCCGACGCCCCTCCGGCCCTCGATCCGGCGCAGCAGTCGCTGGCTGAGGCGCTGCGGGTGAGCTTCGCGATCCTCAAGCTCGCGATGCTCGGCCTGCTCGTCGCCTACCTCTTCAGCGGCACGTTCTCCGTGGGATCCAACGAGGTGGCCCTGCGGCTGCGGTTCGGCGACTACGTCGGCGACCCGGGCAACCGCGTGCTCGAGCGCGGCACCTACCTCGCCGCCCCCTTCCCGATCGAGCAGGTCGTGAAGGTCGACACCCGTCCGGCCACGCTCACGCTCGACCGGGAGTTCTGGTTCGAGACGACCGACCGCGAGAGCGGCTTGACCCGCGCGCAGCTACAGGGCCAGAAGGCGATGCCGCTGCACCCGCTCCGCGACGGCTCGCTGATCACCGGCGACTCGAGCATCGTCCACGCCAAGTGGACGCTCACCTGGCGGGTCGCCGAGCCGGTCGCCTTCCTGACGAACGTCGGCTCCCGCCCAGTGGCCGAGAAGATCGTGCGGCTGGTCGCCCAGCAGGGGATCGTGCAGTCGGTCGCGCAGCTGGCGGCCGACGACATGCTGCGGGGCATCGTCAACCGCGAGCTCGCCGTCGGCATCATGCAGCAGCGGCTCGACGCCATGCGGACCGGGCTCGTCATCGACCAGCTCACGCTCGACAAGGTGTCGGCGCCGATGCGGGTGGCCGGCAGCTTCGACGCCGTCACCAGCGCCGAGAGCGATCGGGCCGGCCGGATCGTGGCGTCCCAGCAGGAGCGGGCGAAGGTGCTCGGCGAGACCGCCGGCGAGGCGAGCGGCCCGATCCTCGACCTCGTGACGGCCTACGAGCGGGCCGTGGAAGGGGGCGACGAGGCGGCGGCCGCCCGCGCCCAGGAGCAGCTCGATGCGGCGCTCGCCGGCCTCACGATCGGGTCGGTCCCGATCGGCGGCGATGTCGCCCAGGTCATCAACGCCGCCAAGACCTACCGCACGCAGATCGTCGAGCAGGTCGCCTCGGAGGCCCAGGCCTTCACGCAGCTCTTGCCGCAGTACGAGCGGAACCCCCGGCTCGTGCTCGCGAAGCTCTGGGAGGACGCCCGGGAACGGATCCTGACCGGCGACGTCGAGACCTTCTACACGGTGCCCGGACAGCTCGAGCTCCAGCTCAACCGCGATCCCGAGCTGCAGAAGGCCCGGCAGAAGGAGCAGCTGCGGTCGCGGAAGCGGGCGCAGCAGGAAGCCGAGCGGAACCGCTGACGCATGCCCTGACCAACGGAGTGGCGATGGTGACGACCCGACGAGACGACGCGCCGATCGACATCGCCTGCGCCGGCGTCACGAAGACGTTCCGCGACTTCTGGATGCGGCCGCGGGTGCGGGCCGTGGAGAACGTGGATCTCGAGGTGCGCCGGGGGGAGATCTACGGGCTCCTGGGCCCCAACGGCTCGGGCAAGAGCACGACGATCAAGATGCTGCTGGGGCTCCTGCAGCCGACCTCCGGCAGGATCGCCGTCCTCGGCAAGCGGCCCAAGGACGTCCAGATCAAGAAAAATATCGGGTACCTCCCGGAAGAGTCGTATCTGTACCGCTTCTTGAGCGGCCGGGAGACGCTCGACTACTACGGCCGGCTGTTTCGGCTGGAGCGCCGGGCCCGCCGCGAGCGGATCGACATGCTCCTGGAGATGGTGGGCCTGGAGGCGGTGCAGGACCGGCCGGTCGGCGAATACTCCAAGGGCATGCAGCGGCGCATCGGTCTCGCGCAGAGCCTGATCAACGATCCGCAGCTGCTCATCCTCGACGAGCCGACCAGCGGCATGGACCCGGTCGGCGCCCGGCAGATCAAGGATCTCATCGCCACCCTCGCCGCCCGGGGCAAGACGGTGCTCCTCTGCTCGCACCTGCTCTCGGACGTCGAGGATCTCTGCGATCGCGTGGCGATCATGTATGGCGGCAGGGTGCGGGCCGAGGGCACGTGCGACGAGCTGCTCGAGCAGGAGCACGCCACGTTGCTCGAAACCTCCGAGCTGCCGCCGCCGGTGGTCGAGGAGGTGCGGGCACTACTCGCGCGGCACGATCTCGCGGTCACCAGGGTGCAGCGGCCGCGGCGCCGGCTCGAGAGCCTGTTCCTCGAGATCGTGGAGCAGGCCCGGGCGCAGGGCCTGCGGACGTCCGGTGCCTCGAGCGGCGGCGGCGTGGCCGAGTTCCTCGCCGCGCCGGAACCCGGGCCCGCGGCTGCGGCCGCCGGTGCCGACCCTGCGGCCGCCCCCACATCCGCGGCACCGGTCGACACGAACCTGCTCGACAGCCTCGTGAAGCGGTGAGCCGATGACGACCACCGCCCCCCGCTCGGCCCCCGCCTCGCCGCCGGAAGAACCGCGCGTCGCGGGGGACGGCATGCCGGCCTGGATCGTCGACGACGGGCCGGCCGGCCGACGCTGGACCCGGTTCGTCCGGCCGGCGACCGTGATCGCGGCCGTGGCGCTCGCCCTGGGCCTCTGGGCGGTCGGCCGGCCCGCCACGGCGATCGCGGTGACGGGCGCCGTGGCGCTCGCCGTCGGCTTCGTCGGCGGGATCGCGGTGCTCCGGCGGCTCCTCTCCGGCAGCCATCCGGTGATCGGGGTGGCCCGGGCGATCGTCGAGGAGGCGATCGGGTCGCGGCTCTCGATCCTGCTCGTGATGATGGTGGTCGTCACGCTCCCGATCCTGCCGCTGCTCCTGGATCCGCAGGAGCGGCTCGCCTACCGGATCCAGTTTCTCCTCACCTGGTCGCTCTCCGGCGCGAGCGTGATGCTGGCCGTGATCACGATCGCGCTGGCGTGCGGCAGCGTCTGCGGGGACATCGAGAGCCGCCGCATCCACATGGCGCTCGCGAAGCCGCTGCGCCGCTCGGAATACCTGCTGGGCAAGTGGGTCGGCGTGATCCTGCTCGACGCCATGCTCGTCGCCCTGGTGGGCATCGGCGTGTATGCGGGCGTGCTGGCCCTGGCCCGGACCCCGGCCGCCGACGCCGCCGACCGGCTGGCCGTCCAGGAGCAGGTGCTCACCGCCCGCGTCGTGGCCCGCCCGGTGCATCCCCGCGGCGCCGAGTTCGAGCAGTCGGTGGCCGCCTCGATCGAGGAGATCCGGAAGTCGGACCCGGCCCTGTTCGACCGGAGCCCGGAACGGGCCCGCAAGCGGATCGTGGCCCAGCGGGTGCACGAATGGCATACCGTGACGGCCGACGTCGTCTCGAGCTTCCTGTTCACGGGGCTCGACAAGCAGGCGATCCGCGCGCCGGTCGTGCAGCTGCGGCTCGAGCCCTTCGCCGACAACTCCGCCATCGCCCGGGCCGACGTCCGGTTCGCCCTCTGGCTCAACGAGCGGCCGTTCCCGGTCCGCGACGGCGGGCACGCGGCCTACACCTTCACCACGGGCATGACGCACACGATCGACCTGCCGACCGACGCGATCGCCGACGACGGCACGCTGCGGGTCACGATCGCCAACCAAAACCTCGTCATGCCGGGAGAGGAGCGGCCCACGAGCATCGCGTTCACGCCGGGCGAGGGGCTCGAGGTGATGTACCGGGCCGGCGGCTTCGGCGGCAACTTCGTCCGGGGGCTGCTCGTGCTGTGGGCGAAACTGGCGCTCCTGGCGGCGGCGGCCCTGGCGGCGGCCGCCTGCCTCGGCTTCCCCACGGCCCTGCTCGCCAGCTTGATGGTCTATGTGACCGCGGCCGCCAGCGGCTTCTTCGCCGACGCGATCGACATCTACACCGGCCTCGACCGCAAGGACGACACGCTCGTCGACATGCTGCGGCTGCGTCTGGCGATGCTCGTCGAACGCATCCAGAAGGTCGAGTGGTGGGAGCTCGTCAAGACGCTCGGCGCCTACTGTGCCGACGCCTTCCTGGCGGTGGTCCCATCCTTCGGCGCCCACGACTCGATCACGCAGCTCGCCACCGGCCGCCTGGTGCCCCTGAACGAGGTCGCCTCCGGCGTGCTCATCCTGGCCGTCGTGTATCCGCTGGTGCTCCTCGCGCTCGGCTGGGCGCTGCTCGAGCGTCGCGATCTGGTGAGCAGCTCCTCATGAGCGATCGGGCCACGACCAGCATCGCCGCGGTCGCGCTCGTGGCCTGCCTGGCCGGGGCGGCGGCCGTCGCCGGCGCGGTGCAGAAGCAGCGCGAGGATCTCGACCTGTTCGTGAAGATGGAGGGTGTGGCGGGCATGCCGCCCCACGTCGCCATCGTGACGGCGGCCCTGGGCACGTTCCGGGGGCTGGCCGTCGATGTGCTCTGGGCCCGGGCCGATCACCTGCAGTCGGAAGGGGAGTTCTACGAGGCGCAGACGCTCGCGCAGTGGATCACCACGCTCCAGCCGCGGTTCCAGAAGGTGTGGGGCTTCCAGGCCTGGAATCTCGCCTGGAACATCGCGGCGGCGACCCAGGTGCCGGCGGAGCGGTGGACGTGGGTGAGCCGGGGCATCGACCTGCTGCGGTCCCGCGGCATCCCGTTGAACCCCCGGGCGGCCAACCTCTACTTCGACCTGGCCTGGATCTTCCAGGGCAAGATCGCGCGGATGGGGGACAAGGATCACTGGTACTACAAGTCGCGGCTGGCCGCCGAGATGCAGGAGGTCGTCGGCAATCTCGTCGGCGGCCGCACCACGCCCGAGGCGCTTGCCCGCTTCCGGCGGATCGCCGACGCCCCGCGGACGCTCGCCGAGCTCGAGGCCACGACCCCGGCCGTGCGGCGGGCGGTCGCGGCCATCCGGGCGGCGGGACTCGAGCCGGGCGAAGGGCTCGTACGGATGCTCGGCCGGGTCATGATGCGGTTCGCCTCGCTCGATGCGAAGGTGCTCGGCGACGTGCCGCTGCCGCCGGGCACCGACCGGCCGTTCATCGAGGCGCTGCGGCAGGATCCGGAACTGGCCGCGCTCGTGTTCGATGCGCTCGTGCCCCATCTGCAGCGGAAGGTGCTCGAAGACCGCTACCGGATGGATCCCGACACGATGCTCGAGGTGATGACCCGCTACGGGCCGCTCGACTGGCGGCATCCGCAGGCGCACGGCATCTACTGGTCGGAGCGGGGCGTAGACGTGTCACGATCGCTCGCCCGACGCGAGGACACGAACGAACTGATGCTCGTCCGCGGCCGCCTGATGATGCTGCTCGACCTGATGCGGACCGGCCGCGTGGAATACGACCCCGTCACCAGCCGCGTCGATCTCCTGCCCGACCCGCGGTTCGCCCGCGCCTTCGAGAAGGCCATCCAGGAGGCCTTCGCGCTGATCGCCTCGGCGGAGGGTGTCACCGCGGGCGACTTCGGCACCGCCGAGGAGTCCGACCTGTTCGCGATCTACGAGCGGTTCCTCGATCTGGCCACGACGCTCTCCTATCTCTACGGCGATCAGCCCGAGGCAGAACGCTACTTCACGAAGCTCAAGGATCTGGCGGAACGACAGGGGTTCGGCGACGAGCCGGCCTTTTCCGACACGGTGGAAAACTTCGTGGCCATCCGCTTCGCCGGCCTGGCCAACGTCAACCCGGCCGATCTGCGGCAGCTGCTCGACGCGATGATCCGGCGCGGCCTGCTCGAAGGCCTGGCCAAGGGCGACACGCGAACCTTCGGCCGCTTCATCCGGATCGCCCGGACGGTCTACGACAAGCGGTATGCGGCGGCCCAGCGTGGCGAGGCGTTTCTGCTCGACGAGACGAAGCTGCTCCCGTTTCCGAAGCTGGTCGACAACTCCTTCGACGCCTGCATGCGGCAGGCGGCCGTCCCGCTCCTGACCCGGGCCCGGATCTGGGCCTGGGCCCCGGAGCACCTCCGCCAGTCCGCGGCCACCGCCCTGGTCGAAGCCCTCCGGGCCGAGGCCACGGCCGCCGGCCTCGACGCAGACACAGCCTTTCCTGCGCCGCCCACACCGGAGCCCGCTGCCCAGCGGCCGGCCGACACCGACGCCGATCCCGTCGGCAGCGAGGCCCCCGATGGCGGCAGCTGAGCGGCCAGGGACGGCCGTGCGTTCCGCTGGCGCCGGACAGCCCCCGGCCGACGGCTCCCTCGACCGCTGGCTGCTCGCCGCCGCCGGCTGCGGCTCGTTTTGCCTGTTTTTCCTGGAGCTGTTCGCCGGCAAGTTCCTGCTGCCACGGTTCGGCGGGGCGCCCGCGGTGTGGGTGTCGTGCCTGGCGTTCTTCCAGGTCGCCCTGGTGGCCGGCTATTTCTTCTCCGACCGCGTCGGCCGCCTGTCGGCGCCCCGGCTCCAGTTCGCCCTCGTCGGGGGATTATTTGCCGCGGCCGCCCTGGCCACCCTGGCGGTCACCCGCCGGCCCGATCTGCTCGCGATCGGGGACGGCCTCGCCCGAGCCGTCGCCGTGCCGGTCGTTCTCGCGTGCACGGTGGGTCCCGCCTTCTTCACGCTGGCGACGCTGGCACCGCTGCTTGGCCACTGGCACGCCCAGCGGCGCCGGCATGAGCCGGCCGCGGGCCCCGAGACCGGTGACGGTGCCTACAGGCTCTATGCGGCCAGCAACGCGGGCAGCTTTCTGGCGCTTGTGGCCTACCCACTCGCGATCGAAAGCCGGGTCGGCCTGTCGCGGCAGGCGGCGATCCTCGCCGGCCTGTTCGTCGTCGTCGCCGCTCTCGCGCTCGCGGCGGGCTGGCGCCTGACGCGGGATGCGGCCCGCGCGGACGACGACACGCCGGCGCGATCGGTGCCGCCGGTGGGCTGGCGGCAGTGGCTCCAGTGGGCCGTCCTGGCGGCCGTGCCCGCGTCGTGGCTCTCGAGCATCACGACCTACGCGACCGCCGAGGTCGCCCCCCTGCCGCTGCTCTGGATCGTGCCGCTGGCGGTCTATCTGGCGAGCTTCGTCGTCGTCTTTTCCGCACGCGGCCGCGGGCTCCGCCGGTTCGAGCCCGCCGTGGCGACCGCGGCCCTCGGCGCCGTCGCGGTGCTCCTCGGCGGCAATGTCCGTGAGCCGATCTGGGGGGTGCTCGCCGCGCACTGCGTCATCTTCTTCACGATCTGCGTCGTGCTGCACGGGCGGCTCGTCGACTCCCGCCCGCCCGCCGGGCAGCTCACGGTCTTTTCGCTGGCGATGGCCACGGGGGGAGCACTGGGCGGGCTGTTCAACGCCCTGGTCGCGCCCTTGCTCTTCGACGCGCACCACGAGTTTCCGCTGGCGGTCGCCGTCGCCGCCGGCATGCTGCCGCCGGTCGTCCGCGGCTGGCCGCTCCGCGTCCGCCTGGCGGCCTCTGGCGCCGTGGCCGTCGGCATGGCCGCCGCCGCCGGCATGCTGCCCGGGCTGCCCCCGAGTCGCGTCCTCTGGCTCGTCGCCCTCGTCGCCGCGGCGGTCGTCGCGCTGCTCGTGCTCGACCGCCGGGAGCGGGCCGCCGGCCTCGCCCTCGTCTTGCTCGCCGCCTTCTGGATGACCGAGCAGGAGCGGCAGGTGCTGCACCGCACGCGGACGTTCTTCGGGGTCCTGCGGGTGGAGGCGAGCGACAACGGCCCCTCACGGGAACTGGTGCACGGCACGATCCGACACGGCGTCCAGCTCGTCTCCACCGATCCCGAACGCCGGCGGATTCCGCTGGCCTACTATCACCCCGCCGGTCCGCTCGGCAGCATCTTCGCGGCGCTCGGGCAGTCCGCGGGGGCCGGCCGCGTCGGGATCGCCGGGTTGGGCGTGGGCACGATCGCCGCCTACGCGCAGCCGGGGCAGGAGTTCGTGTTCTTCGAAATCGACCCGGCGATCGTCACCATCGCCGGTGCCGCGCACTGGTTCAGCTACCTGGCAGACTCGGACGGCCGCTGCCGGATCGTCGTCGACGATGCCCGGCTCGCCCTGGCGCGGGAGCCCGATCAGGCGTTCGACCTGCTGGTCATCGACGCCTTCACGGGGGACTCCGTGCCCACGCATCTGCTCACCCGCGAGGCGTTGGCCCTCTACGGCCGCAAGCTCACGCCCGACGGCATCCTGGCGGTGCACATCTCGAACCGTTATCTCGACTTCGCCCCGATCGTCGCGGCGCTCGCGGCCGAAGGGGACTGGATGGCCCTCGACGGCGCCGACCGCGACGTGCCGGAGGACTTTGCCCGACTCGCCTCACGGTGGATGGCGCTGACGCGTTCACTCGATATGGCAAAACGCATCTATGGCGCACCCGCCAGTCCGCGCTGGCAGTGGCGACCCGCGCTGCCGGCCCCGCGGGCGCCGGTCTGGACCGACGACCGCACGGCCGTCACGGAGGCGCTGTTTCCCACCCCTGCCGAACCGCTGCCGACGCCTTGATGTGGGCCACCGACCGACACGCTTCCCCTGCGGCAAGAACCCGGGCTCACGATATCCTCACGTATTCCTCACTCGATTTTCGCCTCAGATGACCTGCGTCACGAGCGATAATCGGCCGCCATGGATGCCGTGTGGTCTGCTTGGCGTTCCCCCCTGAGCCGACGCCCCTCGTGACTCCCGAACGCACCGGCCCGCAGGACGCGACTGGCATGTTCTTTGGCGCGTCATTCAGCGGCTCGGGCTTGCACACGCCGCGATCATCCCGGCCGCGGCGGGGGATGACGATCGTCGAGCTGCTCGTCGTCATCGCCATCATCGCGATCCTGGTGGGACTGATGTTTCCGGTGCTGCAGGTGGCCCGGGAGTCGGCCCGGCGGTCCACGTGCGCCAACAACCTGAAACAGCTCGCCCTTGGGCTCACGACCTACGGCGAGGCCCGCAAGGTGCTGCCCGGATGGCGCAACGCCATCCAGCCCTACTCCTCCGCGCGGTCCCAAAGCGATCCGAAACTCGCCGCGGTGTCGTGGACGATCCCGATCCTGCCCTATATCGAGGAGCAGGCGATCCACGACTGGTACACCGCGTCCACGGCCGGGCAGGGGTCGGAGGCTGCCCCGCCGCGGGCGGCGATCCGCTCCTATCGCTGCCCCTCGCACGTGCTCGCCACCGGCCCGGCGCCGTTCTCCTATGCCGTGAATGGTGGCAGTGGGGCGGAGACGCTCGATGACCGCACCACGCCGACGGCCCAATATGCCGCCGATGGCCTGATCCTGGACGCCGTCGGCAACCTGCCGGGGACGCCGCTGTTCGACTCGAGCCGGCCGCACTACGCCGCCGGGGAGACAGCGACGAAGAACCCCGCCGCCGACGGCGCCGGGCAGACGCTCCTGCTCACCGAGCGGTCCGGCCCGGCCATGCCGCCCGACGTCACCTGGTCGGCGAATCCCCGCGTGCCGCGGGAGCGACGGGGCGCCCTGCCGGAGAACCATGCCGTCCTGCATCCGTTGCCGATCGGCAGCGGCTGGCGGACGGAGATCCAGGTGATCAATCCGACCGCCGACACCCGGCCGCTGCCTTCCCCGGTGCCCGGGAATGCCGATCTCGACGACTGGCCCTTCCGCTATCCGTCGTCGCGGCATCCGTCGGCGGTGAACGTCGCGTTCGCCGACGGCCACGTCCGCGTCATCCGCAACGGGATCGATGCGTGGGTCTACTGCCAGCTGTTGTCGTCCGATTCCAAGGCGGTCTCGGCCGGCGTCGCCGACTGGCAGCAGCGGTTCGACGCGTCGGGGGCGCTCGTGCCCTACTCGTTCAGCATCGACGATCTGGTGCGGTAGCACTCGCGCATGAAGGCTTCGCGGCTGGGACGCCTGAGCTCGTGGCTGGCGACGCCGGTGGACAACGCCACCCTGACGGCCTTCCGGATCCTGTTCGGCACGCTGCTCTGCGCCGAGCTGGTCGGCGGCTGGTCGCGACGGGTGGAGATGATCAGCAGCCGTCCGATCCGCTTCCCGTACTCAGGCTTCGAGTGGGTGCCGCTGCTGCCGGCCTGGCTGGCCCCGGCCGTCCATGCCGCGATCATCCTGGCCGCGGTGGCCGTCGCCCTCGGCTGCTGCTATCGGGCGGCGGCGGTGCTCTTCGCCGTCGGCTACACCTACTCCTTCCTGGTCGACCGCGCCTACTTCAACAACCACTTCTATCTCATCTGCCTGCTGGCCGGCTGGCTCGCCGTCGGCGACGCGCACCGCCGCTGGTCGATCGACGCATGGCGGCGGCCCGGCCTCATCTCGCGGACGGTGCCGCGGTGGCAACTCCTCGGGCCGGCCATCCAGATGGCCATCCCCTACGTCTTCGGTGGCCTCGCCAAGATCAGGGCCGATTGGCTGCGCGGCGAGCCGATGCGGGCGCAGTTGTGGGAGCTGTGGGACAGCCCGCTGTACGCGCCGCTCGTGCGGCAGCCCTGGGCCGGGATCGCGTTCGCCTGGGGCGGCATGCTGTTCGATCTGCTGATCGTGCCGGCCATCCTCTGGCGGCCCACACGCTGGCCGGCGGTCGCCGCGATGCTGCTCTTCCACGTCACGAACTTGCAGCTGTTCGACATCGGCATCTTCCCCTGGCTCGGCATGGCCGGCGTCGTGCTGTTTCTGCCACCCGCCATGCTCACCCGCCGGCGCGCTCGCGGGCGTGGGGCCGGCGTCCCAGAGGCGGCGCAGAACCCGAGCGGACCGCCCGCCGCCAGCTGCTCCCCCTGGGTGGCGTGGGGCTGTGGCGTCTGGCTGGCGACGCAGCTCCTCTTGCCGCTGCGACACCACCTGATTCCCGGCAACGTCGGCTGGACCCGCGAGGGCTTTTACTTCGCCTGGACGATGAAGCTCGACCTCAAGAGCGAGTTCCTCGGGTTCCATCTCTGCGATCCCGTCTCGGGAGCGTGCCAGGCCGCGAGCCTCGACGGCACGCTCACGGCGGTGCAGCGGTACTGGCTGCCGGGGGAGCCGCAGGGCATCGTGGCGTTCGCCCGGTTTCTCCGCGAGCGGGCCATCCGGGACGGCATGCCCGATCCGGTGGTGGTGTGCGACTCGGTCTGCGCGCTCAACGGCCGCCCCTACCAGTACATGCTCGACCCCGCCCGCGACCCGGCTGACCTCGTCGTGCCCCGCTGGGGCCCGGCCGACTGGATCGTGCCGCTCGACGAAGCGGCGGCCCCGGGCAACTACCTGATCGGCGCGAAGAAGGAGCGGGCCGTCATGCAGGTGATCCACGAGACCCGCGTCGTCAGGAAAATCTTCCCTGAAAGGCTGCGCGGCCGGGCAATCGTGGATGCGCCGACGGCCGCGGCGGACGATCGCTGACCCCGCCGTCTCGTGGTCCGCCCCGCGGGCACGCCGCCCGGCTCACTTGGCGTCGCCGCTCGAGGCGAGCATGCGGAGATCGGACCGACTCTTCGTGAGCTTGAGCCGAAACGGCGTCGATTCGGGCGACCGATAGTGTCGCGGCAGCTTCTCCGCCGCGTCCGCCGCCGAGAGCACGATCGCATACTCGCCGGCGGGCAACGACGCCACGCGGAAGGCTCCTTCCGCCGACGACGTCACCCGGATCGGCGCGGCCGCGCCCGCCTTCGGATGAAAGCTCACTTCCGCATGGGCCAGCGGCCGTTGGTCGAGCATGACCGTGCCGGCCACCGAGTGGTTCGCGCCACCGGCCAGCATCCAGACGGCCGCCGCCGCAACGACGGCCGCGGCCACGCTGCCACCGACGACGGCCGTCAGCACGGGCCGCCTGCCCGATGAAGCCCCGGCCGGTTCGACGGCCGGTGTCGCACCGACCGTGGCCGAGGCGGCCGCCGACCCGGCCTTGAAGCTCGGCGGAGCGAGCGGCTTGGTGGCCAGGGCGTGGGCGGCTGCGGTATCGCCACGGGCCAGCCGCTTCTGGACTTCCGCCATCTGCGCGAGCGCTTGGGCGGCCGTATTGACCGATCCAGTCGCGTTCGACGCCGTCGTCGCGGCGGGCCGGGCAGCTCGCCTCATCATCTTCTTGAGCGTGCGATCGACGCTGCGGGCCGTCTGCGGTGCCATGGGCGATGGTCCCTTGCAGTGGAATCGAGCACCCCCGCGGCGGTCCGGCCCAGGCGGAGGCGGGAGGGAACACCCTGGTGGGAAAACCAGCGGGGCGTCGGGCCTGGAGACCGCGGGACACAATCCAAGTCATCGATCCGACCGGCGACGTCACTGTAGCCGACCGAACGCCACGAAAACCGTGTGTTTTCGATGAGCAGCCCGATGGCGGCCGCCGCGGAGACGGACGCCGGCGGAGACGTATCGTCGCCTCACGAAACGCTCACGAACTACTCACGACCCGCCGGGGCACGAGCCGGCCGGTCGTGTCGGTCACGTGGGCGCCACGGTCGCCGGCCTCGTGATACTCGGCGTCCTGGTTCACGTTCCAGACGTCGTAGAGCGGGGCGCCGGCCAGGATGTTCCGAGCCGTGAGCATGGCCGTCATCATGGCATGGTCCTGGTTGTTGTACTTGTGCATCCCGTTGCGGCCCACGAGATGCAGCCCGGGATAGTGCGTCTCGATCTCGCGGCGGATCGTGTCGACATGGCGGGCGTAGTCGTCGTCATAGACCGGATAGGCCTTGGGCTGGCGGACGACGTGGCCATCGAGCACGTCCCCGGCCGCCACCAGCCCCAACGACTCGAGTTCCCGGGAGGCGAGCGCCACAAGCTCGGCGTCGGAGCTCGACCAGAGGCCATCCCCCTCGAAGCAGAAATATTCCAGGCCGTAGCAGGCGAGGGTCGCATCGGGCACCATCTCCGGCGACCAGCTGGCGAAGTTCTGCACGCGGCCGACCTTCACGCCCGGCTCGTGGATGTAGATCCAGTTGTCGGCGAACCGGTACGACGGCCGCACGATGAGCGCCACCGTGAGGAAGTCGCGGTAGCGGAGCTTCGCCGCCGCGTCGAGCGCCGCGGCCGGCAGCGGTGGCTCGAGCGCCCGGGCCAGCTCCCGCATCGGCGCCGAGGAGATCACGTCGTCCGCCTCGATCCACGCCACGTCCCCGGCCGGCTCCCCGGCGTCGTCGACCTGGCGGGAGCCGACCCGCCACCGGCATGCAGCTCCGGCGGGCTGCCGCTCGACCGCCGTGACGACCGTCCCCATCCGGATCTCGCCCCCCGCGGCCCGCGTGCGGTCGGCGGCGGCCTCCCACATCATGCCCGGCCCCTTGCGGGGATAGCGGAAGGTGTCGATGAGGGTCTTGATCGTCTGCGACCGGTCCTTCGGCTTCTTCTTCGGGAACAGGGCGGAGAGAATGGCCGTCGACAGCGACAGCCCCTTGATCCGCTGGGCGGCCCAGTCGGCGGAGATCTCCCGGCAACTCATCCCCCAGACCTTCTCGGTGTAGGTCTTGAAGAAGATGCCGAACAGCCGCCTGCCGAACTTGTTCGACACCCAGTCCTCGAACGTCCGCGGATGCTTCACCGGGAAGAGCCGCGCCTGGGCGTACGAGGCGACACAGCGGGCCGATTCCACGAGCCCCAGGTTCCGCAGGGCCTCGCCTGCCTTGAGCGGGTAGGCGTAGAACTTGCCGCCGTAGTAGATCCGCGACGACCGCGGCCGATGGAGCAGGTCGTCGCCCAACAGCTCCGTCCAGAGGTCCTCGACCTCCTGCGACTTGGAGAAGAACCGGTGGCCGCCGATGTCGAAGCGAAAGCCGCGATACTCCACCGTCCGCGAGATGCCGCCGACGTACCGCGGGTCGCGTTCGAGCACGGTGACGGCCGCGCCCTCGCGCGAGAGCAGATAGGCGGCCGTCAGGCCGGCCGGCCCCGCCCCGATGATCACGACCCGCCGCATGACCTTTGTGCCGTCCATATGTATCGTCCGTCATCCTGTCGGCGGAGTGTTCACCGGTGCGAGCCCCCGGGGCAGCCCGGAAAACGCTCGCGACGGCCGCTCTTCGCTCCAGGATAGTCCATCGCCACAGCCACCGCGGGCCGCGACGGCGAACCGCTCATGTGAGGGGGCCGACGGGCCGCCATGCACCGACGGCAGCCACATGTCGGTCGCGCCGACCTTCAGCGGCGGCCTGGCAGGAGCGGCACGAGCCTGTCGACGGCCTGGTCGACGTCCGCCATGGTCGTCGTCCTGCCGAAGCTGAACCGCACCGCGCCGCGAACGACGTCCTCCGGCAGCCCCATCGCCACAAGCGCAGGGGCGGGCTCGCTCGATCCGCTCGCGCAGGCGGTGCCCGTCGCGATGGCGACGCCGGCCAGATCGGCGGCGATGGCCAGGCTCTGCCGGTCGAGCCCGGGAAACGCGACCGTGGAGATATGAGGGCTCCGCGGCGCGGCCTCCGCGATGACCTGCGCCGGTTGTCCCACGGCGGCGGCCGCCGCCAGGAACCGCGTTTCAAACCGGTCCCGGAGCGCCGACACCCGCGTCGCTGCGGCCCTGTCGGCGACGGCCAGTTCGACGGCGCGGGCGAAGCCGGCCACCAGCGGCACCGCTTCCGTGCCGCCGCGAAGACCCTGTTCCTGGGGGCCCGTCAGGAGCGGCTGCACCGCGACGTCGCCGCGGACGAGCAGCCCGCCGATGCCTCGTGGACCGCCGAACTTGTGCGGTGCGAGCGTGAGCGTCGCCGCAGACGATGCCCGAAAGTCGAGCGGCAACCATCCCGCCGCCTGCGTCGCGTCGACGTGCACGAGCATCCCCCGCTCCCGACAGGCCGGCACCCGATCGAACCGCTCGATCGACCCGGTCTGTCCACAGACGACGGTGAGACACAGGATGCGAGCTTCGTGGTTCGCCCACTTGTGGACGCGTTCCTCGGACGCAGCCCCGGTCGCCGCCAGCACCGTGCCCGCCCGCGGATCGAGCGGCAGTTCCCGGGGCCGCCAGCCCCGGGCGGCGGCCGTCTGGGCGGCACCGATCACGCTCGGGTGATCACGTCTGGAGAAGGCGATGGACCCGGTTCCGGCGGCGGTCGCCATGCCGACGATCGCGAGATGGTTGGCCTCGCTCGCGCCGGACGTGAAGATCAGCCGGTCGCGGTGCGGCCCTGTCGCCACACCGCCCACGGCCGCGAGGATCCGCTCCCGCGCCTCCTCGAGCATGCGTTTGGCGGCGCGGCCGGCAGCGTGCTGGCTCGACGGGTTCGCGAAGGCTGATCCTTGAGCCGCCGCGATCGCGGCCGCCACCTCCGGATCGAGCGCCGTGGCCGCCGCATGGTCGAGGTAAATCGCCGGCAGGTCCGTCATCGAACGGCCGCCCGTGCCGGCGGGCGGTGTCGGGGACGGACCAGTTGGTCGATCAGCCGGTCGATGTCGGCCGCCAAGGCGGGATCTCCCGCGCAGCGCCCCTGTGTCACCCGCACGGCATGCAAAACCGTCGTGTGGTCACGGCCACCGAAGGCACGACCGATCGTCTCGAGGCTGCCCGTGGTGAGGGTGCGGGCCAGGTACATGGCGACCGCGCGGGCCTGCGCCACGCGGCGGCTCCGCGACGGACCAACGATGTCCTCCGGTGCGACTCCATGGCACTGCGCCGTGACGCCGATCACGCGGCGGACCGTCGGTGGCCGTCGGTCTGTCGATGGACCTCGGCCACCGCCCGGCGCCGGTCTGTTCGGAACGACCATCGGCAGGGGCACGACGAGACCTCCGGAAAGCCGGGAAGCCAACGTCGGTTCGAGGCTCGTGCAGACCACAGGATGCGTCCGCAGCGTGGCGACGATCATCACGCCGGCATCGAGGGCCGCATCGCAGAGATGCCCGAGGAAGCGCTGCGTATCCCAGGCCGTGATCTGCTCGATTCCGTCGACGATCACCAGCCGCGCCTCCGTGAACCGCCGGTGGATTCGGTCGATGGTGTCGTGCGACAGGGCGGCGGCGAGTTCGCGGCCGAGCGCCGGGCCGTCCCAGAGGATCGCTCCGGGCGTCTCCATGAACCATGCCGACAAGAGCCGCGACTTTCCCGCGCCGCGCGGCCCCACGATCACGAGCGGATTGGGACCCGGACGGGCAAGACCCGTGCCGGCGAGTTGCTGCCGCACCGCGGTGATCGCATGATCGACCAGGCGCAACCCCATCTGCGGACGCCAAGCAGCCGGTAGCGATGAGGACGACAGGGACGAATCGGTGACGGATGCCACGGGAGATAAACCCGAATGGGCCGCGGCCTCCCTGCCGCCACACATGCTTCTTCTCGAGATGATCGGCCGCCCTCGAGCCTACAGGCGCACCCTGCGCCCGGGAAGCCATACGTACCGCACCGCCCGGCGACGGCCCGGGAGACCGTCGGGAGATCGTCTGATTCGGCGTCGGAAACCGGTGGGTTCGACCAGCGACAATCCGGCTGACAGCCGGCCATCACGTGTCAGACCCACCACACTCATCCAGCCGGCAGTGATCCGCCCCTCGGCAGTCAACGCCCCGACAGCCGCCCGACAACCAGTCGTCAAGTTATCCACCTTCGCGAGCCACGCTGCTTCCCGGGCGACATGCCCGGAAAGCCGCGTGTTTTCCAGGAATTTGCCGTGGTGGCCGCGGGCAACCGAACAGTTCGCTGGTGTCTGGACGGGGTTGGCCTCCTCCTGCTCCGTTTCTATCTGCTCATCTCTGAAAAAGAGAAAAAACAGAAGACACACCGGGGATTCCGCATCCCCTGATCTGCCCCGCGGGGGCATGCGGCTGACCCTCCGGTCGGGTACACTCCATGGCTCGTGCAGGGGTGCGTTTGCCGGGCGCCAGCCGTCCGGAAACCCGCCCCCCGGCGCTTCGCTCGCCGCTCGGGACTCCCGCCGGGAGATTCCATACCGCGAGCTTCCCCGGAAAGGATCGCTTGTCGTCGATGAAAGTCCGCCTGACCCGCGAGCCGTTGCTCGCTGCGCTGCAAAGCGCGTCGGCCGTGGTGCCGGCCCGATCGCCCAAACCGGTGCTTTCCAACGTGAAGCTCGAAGCCCGTGGGCAGTCTGCAGTGCTCTCGGCCACCGATCTGGAGGTGGGCATCCGCATCGGCCTGGAAGGCGTGGAGGCGGCGGCCGACGGAGCCGTACTCCTGCCGAGCGGCCGCCTCATGGCGATCGTCCGTGAGAGCCAGCCCGGCACCGTCTTCGACATTCACTCCGATGGCAGCGCCGCGGTCGTCAAGGCGCCCCGCAGCGAGTTTCGGCTCCCCGCGGAGGATCCGCTCGAGTTTCCCGCCGTGGCGACCTTTCCGGAGGAGCCCTGCTTCGAACTCTCCGCGCCGCTCGTCCGTGAACTCGTCCGCCGGACCGTGTTCGCCACCGACAACGAGTCGAGCCGCTACGCCCTCGGCGGCGTGCTTCTGGAACTCTCGGCCCACGCCGGCAGCGGCAGCGTGGTTGCGGTCGGCACCGACGGCCGCAGGCTCGCCAAGATGGAAGGGCCGGCGGCCGCCAAGGGGGGAGAGCCACAGGATGCCCAGCCGATCGTGCCGGCCCGTGCGATGCAACTCTTCGAACGTTGCCTGGGCGACGCAAGCCAGCCGGTGCACGTGGCGGTGAAGCCCAGCGAGGTCATCGTCCGCACCGGCTCCACCACGATCTCCTCCCGGCTCGTCGAGGGGCGTTTTCCGCGGTGGCGAGACGTGTTCCCGGATCGTCCCGACGCGGCGCGGGTGAAGGTCGTGGCTGGGCCTTTGCTCGCCGCCGTCCGGCAGGCGGCGATCGTGACGAGCGAGCAGTCGAAGGGTGTCGACTTCTCCTTCGAGCCGGGACAACTCGTGCTTACGGGCCGGTCTGCGGAGAGCGGTGAGAGCCGGATCGAACTGCCGATCGAGCACGCCGGTGCGGCGGTGCGGATCAAGCTCGACCCCCGATTCATGAGCGAGTTTCTCCGCGTGCTCGATGGCGCCGCGGGCGTGACGCTCGAACTGGCCGACGCCCAGAGCGCGTGTGTCTGCCGGACGGAGGATGGCTACGGCTACGTCATCATGCCGCTGGCCGCCGACTAGCCCGAACCATCCGCCCGCCCGTGCGTTTCCCCGCCCCCCGCCCCGTCGCCCCAGAGCGTCTGCAGATGGTTCCCGCTCCCGAACATCACGTCGCCGGCGGTCCCCGACCGATCGGCGGGATCATGTCGCGGCTGCTCGCCCGCACGGGCTACGACCGTGAGCGGTCCGGAGGCGGTCTCGACGATGCCTGGCAGCAGGCTGTGCCGGAGAGTCTGCGGGGCCGGTCGCAGGCCGGGCTCGTCCGCCGGGGCGTCTTCGAGGTGTTCGTGAGTCATTCGGCGCTCGTGCAGGAGATGGGATTTCACAAGGCGGCCGTGCTCGCCCGGCTCGCGGAGCTCGTGCCGGCCGAGGGTATCACCGACATCCGCTGTCGCGTCTGGACGGATGCGGGCCGCGACGCCGCACCGCCCCGTATGCCCTGACATCCCCGCGGTCCGCGTGCCGCAACGACGGTTTTTCGCTTGTCCCCGGAGTCGAACGCCATGGCCGATGAATCGCAGCAGGCCGAGTACACGTCCGCCGACCTCAAGCACCTCTCGGACCGCGAGCATGTCCGCGAGCGGTTCGGCATGTATATCGGCGACAACACCAGCCGCGGCCTCCACCATCTCGTCTACGAGGTGGTCGACAACTCGATCGACGAGTGCATGGCCGGCCATGCCAAGCATGTTTTCGTCACGGTGAACGTCGACGGCAGCGTCACGGTCGAGGACGACGGCCGCGGCATCCCCACCGACCGGCATCCGCAGCTCTCCGAGGAGATGGACCGCGACGTCTCCACGCTCGAGGGCGTGATGACGGTGCTCAAGTTCGGCGGCAAGTTCGAGAAGGGGGCCTACCAGACCTCCGGCGGCCTCCACGGCGTGGGCGTGACGGTGGTCAACTTCCTCTCGGAATGGTGCGAGGTCGAGGTCAACCGTGACGGCCACGTCTGGCAGCAGGAGTACCAGCGGGGCGAGCCGACCGGCCCGGTCAGGAAGATGGGCACGACCACCCGCACCGGCACCAAGACCACCTTCAAGCCCGACCCCCAGATCTTCCCGCAGACGAAGTTTTCCTGGGACGTGCTCGCCCGCCGGCTCCAGGAACTCGCCTTCTTGAACTCCGGCGTGCGGATCACGTTCAGCGACGCCGCCAGCGGTCAGAAGGAGGAGTATTTCTACGAGCGGGGCGTGGTGGAGTTCATCGAGTGGCTCAACCGCTCGAGCGACGCGATCCACTCCGACGTGATCTCGATCAAGGGGGAGGCGGAGGGCGTCTCCTGGGACATCGCGCTGCAGTACACGAGCGAGTACACCGAGAACGTCCACAGCTACGTCAACAACATCACCACCACCGAGGGCGGCACGCACGTCTCCGGCTTCCGCTCGGCCTTGACCCGCACGCTCAACGCCTATGGCAAGAAGAGCGGCATCTACAAGGACCTCGTGCCGACCGGTGAGGACGTCCGCGAGGGGCTCACGGCGGTGATCAGTGTGCGGGTGCCGCATCCGCAGTTCGAGGGCCAGACCAAGACGAAGCTCGGCAACGGCGAGGTCGAAGGGATCGTCAACTCCGCGGTGGGCGACTTCCTCACCAAGTACCTCGAGGAGAATCCCAAGAGCGCGAAGTCGATCGTGCAGAAGGGCGTCTTGGCGGCGGAGGCCCGGTCGGCGGCGCAGAAGGCCAAGGCCCTCCTGCGCGAGCGGAAGGGCGCGCTCTCCGGCGGTGGCCTGCCGGGCAAGCTCCGCGACTGCACGAGCCGCGACGTGGAAAAGTGCGAGATCTACCTCGTGGAGGGCGATTCGGCCGGCGGCTCCGCCGAGGGCGGCCGCCGCCGCGAATACCAGGCGATCCTGCCCCTGCGGGGCAAGATCATCAACGCCTACAAGAGCCGTGACGACAAGGTGCTCGCCAACGAGGAGGTGCGGAGCGTGATCTCGGCGATCGGCGCGGGGATCGGCGCCGAGGCCGACCTGGCCAAGCGGCGGTACGACAAGATCGTGATCATGACCGACGCCGACGTCGACGGCTCCCACATCCGCACGCTCCTGCTCACGTTCTTCTACCGGCAGATGTATCAGCTCGTGGCCGCCGGCCACGTCTACGTCGCCCAGCCGCCGCTGTTCCGCGTGCGGACGAAGAAGCAGACCTACTACGTGCAGACCGAGGAGGAGATGAAGTCGCAGCTCCTCGATCAGGGGCTCGGCGAGGGTGTCTTCCTGCCCGGCGACGGCCGCGAGATCGCCGGCGAGCAGATGCAGAAGCTCTGCCGCACGCTGTCGGGCCTCGAGGATGCGTTCGTGGCGCTCGAGAAGCGGGGCATCAGCCTCCGCGACCACGTCGCCAGGCGCGATCCCCAGACCGGCAAGCTGCCGATGTATCACGTCTACTATGGGCTCGAGGAGGAGTGGTTTTCCAGCCGCGACCAGCTCGAGGCCTTCGTGAAGAAGAAGGAGAAGGCCGCCGGCGGCGAACTGGCGGTCGGCCGTCCCGAGGAGGAACTCACCGACCCGACGCCCGGCACCGCCGCCGACACCGGCGACGATCAGCTCGTGGTGGTCGATCTCCACGAGGTGCGGAGCATCAACGCGGGGCTCAAGGAACTCGACGCGATGGGCTTCGGCACCGAGTCGCTCCTGCCCCAGGACCGCACCGGCTCCGAAAAGCCGCGGTACACGCTCCGGCGCGGAGACAGCGAGATCGGACTGGAGGACCTGCGGAGCCTGCTCTCGGCCGTCCGCCGGGCCGGTGAGAAGGGCCTGTCGATCACCCGGTTCAAGGGGCTCGGCGAAATGAACGCAGAGGAGCTGCGGGAGACGACGCTCGACCCCGCCAACCGCACGCTGCTGCGGGTCACCATGACCGACGCGGCCGCGGCCGACGACCTGTTCCGGGTGCTCATGGGGGAGAAAGTCGAGCCCCGGCGCGACTTCATCGAGCGGCACGCGCTCGACGTCAAGCATCTCGACGTGTAGCCGTCTCCTGCTGGAAGCGGGCCGGGCTCGTGCCGAACACCCGCTTGAAGGCCCGGGAGAACTGGTACTGGTCGGCGAAGCCGAGCCGGGCGGCCACGTCCCTGACGAGCGGTCGATCGCCGCCGCGGTCGCGGCGCGAGAGCATCTCGGCGGCCAACTGCATCCGCTGCCGCAGGAGGAACCGGTAGGGCGACGTCGTGTCGAACCGGCGGAAGAGGCGGCAGCCGTAGGCGGGCGAGATGCCGAACTCGCGGCAGGCGGCGGCGACGCTCGTGAACCGCTGGCGACCGTCGGCAAGAAAGAGTCGAAACCGCTCGAACGTGGCGCCGCCCGGCCGGTCACTCTCGTCGGGTCGCACGCCACGCTCGGCGATCTTGGTGAGGAGCAGCCCCACGAGTTGGCTGCACAGCGCCGCCGCGTGCGACGATTGCGCGAGCCCGCACTGCTGCAGAAGGTCGAAGATCTCGCCGACCTCCTGCGGCTGCGTGACACGGCGGATGCTCCCCGGCGGGATCCGGGCCGCCTGCATCCGCGCCACGGCGTCGGCACCGAGGAAGTCGACGTAATACTTCCGCAGCCGCAGCCTTGGATCGGTGCGGATCGTGTGGGGCATGCCGGGCCCATAGGCGAAGACGGTTCCCGGCAGGAGATCGTGCCGCCGGCCCTTCAGGTCGAGGGTGCCGCGGCCGGCGGCGACGAACTCGACACACAGATAGGGGAAGTCGTCGCGGGCCACGCAGTAGTCGCCGCGGACCCGCTCGCAGCCGCCGCAGACGACCGCCACGCCTGCCGGCTCGGGGCCGGAGGCTCGGCCGCGCCGGCCCCGCCCCGGCACGGGCCAGAGGAACCAGCGCCGGGCGGCGACCACCTGCCGCGAGACGAATCCCGGCAGCGGGCGGCGGCCTCTCGAGCGGCGGACGGGGGCGGGCATGCGGTCAAGAATAGCCATCCTGCGGTCAAGAATCATCATTGTGACCCGCCCGGGCATCGGCGAGAGTGAGGGTCGTCCGCGCCACCGTCAGCTTCTCCATCGGAGCCCGCATGCCGCTGCCCCGCTATTCCTTCGGAGTGGGCGACCGCTTCGCCCATCAGGCCGCCGCCCAACTCGCGGCCTTCGAGCAGCTCGCGGCCGCGGGGGTGGTGGTGGCGCCGGTGTGGAACAAGTCGAACCGCGAGCACTCCTTCATCGGCAGTGAGCCTGAGAGCGTGCGGGCGGCCGCGGCGGCGGCGGTGACGGCCCGCAAGTGGCCGCATCCCTGGTTCGTCGACGCCGACCACATCCGCCTCGACACCGTGGACCGATTTCTCGACTCGAGCGACTTCTTCACGATCGACGTCGCCGACGCGATCGGCCGGCCGGCCGACGAGGCGAGCGTCGCCGCGTTCGTCGGGCGGCATCCTGAGCTCGTCGGCCGGCTCGACATCCCCGGCTGCCGGGAGCCTCTCGTCCTCTCCGCAGCCGACGTGGGGGAGATCGCGCGGGGCTTCCTCGAGGCCTGTCGCGAGGCCGGCGCGATCCAGCGGCACATCGAGGCCAGGCGGGCAGGGCGGCCGTTCGTCACCGAAGTCAGCATGGACGAGACCGACCGGCCGCAGTCGCCGCCCGAGCTGCTCGTGATCCTCGCGCTCCTCGCCGACTGTGGGGTGCCGCTCGAGACGATCGCCCCCAAGTTCAGCGGGCGGTTCAACAAGGGGGTCGACTACGTCGGCGACGTGTCCCGCTTCGAGCGGGAGTTTGCCGACGACGTGGCCGTGCTCGCCTTCGCCGCCCGGCAGTACGGGCTGCCCGCGGGGCTCAAGCTCTCGGTTCATTCCGGGAGCGACAAGTTCTCGCTCTACCCGGCGATCCGCCGGGTGCTCGCCGCCACCGGCGCGGGCGTCCACCTGAAGACGGCCGGCACGACCTGGCTCGAGGAGCTGATCGGCCTCGCCGAAGCGGGGGGCGAGGGGCTCGCGGTCGCGCGGGAGATCTACGCCTACGCGGTCGGCCATGTCGACGAGCTCTGCGGCCCGTATGCGACCGTGATCGACATCGACCCGGCCCGCCTGCCGACGGCGGCCGAGGTGGCCGGCTGGAGCGGCAGCCGGCTCGCGTCGGCCATCCGGCACGTGCCCGGGCATCCCGACTTCAACCCGCACATGCGGCAGCTGTTACACGTGTCGTTCAAGGTGGCCGCCAAGCAGGGGCGGCGGTACACCGACCTGCTCGACCGCAATCGCGAGATCGTGGCGCGGCAGGTGACGGAAAACCTCTTTGAACGGCACATGAGGCCGTTGTTCCTGGGCTGATTTTTATTTCTCGGCCGATCTCAGGCTTCCGTCGCGATGCCCATGCGTTCCGCCATCACGATCTGTCTGGTGCCCGAAGCGCGGCAGGGCCCCTTCGTGTTCCACGACGGGCTCGAGCAGGGCTGTCGCGCCGCCCGGGCGTGTGGCTTCGATGCGGTCGAGATTTTTCCGGGCTCAGCCGCCGATCTGCCCGCGGCGGAAGTCGGCCGGGTTCTGGCCGAGCAGGGCCTGGGCCTCGCCGCCGTCGGCACGGGGGCGGGCTGGGTGCGTCACCGGCTGCACTTCTGCCATGCCGATCCGGCGGTGCGGGAGCGTGCGATCGCGTTCGCGGGCGACATCGTCGCCGCCGCCGGCCGGCTCGGGGCGCCTGCGATCATCGGCTCGATGCAGGGGCAGGCGACGCCCGAAGTGCCGCGGCCGGACGCGCTCGACCTGCTGGCCGAGGCGCTCTCCCAACTGGGGTCGCGGGCCGAAGCCCACGGCCAGGTGCTCCTCTATGAGCCGCTGAACCGCTACGAGACGAACCTCTTCAACCTCCAGGGGGACGCGGCGGCCTTCCTCCGCGACCGCGGACTCGGCACCGTGAAGCTGCTCTGCGATCTCTTCCACATGGCGATCGAGGAAACCGACATCGCGCGGACGCTCGTCGCCTGCGGCGAGCTCGTGGGCCACGTCCACTGGGCCGATTCCAACCGCCGGGCGATGGGATTCGGCCACACCGACGCCGGGCCGATCCTGGCGGCGCTCGGGCGGATCGGCTACGAAGGCTGCCTGTCGGCGGAGGTGTTTCCGCTGCCCTCGCCGGAGGCCGCCGCCCGGCAGACGATTTCGAGCCTGCGGCCGCCGGCTCGGGATCGCGCGGGCACGCCGGCCTGATCACCGCTTCCTGAAAGGAATGTTTCGGATGCTCAACACGCCTCTGCTCCACCCCGACATCCTGCGGATTCTGGCCCAGGCCGGGCATCACTCGAAGGTGCTCATCGCCGACGGCAACTATCCCGCGTCGAACAAGCGAGGTCCCCGGGCGGAACTCGTCTCGTTGCAGTTGATGCCGGGCGTGCCGACGGTCGCGCAGGTGTTCGAGGCGATTCTCGGCACGGTGCAGATCGACGAGGTCCACACGATGGGCGTCGACCGCACCGACTCCTACGCCGCCGCCACGCCCGGCGACCCGCCGGTCTGGGAGGAGTATCGCCGGATCCTCGCCGCGGCCGGCTCCTCCTGCCGGCTCGAGCCGATCCTCAAGTGGGACTTCTACGAGGCGGTCGCGTCGGCCGACCACGTGCTCACGATCCAGACCGCCGACCGACAGCCGTGGGCGAACCTGCTGCTCTCCGTCGGCTGCCGTACCTTCTGACAACACGCCTGCGGGGCCATCCATGGCCCCCGCAGGCTTTGCCGACCTCCGGTCGGAAGAGACCGGGCCTAAAGCCCTTGCCCTCGTGTGGCGGATGCTCAGGCCTGCGAATCCGCGATCCATGACACTCGCCGCCCCTCTCTGAACCATCACTCCATGCACACTCGCCCGCTGGGAAACACCGGTCTCGACGTGCCGATCCTCTCGTTCGGCGCCTCGTCGCTGGGGCAGGAGTTTCGCTCCGTCACGCTCGACGAGGCGCTGGCGAGCGTCCGGGCGGCGCTCGACTGCGGCCTCGCGCTCATCGACACGAGCCCCTTCTACGGCCGGGGGATGAGCGAGGTGCTCCTGGGGGTCGCGCTCCAGGGCGTGCCGCGGCACGACTATCTCCTCTGCACGAAGCTCGGCCGCTACGACCTCGGCCACTTCGATTTCTCCGCCCGCCGGGTGGCCGAAAGCGTGGACGTGTCGCTGCACCGACTCCGCACCGACCACCTCGACATCGTGCTCTGTCACGACATCGAGTTCGTGCCGCTCGAGCAGATCGTCGAGGAGACGTTGCCGGCCCTGCGGGCGATCCAGCGGGCGGGCAAGGTGCGGTTCGTGGGCTTCAGCGGCTATCCACAGAAGATCTTTCGCACGATCTGCGACCGGGCGCCGGTCGACTGCGTCCTCAACTACAACCAGTACACGCTGCAGAACACCCGGTTCGCCGACGAGACGATTCCCTACCTGGAGTCCAAGGGGATCGGCGTGATGAACGCCGGCCCGTTCAGCGCGAGGCTCCTCACGGACGCGCCGCTACCGGCCTGGCTCAAGGAGCCGGAGGCGGTGAAGGCCGCGGCCCGCCAGGCGGCGGAACTGTGCCGCTCGCGGGGCACCCCGATCGCGAAACTGGCGCTGCAGTTCGCGCTGGCCAACCCCGCCATCGCCACGACCGTCGCCGGCAGCGCCAACCCCGCGAACGTCCGCGCCTGGGCCGCGTGGGCCGCCGAGCCGCTCGACCGGGAACTGCTCGCGGACGTGCAGGCGATCTTCGCGCCGGTGCGAAACATCGGCCACGTCGAAGGCCTTCCGGAAAACAACGCGTGACCATGCCGATGCTTGTGGTGACTCGAGGGTCCGGCTCCCCCGGGGATAGAGACAGTCATGAAGCTCGACGCTCATCAGCACTTCTGGCGGTATTCGGCCGCGGAGTATCCGTGGATCGGCGCCGGCATGGAGCGGCTCGCCCGCGACATGCTGCCGGACGACCTGGCGCCTGAGCTTGCGGCGGCAGGGATCGACGGCACGATCGCGGTGCAGGCGCGGCAGAGCCTCGCGGAGACCCGCTGGCTGCTCGACCTGGCCCGCGCGCATCCGCGCATCCGCGGCGTGGTCGGCTGGATCGACCTGCGGAGCGACGCCTTGACCGCGCAGCTCGATGAGTTCGCCCATGAGCCCGGGCTCGTCGGCGTCCGGCACGTCGTGCAGGACGAGCCCGATCCGCGGTTTCTCCTCGGCGCGGACTTCGTCCGGGGGCTCGAGCGGCTGGCCCCCGCGGGACTCGTCTACGACCTCTTGGTCTATCCGCACCAGCTGCCGGCGGCCGTCGAACTCGCCGGCCTGCTGCCGGAGCAGCCGTTCGTGCTCGACCATCTTGCCAAGCCGCGGATTCGCACTGGCGAGATCGACTCCTGGCGGCGCGACATCGAGGCGCTCGCCCGCCATGACAACGTCAGCTGCAAGCTGTCGGGGCTCGTGACTGAGGCCGCCTGGCGGCGCTGGCGGGCCGAGGATTTTCGCCCGTACCTGGAGGCGGCGCTCGCGGCGTTCGGGCCGGAGCGGCTGCTCTTCGGCAGCGACTGGCCGGTCTGTCTCGTCGCCGCCGACTATGCCGAGGTCGTCGGCGTGTGCCGCGAGTTCGTGGCGACGCTGTCGGCCGCCGAGCAGGCGTTGATCTGGGGCGGGACGGCGGCGCGGGTGTATGGGATCGACGCGGCCGGCTGACGGCTGCCGACCGCGGGAAAGACACCGCACACGAGGAGAGCGACATGCAGGCCCTGATGCTCGAGCGACCGCGGGAGTTTCGGTGGATCGACGTGCCCGAGCCGACGGCGCCGGGCCCCGGCGAGGCGGTCGTCCGGGTCCATGCCGTCGGCATCTGCGGCACCGACTACGGCGGGTATCTCGGCAAGATGCCGTTCTTCAGCTATCCACGGATCCCTGGGCATGAGCTCGGCGTCGAGGTGGTGGCGGTCGGGCCGGCCGTCGAGCATGTCCGGCCGGGCGACCGCTGCTGCGTCGAGCCCTACATCAACTGCCAGCAGTGCCATGCCTGCCGCCGGGGGCTCACCAACTGCTGTGAGCACCATCAGACGCTCGGCGTCCACTGCGATGGCGGCCTCAGGCCCCTCGTGACCCTGCCCGCCCGCAAGCTCCATCCGTCGCCCCGGCTCACCCACGCCCAGAACGCGCTCGTCGAGACGCTCGCCATCGGCTGCCACGCGATCGACCGCGGCGCGCCAGCGGCCGGCGAGACGGTGCTCGTCATCGGCGCCGGGCCGATCGGGCTGTCGGTGGTCGAGTTCGCCAAACTCACGGGGGCCCGCGTCGTCGTCATGGACATGGCCCCCGCCCGGTTGGCCTTCGTC